>Ga0208425_1000014_pt1 | contig 73849 bp, 69 predicted proteins | sample DEB08_DNA_4_FD_185496 | JGI IMG/M metagenome (GOLD analysis project Ga0208425, IMG submission 185496) | Aqueous microbial communities from the Delaware River and Bay under freshwater to marine salinity gradient to study organic matter... | ecosystem: Environmental > Aquatic > Marine > Coastal ...
GTACAAATGGTTCTTCAATCGTTGCAGTTACCAGCGAAGTTAGATCATCTTGTTGAGCTTTTGGGTCAATATGTGAATATTTGTGGTTTTCAAAAACTCTAAAATCAGCTCCTACTCTTAGATCTACGCTTGAAGGTTGGATATAATCCTCAATCAATGGAGATATCTCAATTTCATTATTTTTAATTGAGTTTTTTATGTCTATATCTGATAACATTTTTCCCCTTACTCTTTGAATATATTAATCGTTTTATAAAAAATTATCTGTTTATTAAAGACGCAATAGACCAGATAGTTATTAAAAGACCAACACCAGTTAAAAAAACAGTTCTTCTTAAATACATATTTTCTCTTTTATGATTCTTGTTAAAAAAAGCAGAGAGGTTTCCTGCAACCATAGCTGCTCCAACACCCAGCAAAAGAAGAATAATTGTTAAATCAAGTGCAAATGGATCATTCATAACTTATATTATGATAATGAATATGATCAAAGCGAGTGAAGTGATTGAAATATTTTTAAAGTATGGCATTTCAAATTCAAAAGATGAAAGCAAATATGAGATTTCAGAACTAGATGGCATTACAAATACAAGCTATGTAGTAGATCTAGATAATGACAAGTACGTTTTAAGAATACCTGGTGATAACCCAGATGTAATTAATAGAAAATCTGAAAAACAAAATACATTAAAAGCACAGGAATATGGATTGACTTTACCTTATATAATTTTTGATGAAAATACAGGTGTTAAAATTTCCAAATATTTTGATATATACACATATCAAACTTCTGATTTTAAAAACGAAAATATGAGAAAGGAAGCCTTCAAAAAACTGTTTGATTTACACAATTCAGATTTAGTTTTTGAAAATAATTTTTCACCCCTCAATGTGTTTAGCGAAATTGCTGATATTTCTAACTCAATCGAGAAAGAGGCAAGAGAAGTTGGATTTGAGATTATTAAAAAAATTAAAGAAATTGGTATTAATAATGAACCTTGTCATCAAGATCTTTATTCAGGTAATTTTGTAGTATATGATGACCAAACATACCTAATTGACTGGGAATATTCATCCATGGGAGACAAGTATTTTGATTATGCAGACTTATTTTGGCAAAATGAGTTCGACCTTGATAAGAATATGCGCAAACAAGCACTCAATGAAATTAATATTCAAAAAAAAGATGAAATCGAAAAGTTTGAATATTTTGAAATACTATCCATGATTACTTGGGGATTGTGGGCATTAAAACGTTCTCCAGAGGACAATGATGGTAAAAACGCTTTATCAAAAGCGATAAATCTTGGTACTAGTAAAAAACTTTAAAAAGATTTTCAATTAATCATGAAAATCCGTTAGACTTTCGCAGTTAGGAAAAAAGGAAACAAATTTAATTTATGGGATCTTTGATTAAAAAAAGACGTAAAAAAATGTCAAAACATAAATATCGTAAACGTCGTAAATCAAATAGACATAAAAAGAAGAGCGTCTAGCTAGATATCTCTTTCTTCATTAAGGAAATCTTCAATTTGTTGAACAAGGTTATCTTCAGAAAAATTGTCTTCTATACTTACTTCAGCTTCTTCTAATTTAGAAACATATTCAGCTAAGTCTTGAGAGTTCTCCATAGCTTTATTTATTTTTAATTCGAACTGCTGCCCTTCACTTTGAATACCAGAGTCGTCAATGTCAATTTTTAATATATCGGATGTTTTACTCAATAACGCCCCCATGCCTTTTGGGTAACCCCCACTACTTAAGTAATGTGGGACTGCAGCCCAAAGACCAGAAGTTTCTATACCGCTATCTCTGAGTGATTGTCCTACAACACTGGTAATACCAGTTGGGCCAGAATAATTTGGATTCAACACATTAAATCTTGAATGAAAAGTAGGATCACTACTTACCCCAAAGATTGGTACAGGAAGAGTGTGAGCTACTTGCCCAAAGAATGCACCAAGAGTAACAGCTTTTTTTACTCCAAGCTCAAGAAGAGTTTCAGTAATATTTCTTGAATACTCTTTCCACCTCATGGAAGGCTCTTCACCAAAAACTAGAATTAAATCACTCTTTAACTTATAGTCTTCAATTGAATAGAAAGATGTTTGGGGCCAGTGAAAATTTCTCTCACCAAAGTCTTTGACTTCTACTACAGGTCTCCTCATCTGATAGTTGTAATAAGAATCAGAATCTAACTCAGCAAAGGGGTCAACTTCATATGTACAACTTAAATTTTCTACACATCCACTTGCAGTATTTCCAGCATCACTCCATCCTTCAAAAGCAAGGATTGCGACGGGCTCTGATAAAAGAGGCTTACGATACCAAACTACATCTTCCATAATGAAAGGTTAACCCTGAATCAAATTTATTTAATATAAATCTTTATAGTTTTCTTGCAGAGTTAAGCACTACTGAAATACTTGACAGAGCCATCGCTAAAGCGGCAAGGTTAGGAGTGATTAAACCAATTACGGCCAGTGGTATCATCAAGGTATTGTAAATAAACGCTAAGAATAAATTTTGATTAATCCTAGATTTTGATTCTTTTGATAAATCAAAAACTTCATTTAATGTTTCAAGTCCTCCTTTGTAAATTAAAATATCACCTGAAACTTGTGCTATTTGACTACTAGAAGAAGTTGTAACACCAACGTCAGCTTGTTTTATTGCAGGAGAATCATTAATACCATCCCCGATAAATATAACGCCACCATTGTTTTGTTTATCTTTTACAAATTGTAGTTTCTCTTCTGGATCTTTATTTGAGTAGTATTCAGTTATCCCATGTTTTTCTGCAAATCTCCTTACATTATCTTCTTTATCTCCAGATAAAATAGTGATGTTTTTTTCTTTACCTAGTTTTTCTAAAAAGTTTAAATCGATTGCTGATTCCTCTTCTAGGTTTAAGATGAATTCTTTTTCATCAATCATAATCCTTAAAGAGGGCAAGTTGCTATTTTGATTTTTTGTAATCACAATCATTTTTTCTGCAACAAATCCTTCTATGCCAACACCTGAAGTTTCCTTAACGTTCGAAGCTGGTAAAAGCTCTAAATCCCTAAGCTCAGCTTCATAAACAATACTTTTTGCTATTGGATGTTGAGAATAGTTTTCAAGACTACTTACTAACTGAAGTAAATTCTCTTCTGTAATGTCCTGGTATGAATTTTCAATTTTAGTAATTTTAAAAATACCTGAAGATAAAGTACCTGTTTTGTCAAAGACCATATTGTTTATATCGCCAAATCTTTGAAGTATGTCAAAGTTCTTGAACAAAAAACCTCTCATTTTGCTTACAGTGGCAGTTTTAAATAACACTATCGGTGTAGCTAGCCCTAGTGCACAGGGACATGCAATAACCAATACAGCTATGGTATTTCTTAAGGCATCTAAAACTTCAGCACCTTGAAAAATAAAATTATAAATAAAAGTAGAAAAGCTAATAAACAGTACAAGAGGAACAAAGAGTTGGGTTATCCTATCAAGAGACTTTTGAATTTTTGGCTTTGTTGCTTGTGCGTTACGAATTAAATCTTCAATTAGATTGTATGTAGATTGCTGATAGGACTCCACAACCTCAATCTTTAGTAGTCCTTCAAGATTAACACTACCTCCCACAACCTCTTCTCCAATATCTTTTCTGATGGGGAGAGCTTCTCCAGTAAGAAGACTTTCATCCACTGTAGATTTTCCTTCAACAACAATTCCATCAACAGGGATAATTTCTCCAGCTTTAACATCAAATAAATCTTCTTTTTGAATTTCCTTAATTGGAATATCAATTTTCTTATTATCCCTTAAGACGATAAGAGTTTTTGGCATTCTGCTTTTGATAGACTCAGATGTTTTTACAGACTCTTCAATAACCCTATCTTCAACAGCTTTACCTATTAAGAGAAATGAAATTATAAAAGCACCTGTATCTAAAAACATTTTATTTTCATTTATTGAAAGCGAAGTTGAGGTAATCAGTTCAACTGGGATAATTGATATTATTAGTGAACTTAAACTCCCTAAGGAAATTAAAGTATCCATATTAAAATCAAGATGTCTTAATTTCTTAATTGCTGAGATATGAAAATTTCTGCCTAAAAATAAAATAATAAAAAAACCAAGAGTGTATGCAATCAAGTCGTAACCTGATTGAAAAAAATATTTTAAGGAGGCAGCTAATAAAATTGATAATATTGGCACATATAAATTAAATTTAATTTTTTTATCTTCATTCTCTTCTTGGGCTTCTCTTGCTTTATAGCCGATTTTGTTAACCGATTCGATGACTTCTTCTAACTGAAAATTACTATTTTCTGCAATGTCTATTGTTGCTAATTTCAAAGGGAAGCTGACTGAGGCATCTAGAACATTATTATTTTTAAACAAAATACGTTCGATTCTTGCTGCGCATGCAGCACAAGTCATACCATCAATGTCTAAATTGATTGATTTAGTTTGATTCGACAACTGTATAGCCTTGTTCATCTAACAAATTGGTTACAACTCCCATGTCTATTGCATCAGTTGAATTAATTTCAACTAACTTCTTGTCAATGTTGACAGATACATCTTGAACCGATTCGATAGTATTTATAGCTGACTCAATTGTTTCTTTACAATGTCCACAGCTAATTTCAGGTACAGTAAATTTTGTTTCCATGTCTTTATATTAATGTTGAATTATTTATAAAATAAGCCCCTAATTTAGGGGCTTATAAGAAACCTCTTGGGGGAGATTTCGATATGGGGGATGGTTAAAACTTAAGCAGTTTCTTGTAGAATTCTGCCTCTTACTCTTGGGTATTTCACAGGAGCATGATTAAAACAATGATCCCTTTTGTTATAAATACTTAATTGAGTGCTACAAGATTCATCTTTACACACTCTGCCCTGGTCAAAACTTTTAGAAGGTCTTATTCCGCCTTTAATTTGACTCGCTTTTAGTCCGTCTGTCATTTTATTCCTTTTTATACTTTGTGAATATATTCACAAGCTTAACACTTTTTTTTCAGATAGCAACTTTAATTTATTAAGTTTTTTATTTTAGATAAGAGCTTTAATTTATCAAGTTTTTTTGAAATAAAAATGCCTCATCATTCCAATCTCTGCCTAAAAAATTCTTAACCATTGACTCAGCAGGTACAGTACCTCCCGGCTTTAATATTTTATTTTTGTACTCAACCCCAACAGAATTAGAAAGTACACCTTCATTTTCAAACCTACTAAACATATCATCACCAATAATCTCAGCCCACAAGTAACCATAGTATGCAGCATCATACCCACCAAGCAGATGTCCAAATGCTGGAAGATGATTTGTATCTTCAGGGTAATTAATATTTGTAACCTCTTGTGATGTTTTTTCTATATAATTTAGAGAATCATTAAAACCCTCTCCATGTAAGTGTTGGTCAGCTAAACCAAAAGAAACTTGTCGCAAGGCAAGAAGGCTAGCACCTATATTTTTTGAACTCTTTAGCTTTTCACATATATCTTCTGATAAGGCTTTACCCGTTTCAATATGTCTTGAAATTCTCTTTAAGCATTCAACTTTCCAAACCCAGTGTTCCATAATTTGACTAGGTGCCTCTACAAAATCCCACTCACAGTTAGCACCGACAAATCTTATATATTTTGATTTACCTATACCATTGTGTAGAACATGGCCAAATTCATGAAATAGAGTTTCTACTTCATCAAATGTCATTAGCCCATCTCCTGTATTAGGATTTGGAAAATTTGCAACCATGGAGCAAACTGGCAATTCTTGTCTTACTGATCCACCTGAAGATATATCGAATACTGCCGCATGTGTGTATTTACCCTCTCTAGGATGTAGATCTAGGTAAAAATAGGCTAATTGCTCTCCATCTTTTTGCCATAAAGACCATAGTTCTACGTCCTCATGCCAAGCTGATTCATTTGACTCAGGTTTAATTACTAAATCAAAAACTTCTTCACAAACTTTGAACATTTCATTTTTTACATCATGAATAAAAAAATATTTTTTTAGTTCGCTGTTCTCAATACTGCTGACTTTACTTCGTTCTGAGGAAATAAAATACCTAATGTCCCAAGGTGCAATATCTTTTACCTCAATATCATCAATAACTAGCTCTTTCTTCTCCACTTCAGCAGCTTTTTGCAGTTTCGGAATTAAGTTATCATACATAGCTTCAACATTTTTTGGAGATTTAGCCATTCTGTTCTGAAGTCTGTACTCTGACCATGTATTAAATCCAAATAATTCAGCTTTCTCATTTCTTAATACAACAGCTTCTTTAAGAATTGTACTATTTTCATTTACAGCTCTATTGTTGAAAGCTTTCCAGGTAGTTTCTCTGGTTTTTCTTACAATACAGTTTTCCATTACTGCATTTATATCAGGATATGACATTGTTATAACAAACTTTTTACCACTTTTTCTTAAGTTAGTAAGTTCATTATTACTCAGCCCTCTTAGCTCACCTTCAGAAAATTGAAGCTCTGTCTTATCTTTAGCTATATTTTCTGAAAATGATATACCTAGCTGTATTAGTTTTTTATCAATTTCTAATAATCTACTTTTATTTTCATGTGTAAGACTATGGCCAGCATCATTAAAATCTATTTCAAGATCTTTATAAAACTCAACTTCCTCAGCATCAGAAGTATCAATCTCTATCTCATTAAATTTTTTGTAAATATCTGGGTCATTAAAAATCTGCAATGCAAAATTTTGTATTTCTGAATCGGCTTCATTGCCAAATTCCCTAATCTTTTCATCCGGGTGAACATCTCCTAGAAAAGCTATCCTTCCAGAAAGGTCATATACAACACTTTCTAATTCATTGAAATGATTCAAGCTGACTTTTTTTGAGGATTTAATACTATCAACCAAGGAATTACATTCACTAATAGTAAGTTCCAAATCTTTTTTTAAGCTTTCTAGATTTATATTCGAATAGTTAAACACACAACTCCTTTAACTTTTTATATGATACTATTTAGATATGGATATCAAACTTGAATTTTGTGTAGTTTGAAACTACACACCTCGTGCAGTTAGTACGATTGAAGATATTTTAGAAAAATATGGAAATACAGTTAAATCAATTAATTTAATTCCAAGTGGTGGAGGAGTATTCGAATTCCAATTAAATGAAAAATTACTTTTTTCAAAAAAAGAATTAGGAAGACACTCTGAAGATGGAGAAATTCTTAAGTTAATTGAAGAAGAACTTGGTTGAGCTTTCCATTTGAGTTAACTTTATTTGAAGTAATTTTTATTGCTTCACTATTGTTCATCAGCTCCGCAGTCCAAGGCGTTCTTGGATTTGGCTTCGCAGTAATTGCATCTCCTATAATCGTTCAAATTGAACCAAACTTGGTTCCGCAATTATTATCTTTACTAGGTCTTCCACTAGCAATCAGAGTATTTTATCGAGAGAAGGAAGAAGTTGATCTTTCTAAAGTAAAACCCCTCATTATAGGTAGGTTAGTTGGCGGACCAATCGGGCTTTTTTTACTTTTAAATCTATCAGAAAAGTACTTATCAATCGCCGTGGGACTTATAGTTTTTATAGCTGGTGTAGGTTCTTTTTTTGGTTGGGTTATAAATAGAAATATCTTCAATTCCTTTCTCGCAGGAACTTTTTCAGGTGTATTTGGAATGGTTGCAGCAATTGGTGGCCCTCCGGTTGCACTACTGTATAGGGACACTAGATCTCAAGAGTTTCGACCCTCTCTTAATAGTGTTTTTAGTATAGGTATTGTTATAACACTCTCACTTTTATTACTTAGTGGCAACTTGCTATGGGATCATTTTTTATTATTTACTATATTTATTCCATTTGTATTAATAGGAATTAGGGTTTCTAGTTCACTGTTTTCTAAAGTTTCTGATCAATTCATTTCTCAAGCAGTAACTTATTTCTCAATACTGTCTGGACTATATGTAATCTTGAGAAACATAAATTAGTTTATTTCAATAAAAGGAATTATTAACATATAAACATATGTTTATGAACGCCATTATTGCCGGCTTACTCTATTTCTTAAGCTTCCCCCCATATGATTTTTGGTATTTGATTTTTCCTGCACTCTATTTCTTTTATTATGCATTGCTATCAAAAGAAAAATCTTTTTTATCAGGTTTTATCTTTGGGTCTATTGCGTATGGTGTAATTTTATTGGGAATTCAATCAATAGGACTTGAAGCCTGGATTCCTTTAACAATTTTAATGGGGTTGATGTACGGAGTATTCGCTAAACTTTTTTCCTACCTAAATTCAAAATCTGAAAACAATTTTTATGTTTTATTGTTAGCTATAGCAATTTTTGATTTGCTTAGAGCATATTTTCCATTTGGTGGTTTTCCCTGGGGTTTCCCATCAACAGTATTATTAACCGGCCCTATTGACAGTTTTTATATGACAGTTGCTCGTTTATCTTTTGAAGGGTTTGGACCAACGGGATCTTCTCTTTTATTACAATCTTTTCCTTTAATAATTGCACTCGGTGTCTATTCAAAAAATAAACAAAAAAATTATTTTAAAAATTACATGATATTTTCATCAGTAGTTTTTTCAATATATGTTTTCAATCTTATAATTAATGATTTTAATTATCAGGATACTCAAATAGAAACATCAGAACTAAACATCGCAATCGTTCAAGGCAACAGCCCTTGTCCTGGTGCAAAAAACAGATGTAACAATGAAAGACAAAAAATCTATGATAGCCATTTAACCCAAACACAATCACTTGATGGGAATTTTGACCTTGTAGTTTGGCCTGAAAGCTCTACAGGATTTAACAATGATCCCGGAATACACAGTAGGGTTCAAAATGATATTTCCACTCAAGCTACCAGATTGAATTCATATTTTTTAATAGGAGGAGACAGACCTGTACAAAACCAATATTTTGAAAATTATGGAATCTTTATAAATAAAGACGGTGAGATTGAAGGCCAGTATTTAAAACAGCATCCGGTTCCCTTTGGAGAGTATATTCCATTCAGAAAATATTTAGACTGGATTCCTCCACTAGCATTAGTTCCACGTGACATGATTAGGGGCGATGGTCAAAAAATATTTAATGTAAATGATACAAAAATTGCAACTGTTATTTCATTTGAAGGTTCATTCCAAAGATATATCAGAAACAGTGTCCAGGATGGTGCAGAGTTAGTTGTAATCCTTACCAACCAAGCAAGTTATGGAGAAAGCGGCATGTCAGATCAATTCATTTTAATGTCTAGGGCGAATGCAATTTCAAATGGTAGGCCGATTGTACACGCAGCTATAACTGGTAAATCAGCATTTATAGACAACAATGGAAAAGTAATTTCCAAAACTGAACTATTTGAAACAGGAGTACTGACTGAAAAAATTGAGGTAAAGCAGACAGAAACTCCTTACAGCAAATATGGAAATTATTTAAATTATATTTTTATAGTATTTGGAGCCATCAGTCTTTTGTGGCCAAAGAATATATTTAAGAAAATTTAGAGAAGCTTATCTATAAAACCTGTGAAACTTTTAATTGTCTAAACTATATTTCTGAGTCAATTATTGGTAACCCTCTAGCAGCAGCAGCCTCCACCGTACCATCTTGAAATGCTCTTAGTCCAAACTTTGGTAACACTGCAAATATATGATCAAATATATCAGACTGTATACCTTCGTATTCAACCCAGTCAATTGTATTTGTAAAGGTATATAACTCTAGAGGAACTCCTGTGGTAGTTGGCGATAGTTGTCTTACCAGTAAAGTCATGGTTTCTGTATTTAGACCCTCATGATTTTGTAAATACTTCACAAGATATGCTCTAAAAGTTCCAAGATTAGTGAGTCTTCTTTTTTCTTTTTCTTTATCGACCAAAGAGTTGAATTTTTCAATATCTTCTATTTTTTCAGAAAGGTATTTATTTACAGTTGGGATTTTCATTAGTTTATCAATATCTTTTTGCTCCATAAATCTAACACTTGATATATCTATGGATATTGATCTTTTAATTCTTCTTCCTCCATACTCTGACATTCCTCGCCAGTTTTTTACAGATGTGGTGACGATCTTTGATGTAGGAATCGTTGTGATGGTTTTATCCCAGTTTTGCACCTTAACTGTATGTAGGGCAATATCTATAACATCACCATCAGCACCATATTCTGGTACCTCAATCCAGTCCCCATTATTAATAATGTTATTCTGACCAATTTGTACTGATGCTATAAATGACAAGATTGTGTCCTGGAAAACCAACAACAGCACTGCTGTAAGGGCACCTAAACCACTTATGTAATAACTAACTGGTTGCCCCGTCATTATTGCAAAAATAATTATGAATATAAAAGAGTTAACAACAATTTTAATAATCTGAACGTAGCCCTTAATTGGCTTATTTTTTAGTGATTTGATATTTTCTGAAACCTTATTTAACACATTCAACATCTCAAGAAGAGTTAGTCCAACGAACAATGTTAAAAGCGCACTGGAAACTCTTTTGAAAATTTCAGTATTTAATATTTCTAAATTTAACTGGGGTGTAGCAATTAAAAAATTAAATAAAACAAAAACAAATACATAAGAAACTCTATTTAAAAATTTTTTATCTAGGAATAGGTCGTCTATGTATGTACTTGTTTTACTTGCACCACGTTTAATTATTGGAAAAACAACTGATCGCAGTATTAGGTAGGAAGCAATAAGAATTCCAATTAAATAGGCGAGCGTAGGTAAGTCTGATGCTGTTATGTTATTCATACACTAATCCTACTCTAAAAACCTTTTTGTTGACTTTTCCATGGGGCTGGTATGTCATTAATAAACTCATCAACACTTGGCCCCCCTAGAGACTGAAGTTTATTTTGTCCAATGATGTAAGTAATGACCAATAAAATTAATGTTGTCTGATTTGATGATAAAAGTTTAATTGTTACAAGTATCTCAGGAGAATTGAAAAAGATTATTTGAAGACCACCTTTTGTTAATAAGTATAAAGTCCAAATTATTGCAACCCTTGTATACGCAGGGCGAACAAGTTCATGTAGATACCATTCTTGAGGCCATTTTCTAATTGCCTTAGAACTATAAATAGTAAATGGTTTCTTAATTATTATTGAAACAAAACCAACAACAGCAATTGAAATATCTCTAATGATTCCAGGAATAAAAAAACCAGATGCACTTCCTTGAACTCTTGCTAAAAGAAGTGCTACTAGTGTTCCCACTAATCCGTAGAATACAAATTTTAAACCCTGCTTTCTTAGAAGACGATAAAGAAACAAAAGTAGTAACAAAATACCCGTATATAAAATTGCTTGATTAAGAGTTGTAAAATTATTGGTTACTACAAAGAAGATAGGTGCAACTACAGAATCAAAAACTCCTTCTTGGTTAAAATTTAATTCTTTTAACTCTTCTTTGATTTCTAAATATTTTTTATAAAACGATCTCAATTTATTGAAATTTATCTTTAAATTTATTTTGATCTACATTTTTTTGTACATCATCATTAAAGTCTGGGAATTTTACATTGAACTCAATTTGTAGATTCTCTTTAAGTTCATTTAGAGGAGTGTTTTTAAATATTTGATCTTGTATTTTTCTGTATGCAGTATCTCTATCTATTCCATTATTTACAAGATGTGATAGGAATTTTTGACTCATTGACTTATTTTTTGCATTCTGTAAATTCTTTTCAATTTTGTCATGATTTACTACTAAATTGCTAATAATCATATTCAATTCACTTGTCATAAAGCTAATTAGATGAAATGCATCGGGAAGAATAATTCTTTCAACTGAAGAATTTGAAATATCTCTTTCATTCCATAAAACCATATTCTCTAGACTGGTGTTTACATAAGATCTCATAATTCGGGATAAACCAGTTACCCTTTCACTACCAATAGGATTTTTTTTATGAGGCATAGCAGACGAGCCTTTTTGCCCTTCTTTAAACGCTTCAAACATTTCGGATATTTCAGAACGTTGATAGCTCCTGATGTTTGTAGCAATTCTTTCAAAGGTGGAAGCTAAGATACCAAGGGAACTTACTACTTCTGCGTACCTATCTCTAGCTACAATTTGGTTTGCAAATATTTCTGGCACCAATCCTAATTTTTTAAGCGATAACTTCTCCATTTCCTCAGTAACAACTGAGTGATTTCCGACAGGCCCACTAAATTTGCCAAAAGCAATATTTTCTTTAGAGTTTTGAATTCGCTTTAAGTTTCTTGAAACTTCCAAATACCAATTACCAAAAATATTTCCTAAAAATGTCTCTTCCGCATACACACCATGTGTTCGGCCAATTATCAAAGTATCCTTTTCCTCTATTGCCCTATTTTGCAATGTAGAAAGGAGATTGTTCATTAATTCAATAACAGTGTCTATTGATTGCATAATTAAAATGCTGTTTGCAGTATCCACAATATCTGAACTTGTTAGACCATAGTGTATCCAGTTTGAGCCTTCACCTACTTTTTCCTGTAGTATGTCTACAAATGAGGCTAAATCATGATTAGTCACTTCCTCACGTTTGTAAACCTCTTCTTTAAGTACTTCCGTTTCTTTAATTTTTTTTGCTACCCCTTTATCAGCTATATTTAATTCTTCTAAAGTTTCAAGATATTTTTCTTGAACTAATTTCCATGTATTAAATTTATTCTGATCATTCCAGATTGAATCAATTTCACTATTTATGTATCTATTAATCATTTCAAATAATTATGTTTTCTGTTCTCTCTGGGCCTACAGAGATAAACGTAATGGGCACTTCTATGAAGTCTTCAATAGCTTTTAAGTAGGTTTTAGCATTTTCTGGTAAGTCCTCATAGTTTTTTATGGATGAAATATCGTCACTCCAGCCACCAAATGTTTCATATACTGGCTCAGCACTATCAAGTGTTGTAAGTTCGTATGGATAATCAGTAATAACTTTATTTTCTGTGTTATAGCCAATGCACAATTGCAACTCCTCAAGACCGGAGAGAACATCTAATTTAGTTATAAACAGCTCAGTCAGGGAATTAACTCTTACTGAATATTTTAAAGATACTAAATCAAGCCACCCACACCTTCTTCTTCGACCAGTGACCACACCAAACTCTGCACCTTTCTCAATTAGGTAATCCCCAATTTCATTTTTTTGTTCCGTTACAAAAGGACCACTTCCAACACGAGAAATATATGCTTTTGTTACTCCAACAATTCGATCTATGTTTTTAGGACCGACTCCAGAACCAATAGCTGCATTACCGGAAGATGTATTTGAGCTAGTTACAAATGGATACGTTCCATGATCAATATCTAAAAGTGTTCCCTGAGCACCTTCAAATAAGATTGACTTCTGATCTTTGATTGCATTGTCAATTAATAGTGAAGTATCTACTACATGATTAGAAACCATATCTTTGTAATCATTAAATTCATTAATTATTTCTTCAGCAACTAGAGGAGGTTGATTATAAATTTTTGTAAGAGTTAGATTAGTTTCTTCAACATTTGCTTTAACTTTTTTTTCAAATAAATCTTTATTTAATAAGTCTTGAACCCTTATGCCTCGCCTTTGAATTTTATCTGCATAACATGGACCGATTCCTTTTTTTGTAGTTCCTATTTTGTTTTCGCCTAAGCTTTCTTCAATTAATTCATCAAGTAATTTATGATATGGCATTACTACATGAGCATTTGGTGAAATTGCTAATTTTTCTGTATTGACATTTCTTTCATTCAACATCTCGAGTTCTTTTTTTAAAAATCCAAGATCTATTACACACCCTGAGCCAATAACTGGAACACAATCAGGATAAAGAACTCCAGAAGGTGTTAAAGAGAGTGCTAACTTTTCATCCCCGACAACAATGGTATGACCAGCATTGTTTCCACCTTGAAATCTAACTACAAAATCAGCGGATGATGCAAAAAAATCTGTGACTTTACCCTTACCTTCATCACCCCACTGGGCACCGAGAACTACGGTAGTGGACAAATTTTCTCCTTAGTTACAACATAAGATATTAATGTCTCTTTTTATTAAACAGAACATATTTCTTAGTCAATTTAGGAAATAATGCAAATAATTAAATTTTTTAAGCTTAATTTTATTGAATCAAAACTAATACTGTATTAAATTAATAATTAGTCGGCTTCTAAATGAAGCTGTCTACTTTTAATTAAAAGGAGATAAACATTGAATAAAAAAACAATCGTTTTTCTGCTTGTACTTGCGTTAGTAGCCGTTGCATGTGCTACTGACACAGCAACAGAAGAGGTAGCTGTTGAAGAAGAACACGACCATGGATCTACACTTGAAGAAGTTCAAGAACGTGGATTCCTTAAGTGTGGTGTTTCTGGTTCTGCAGTTGCTTTCTCTGAGACACAAGCTGATGGTTCTGTAACAGGAATTGACGCTGACTACTGCTATGCAGTTGCAGCAGCAGTTTTTGGTGATTACAGCAAAGTTGAATTTACAGCGCTTACTGCTGCTGAAAGATTCACAGCTTTATCAGCTGGTGAAGTAGACCTATTAATCAGAAATACAACATGGACTCAAAGCCGTGATACCGAGTTAGGTAACGACTTTGGACCAACAACCTATTATGACGGACAACAATTAATGGGTAGAAACTCTGATGGTCTTTCTGCTTCATCTACTCTTAAAGACATTGATGGCTTAAGAGTATGTACTAATGCTGGTACTACAACAGAAAAGAACATTACTGAAGGTGCAAGATTAGCTGGAGCAGCAATTGAGCTAGTAACAGTTGAAGCATTCCCAGAAGCTATGGAGAAATTCAAAGCTGGAGAGTGTGACCTTGTAACAACAGACGGTTCTGGTCTAGTTGGTAACAGAGCTAAAGAGGGTGCATTGAATGACTGGGCAATTTTCCCAGCATCACCAATCTCTAAAGAACCTCTTGGTCCTGTATATCGTTCAAACGATAGCCAATGGGCAGACGTCGTAAACTGGACTGTTTATGCTACATTCATCGCTGATGAGTATGGTGTAGGTAGAGCCAACGTTGATTCTTTTGACTATGATGCAAATCCAGAAATGGGAAGACTCATGGGCAAGAATGACGGCGAATTGCAAACAATCATGGGCCTAAGTGCCGATGCTTTCTATAACGTTATCAAGCAAGTTGGTAACTATGATGAGATTTATTCTAAAAACCTAAATCCTGTCGGACTTTATAGAGAAGGTTCTGCAAACGCACCTTGGACTGATGGCGGCTTAATTTACGCTCCACCAGCAAGGTAATAAAAACTTAATTGTTTTTAGAAAGGGGCCGAAAGGCCCCTTTCATATTTCTCCTACAAGACGAATGGAAATGAAATAGCTAGGGTGGTATTATCTATTTACCAATTAAATTATGAATAAATTTAAACTAAACAAAGCATTTTGGCGTGATGTAAGATTTTTGAAGTGGGCTGGACAAATCCTCTTCTTGTTTTTTATTATCAATTTAATCCAAAACTTTTTTGGTCAGGCTATTACTAACTTAAATGCTACAAACCTACCTTTTTCTTGGAGATTCTTAGGTTCAACTCCAGGTATTCAAGTCTCTGAAGGTTTTGTTACCTATCCAGAATCAGGATTACAAGCACTTCAAATTGGAATGGCTAACATGCTCAGGATTACTGTATCAGGGATATTTTTTGCAACTTTTCTCGGCACCTTAATGGGTATTGCCAGACTTTCTAAGAACTGGATTGTTGAAAGAGCAACCACAGGTTTTGTTGAAACTGTTAGAAATATCCCACTATTAGTTCAAATATTTTTCTGGCAAGCTGTTATTTTGTCTTTTCCAAGGCTTGAAGAAGTCGATCGAGGAGAACACTTTGTTCATATCAGTGCAAAAGGAATAGCATTTCCATGGCTTGATGCAGGCGAGTCTAGTTGGCTTTTTGGAGTTTGGTTCCTACTCTCTTTTTCCGTTGCTAGAAGAGTTTTTAAATTAAGGGTTTCAAAATTAGAAAGAGAAGGAGTTGACACAAGGCCAGGCCTTTTTTCTGCTGGGGCATTTATTTTTTGGAATGTTATAGGTTGGTTTGGAGGATATAAAGCGATAGGAATTTTTGGCCTCATTGCATCTTACATCTCTATGTTTTTTGACTTATTTCCAAGGATTGGGCTCCAGCTTTTATTCATAGCTATTGCTTCATTTTATGCTTATAAATATATATCCAAAGAGATAAGAAGAACTAGAAGTGCTGAAAATAGAGGAATCTTAACTGATGATGATATATTTAGAATTATAGTTGCTGCATTATTAGTCCTAATTTTAATCATTGGACTATTTTTACCTTTTGGAACCTCTGTTGTAGATTTCCTTCTAGGCGATGAATTATTTTTTAAAGCAGATTGGGGAATACCTCAATTTTTTGATGGTATTCAAAATAAATTAAATTGGGAATTCTCAGGCTCACCATTTACCCTTAGTTACCCCGAAGCAATTCAAGCCGGTACTTCAAAATTTACTAGATATTCACCAGATGTTGGAAAAATAATGTCTGTAGGTTATTTTGCCACTTGGGTTGGAGTTATTTTATATACTTCTGTTTTTATTTCTGAAGTAGTTCGTTCGGGAATTATGGCAGTTGCAAAAGGCCAGAGTGAAGCTGGATTATCTTTAGGACTCAGAAGAAGAACACTATTAAGATTAATTGTGCTTCCTCAAGCCTTAAGAATCATGTTACCCCCCATGGGTAATCAATATTTAAATTTGGCTAAGAATACATCTTTAGGTATAGCAGTAGCATATCCTGAAATTGTTGCAGTTGGCCAGACGCTTTATAACCAGGAAGGGCAAACAATTGCAGTTTTTATCATTTGGATGGCCTTTTATTCAACAGTAAGTCTGACCCTCTCGTCAATAGTAAATTATTACAATAGAAGAATGAGGATTGTGGAAAGATAATGTCAGATAATATTAAAACACAAGAAAGACCACCAGAAGTTCAATTTGCTGGAGTGAATAGGTGGTTAAGAGAAAACTTATTTTCAAGTACAGGTTCCTCTATTTTAACTTTTCTTTCAATTGGGGTGATAATAGGTCTCTTCAGATCAATAATTGGTTTTTTCATATCTCCTGAAAGAGAGTGGACTGCAATTACATATAACCTAAGACTTTATATGGTCCAAGCTTATCCAGAGTCTGATTTTATTAGAGTATGGATAACTATTGGAGTAGTAATGGGGTTACTCGGGTTAACTTGGGGTTTTAATAGTATAAGTGAAAAAGTAAGTTTAAAATCTACGAGTACCTCTTTAATGAAGTTATTTTCTTCTCTCTTTTTATTAGTCCTAATTGCCCCATCGTCAGTTGTAGTCGATAAAGTCGAAGGAACGCAAGTTGAAGTTTTTCAGCAATCACTTAGATTATATTTGCTTGGCATATTTGGAATTTTGCTTTTACTTTCTTATTTAGTAAGGACAAAATTATCTAACCAAGAAGCTTCAAAAGATTACCTAAATCTTTTTTATGTAGGATTGCTGGTCGTTACATTGTGGATTATCAAAGTTCCAACAGTAACATTTGATTCTTCAAATGTTAGATTAGATCCAGATCCCTTAATGCCGTTGGCAACATCAACAAAGACCCCTTGGACATACTTATACATATTGTTGATAGCAACCTTTTTTATAGGTAAATATTTAAATTCCAAAAATGTCAGTGTAGTCAAAAGAGTTCTACCAGTTTCATGGTTACTAACTCCTTTAGTAGTTGTTACTTGGATTTATAGAAAGCCTGATTTTACACTGACTCAAATAGCAACACTCGACCTTCCTGTAATTTTAGGGTTTTCTGTTGTTGGGTATCTAGTAATTAATTATCTAAATTCTGAAAAACTTATGCAATATCAGAGATATTTTGTTTATGGTTCTCTATTGATTTCTGTAATAGTTTTCACTTTACCTGTATTAGGACAGTTAAAACTTTTATTTTTTCTATTATGGATTTTAATTTCAGTTGCTCCTACAGTTGCTAACTCTAAAGAATCAGCGAGAAGTTTATTTATTGTTTGGACTGTAGCAATAGCAATATTAATTCTGCTAATGAGGGGAGGATCCTCAGAGTCTTTAATAGTTGTACCAGGATCATCTATTTATGGAGGCTTTGCATTAACCTGGGTTCTTGCATTTTTTGGCATTGCCATATCTTTCCCTTTTGGAGTAATGCTTGCGCTAGGAAGAACCTCCACTTTTCCTATAATTAGAATTATTTGTACAGCACTGATTGAGCTTGTAAGGTCAGTTCCATTTATTACATGGCTATTTTTTGGAAGTGTAATGTTGACATTCTTTTTACCTTCTGGAGTTGAGTTTGATGAAGTTGTGAGAGCTGTTGTTGTAACCTCTATTTTTAGTGCTGCTTATTTAGCCGAAAATGTAAGAGGAGGTCTTCAATCTATCAGTAAAGGACAGTTTGAAGCAGCTGATGCAGTCGGCTTGAGTACTTTGCAAAGAATATCTTTGATAGTAATGCCACAAGCATTAAGAGCAGTTATACCACCAATTGTTAGTCAAGTTATTAGTTTATTCAAAGACACCAGCTTGGTTGCAATTGTCGGACTTTTTGATTTGCTTTACATTGGTTCAAAAGTTATTCCAAACCAGTCACAAGGTGCAAACTTCTTAGGAACAATTCAAGAGAATATATTATTCTGTGCAATTTTTTATTGGCTGTTTACTTATAGCTTCGCAAGAAGAAGCATGAAAATTGAAAAACGATTAGGATTAGGAGAAAGATAATCAAATTATGAGCATAATACAATCAATCGATGTAAAGAAGTGGTACGGAGATTTCCAAGCCCTAAAAGGCATAACAATGGATATCGGAGAAGGGGAAGTTCTTGTTATTTGTGGTCCATCTGGATCAGGAAAATCTACTTTTATTAGATGTATTAATAGACTTGAGCAACATCAAGATGGGCAAATAATCGTTGATGGAATTGAGCTAACTAATGATCTTAAGAATATCGAAGCAATTAGGTCAGAAGTTGGAATGGTATTTCAAAGTTTTAACTTATTTCCACATTTAACAGTTTTACAAAATATTACCTTAGCGCCAATTTGGGTTAGAAAAAAAAGTAAGGCTGATGCTGAAGAAAAAGCAATGGAACTACTTGAGAGGGTTGGTATACCAGAGCAAGCAGAAAAATTTCCAGGTCAGCTATCAGGAGGTCAACAGCAAAGAGTAGCTATTGCTAGAGCTTTAGCAATGGAACCTAAAATAATGCTATTTGACGAACCAACATCTGCACTTGACCCAGAAATGATTAAAGAAGTTCTTGATGTGATGAAAGAGCTTGCTCAATCAGGAATGACAATGATTGTTGTGACTCATGAGATGGGATTTGCTAAGGAAGTAGCTGATAGGGTTATGTTATTTGATGAAGGTCAGCTAGTCGAAGAAAACACACCTGATGAATTCTTCAATAATCCAAAGAGCGACAGAACAAAACTATTCTTAAGCCAGATACTTTAAAGTTTATCCCAGAGATTCTTTTCAGCTAAGTCAATGATTGTAGCTCCCATTGCATACGCACCGTCATAAATAGCTTTATGACCTCCTTCAGTAAGGGTTGCAGCAGCATATTCAGGTTGATGGTTTACAGCAACTTTTTCGTCAATTGATAACATCGGATGTATTGAAGGGAAAGCTTGAGAAATATTTCCCATATCTGTAGAACCTAATCCTGGTCTTGTTGCATTCTTTTGTAGAATCATTTTTCTTCCAACTTCCAATGAATTACTCATGAAAAGTTCATACATTGTTGTATTGTTATTTATTTCCTCATATCTGTAGTCTGGCGATGTAATCTTTACTTCACATTTTGTTGATAATGCGGCAGCATTTGCAAAGTTATAAAAATCTTGTTCGATTTGGTCTAATCCATCTTTATTAAGCGATCTTAAATACCATTCTGACTTTGTGTAAGAAGGAATGATATTTGGTTTAAAACCACCCTCCCTAATTACACCGTGCATCCTATTATCAGATTTCATCTGCTGTCTATATGTTGATGCATTTACAAATAATTGAATTTGAGCATCTAGTGCATTAATACCTTGATCAGGAGCACCTGCAGCATGAGCATCTTTTCCAAAAAATTCAACTGTATATTGTTGAATTGTTGTAAAAGTTGGGTTTACTACATCTTCGTAACCTGGATGAATCATCATAGAACAAGAAGCATCTTCAAATGCACCATTGTCTAAAAGAATAATTTTTCCACCACCACCTTCTTCTGCTGGAGTTCCTAATAGTTTTACTCTTATCCCAAGATCATTAGCTAGCTTACTTAATGCAAGACCAGCTCCTATTGAAGCAGTCGCTATAATATTATGACCACATGCGTGACCAATTTCAGGCAATGCATCGTACTCAACGCATATTACAGTTAAGGGACCTGAATCCCCGTAGGTTACATCAAAAGCAGTTTCAAGATCATGTGAAGGATAATTAACTTTTTGTGAATGATTCTCTATGAAGTTGACTAAATATTTAGATGTTTCATATTCTTCAAACCCAAGCTCTGGATTATGATACATCCAATCACTCACATCACATAATTCTTTATAAATACTATCCAAGGATTCTCTAAATTTATCTTTATTACTCATGATTCAATTTTAGTAAAATATTCTATTTCATACTGGCTAGAATTGTTCCAAATAATCCAATCTAGGTTTTTATCTTCTGCTGCTTTTATGTTTAACTGAACATCCTTTACATCATGCCAAAACCCTTGAAGAAATGGCCTAATTTTTTCTTCTTCGATTCCTCTTTTAATCCCATCATTAAGAGCAGCAGAAACTACTTCATATGGGAAATTATTTGGATACTGGTACCCAAAAGACCCCTTTGAATAGTGTGATGGATAAACCATCGGAGAAATAAAATCTACTGTTTCAGCAATTGTCTCTAAATGTTGACCTATGCCATTGTCTGATTTATTTTGTAAAACATAACCAAATATATCCGCTGAAACCAAGCAACCCATTCCATTTAAAATATCTCTCGAATATCTTAAAAAAGAATTAATATTTTCAATTCTATTTTTTGCTATATTTTCATCTTCATAAATCAAACCTTTTGTATTCGTATCTGGGTAGCGTATATAATCAAATTGAATTTCATCGAAACCTAATGAACATGCTTCAATTGCAATATTAAGAACATAATTCCTTGCTTTTTCATCTCCTGGATCTAAAAAGTATTGTCCACTCTGCACATAAGGAGAATTGGTATTTGGATCAATAACAGATGAATTTTCAAAATTTTTCGCAAAAGAGGGATCTTGGAACGCCACTACTCTTCCAATTAAATATAGGTTAAATTCATCTTTAAATTCATTTAATACACTTTGGTCATATTTAACTCTCGCATTGTTTAATTCATCAACCTCTGGGAGTTGGCTGTTATATAATATATGACCATTATCTGTTTTTACATCCAATACAACAGTATTTACTCTGGTTTCGGAAAGAATAGTACTTATTGACTGTATCTTTTTTTCGTTTGTAAAATCATAACCACTTAAATATATACCTTTGACCCCGCCCTCTTTCTCTTTAAGTGACAGCCACTTAAATTTTGCTAAGTATTTATTTATAGTTTTGCTATTAGTAATACTTTCACTAGTGTAAGCGATAAGTAAATTTTCAAAATTTTTAGCTTCAGCTGTTTTGAATTCTTCAGATTTTTTATCTAATAACAATTTATCTTTTTCACTAAAAACTAATTCACTAGGACTTGTTATTGAAGTTTTTACTACGATTGAAATGATTTCATTTTTTAATTTTTTAACTATTTCAAAATAACTAATACCTTCATCGTTTAAAGAATTTATAGAAAATGGAATAATTAGAAGAATTATAAATGCAATAAAAAAAATTACCCTGTTCATAAGCTTATTTTTAGATTACTTAGGAAATTCTTATTTTGCTAGTTTTATAATGCATGTATGGAAAATCAGAGATATAAAAAAGCTGAAAAGTTTTTTGAAGTACCAGTAATGATATCCGTACTGATGCTTATACCAGTATTGATTATTGAATACTCTCAGCAAAATTTAAGTAATATTGCTTATTATTTAAATTGGGGAATATGGCTTGTTTTCCTTTTGGAATATACAGTTTTATTGTATTTTGCAGAAAATAAAATTAAGTTTATTAAAACTCATAAAATTGAATTATTCATTGTAATATTTTCTTTTCCCATTGTCCCTGAGGGTCTACAGTCATCTGGATTTTTAAGATTTGCAAGACTCCCTAGGCTTTTAAATGCGTTTAGGTTCTTTAGATTAGCCGCCTTACTTACAAGATTTTCCTCAACTGTTAAATCTATATTCAATTCAAAAGGACTGAGATTTATAGTTTATGCAACCATTGGTATAGTTTTATTTTTCGGGTTTTTATTTTATATTTCAGAACCGGCTGTAAAAACGTACAGTGATGGTATCTGGTGGGCATTAGTCACAATTACTACAGTGGGTTATGGAGACATTACACCGCTTACTAACCTTGGCAGGATTATTGCTAGTTCCTTAATGGTTATGGGCATTGGCTTTATTGCCACAATTACTGCTGCAGTATCTTCCTATTTTATTTCTAGCTTTAGTGATAAAGAGATAACTATTAATGAATTAGGTGAAAAATTAGATAAACTTGAACAAGAGATTAAAAATTTAAAAAAGGACCTTAATGACAACTAATTTACTTGTACAACTTTCAAATGATTTTTTTCAAAACTCGTTAGATTCTTCACCTACATCTGCAATTATGCGTGGTCATAAAGCATATTTTGACAAGCTAGAAGAACTTACGGATGAAACATTTAATGAGGAAACAAAGGTAGTCGATGAGTTTATTTCTAGGTTAGGAAAAATTGAGCAAGATACTTTGTCAGACAGAGAAAAAGTAACTTATGGAATGCTCGAGTTTGCTTTAAGTTCAAATAAAGACTCACTACTAGATAGGAGTTGGGAATTTGGTGCAGGAGTATCAGGCTTTACTGGATTTTTAATTGATTACAATCAACAAATGTTTGTTCCAGACATAGAGTCTGCCGACATGTTACTAAAAAGACTTGAGCTGTACAAAAGATTGTTTACCCAAATAGCTGCTGTGCAAAAAGTAGGATTAGATAATAATAGAGTTGCTACCGAGAGAAACTTACTTAGAACAATTGATCAGCTAGAGAATTATCTTTCTTCAGCTATAGATGATGACCCACTACTGCTTGTAAATTTTTCTCCAGAAATATCTGAGTCTCAAGTATCAGAATGGAAAGAAAAAGCTAAGAAAATTATTGAAACTAATGTTAGGCCAAATGTACTGACCTATATGGAGCAGCTTAAGTTAGAGCATCTTCCTAACGGGCGATCAGATGAAAAGTCAGGAATTATGTGGATTGATGGTGGAGAAGAAGCATATCTAAGAGCTTTGAGAAGATATACAGGACATAAAGATATTACAGTTAAAGACGTACATCAAGTGGGGCTTTCTGAAATTGATAGATTGAAAAAAGAGTTTTTTACAATTGGAGAAGGTGTATTTCCTGGAGTAACTTCCCCAGAAGAAGTCCTTCACAATATGCAGACCGATCCTTCGATGAGGTATGAGAGTAAAGAACAAATGCTTCAGTTAGCTGTTGATACTATTGAAAGAGCTTACAAGCCTCTTGGGGAATGGTTTACGGTATTTCCAAAATCACCATGTAAAGTATTACCAGTACCTGCCGCATCCGAACAACACGCACCACCTGCGTATTACTACCCTCCATTACCTGATGGATCAAGAGATGGAACCTATTTCTTAAACACATATAAAGCAGAGACAAAAAGCATTTTTGAAGCAGAATCTGTTGCTTTTCATGAGGCGATACCTGGACATCATTTAGATAGAACTATTGCAGTTGAACTACAAGATGTTCCAGACTTTCAAAAGTATGTTGCTTCTACAGCATTTGTTGAGGGTTGGGGCCTTTATTCAGAGCAATTAGCAAATGAGATGGGTCTTTACTCAAATGATGTTCAACAGTTAGGAAGACTTGGAAATGATGCTTGGCGAGCTTGTCGCTTAGTGCTTGATACAGGTATGCATGGTATGGGATGGTCTAGAGAGAAAGCGATTGAGTTTTTTAAAGCAAATTCACCTATTGAAGAAATAAATGCTGAAATCGAGACTGATAGATACATTGCTTGGCCAGGACAAGCTTGTTCTTACAAGATGGGCCAACTGAAGATTGAAGAACTTAGGAGAAAAGCCGAAAAAGAGCTTGGAGATAAATTCGACATCAGATACTTCCATGATGAAGTCTTATGCGATGGCGGAATAACGCTTCCAATTTTAGAAAATAAGATTGATACATTTATTGCAAAGCATAAAAGCTAAACAAAAAGATAAGTAAGTTTTCTCCAAAACCATTCAAGTGGACCATATCTCCACTTATCTAAAATTGGTTTCGACCAGTATATTTGCAACCCCCAAATAATTAATACATACAGAACTAATTGAGACCTTGAAAAAGTTCCAATTCCAAATAAACCACCAAGCACAAATATACCAAGCAATGTTTGAGTTATATAGTTTGTAAAAGCCATCTTCCCACATGCACGTAATCTAATTGAAATACTTTCTCTAAGTTTTATATTCATGATTGTTAGCAATCCAACATAGCCAAGAACCATTGGAATTACTGAGAAAGAAAGCCAGAGCCAACTTGTAATTGCATTTGCAGCGCTGTATTCAGTTGAGATACGCAAATAAATACTATAAATTGAAAAAGGTAAACCTGTGCAAAATCCATAAAACATCAATTTTTTATAAAAATTTAAGCCTCTTGTTCCTTGAATAACGTTTAGTCTATACAGTAAAATTCCAACAACCATTAAAGTTATTGCTCTCAAGAAGCCGTCTAGAACAAACATAAGTCCAATTATATTTCCAAACTCAGATTCCCCAGGAAACCAAAACTTTCCTAAATTTAAAGAACCACCCTCACTTGCAGCAACTACCCAGGCTGAATCTAAAATTAAATTTCCAGAATTATCATATAAAGAACCAATATAATTTATGAGCAAAAGGTCAATGAAAACAAGAAAAGTGATAAAAAATATTGTTATTTTATTATTTTGAATTTGAGGAAATAAAACTATGCAAAAAGCACACAAAGCATATGTTACTAAAATATCCCCTTCCCAAATTGATACGTGAGCAATGCCAAATAATAGTAATAAAAGGTTTCTCCAAAAAGATAGTACTTTAGGTCTTTTAACTTTTTGTTTTGCATTATCAAGAAAAATCATAAGTCCAACACCAAAAAGCATTGAAAATAAGCCCATCATTTTAAATTCAAAAAATACTGAAGAGATAACGATAACAATCCAATCCAGTAAGTTTTCAGCACCATAAGTGGAGTGATTAAATATAGCTGTAATAGGCAAACCAAATGATATTACATTTATTACAAGTATTCCAAGAACAGCAAAACCCCTAATAAAGTCAAGGTTTGTAATTCTCTGAGAGGAATTATTCAACTACTCTTCTTCGATATAACTTTTATTAAACATCCAAAGTATTGTATAAGCCATAGCAAGGCCGAATATATAAAAATTAAAGTTGGGAAGTTCATTGATTTCTAATGCAAAAATACCATCCACTATAGCTATCACAATTCTGAGGAGTATTCCAGAACCAATTAACCGACCAAAACTAAATTTTTTTAAAAATGAAATAATATTTCCTGTATCCATAAAGTTTATTTTAGAACTTCCTTCTAATTGTTTTTTCAGTTTTTTTAACTATTTCATTTTTGTAGCTTTGGTGAATTTCCTTCTCTTTGGTTTTAGATTCAGTTTTTTGATTTGAAATTTCACTTTCTAGTGAAATAATTTTTCTTTGAAGCTCTTCAATTTTCTCTTTCATCTCGTATATTATTTTTATACCGTCTAAGTTAATTCCACGTTGGGATAAATTTTGAATTTGTATTAACCTATCAACATCTTCTTGAGAGTAACGTCTAGTACCCCCACCAGTTCTGAATGGTTTTATTAGACCCTTTTGCTCGTAGGTCCTGATTGTTTGTTGGTGAATACCAGATAGAGTAGAAGCTACAGAAATAAAATAAATGGCTTTAGAATCTTCATTACTCATATAAATAATCTCTTGGCGAGTCACCGGACTCAAATTGATCTCGATAGTTTTCTAAATGTTTCTTTGCTGATCTAGATAAATTTGTAGGTGGAGAAATGTAAACTTTTATATACAAATCTCCCGGCCTTCTCCCCTGAGGAGTTATCCCCGCACCTTTTATTTTAAATGTTTTACCACTCGGGGTACCAGCGGGAATTTTTAGATTAACGGACTTTTCAAGAGTAGGTATCTTAATGCTCGCTCCAAGAGCAGCTTCAGTGAACAATAAAGGTACTTCAAGTATAAGGTCACTGTTTTTTCTTTTAAAATATTTGTGCGAATCAACAGCAACTTGAACTAATAAATCTCCATCTGGAGCTCCTGCGTCACCAGGACCACCTCTTCCTCGTAACCTAATAACTGTTCCATTGTCAACACCAGCTGGAACTTTTACTTTTATTGATTCATTTTCGACCACAGACCCTGAACTTCTACAAACTTTACATGGTTTATCAATTACATTTCCTTGACCTTTACAAGCGGTACATGTTTGAGCAAAAGAAAAGAAGCCTTGATTTGAAGCTGTCTGTCCACTTCCATTACATATGTTACATCTGTGAAATGCCTCACCTTTATCAGCTCCAGTCCCCTTACACTCAGTACATGCAACTTCTTTACGAAGAGGTATAACAGTTTCAACTCCTGAAGCTGCATCATTAAATGAGATATTTATATTTGTCTGATAGGTTTGACCCTTCCTTCTTCCACCAGATCCACCAAAACCAAAAATATCACCTAAATTACCAAATAAATCACCAAAATCATCTACATTAAAACCCTGTCCACCAAACCCACCGAATCCTGATGCACCCATTGCTCGAATCTGATCGTACTCTTGTCGTTTTTTTTCATCTGCTAAGACTGAACTTGCTTCTGAAATTTCTTTAAAACGTTTTTCAGCTTCAGTATCTCCAGGATTTAAATCAGGATGATTTTCTCTTGCTAATTTTTTGTATGCTTTTTTTATTTCGTCAGAGGTTGAATCTTGAGATACGCCTAATATGGCATAAAAATCTTTGTCTAGCCAATCTCTACTCACTTTTAACTTTCACCATTGCAGGTCGAATTAAATTACCTTGGAATAAGTATCCTTTTCTCAAAACAACTTCTATTTTCTGAGTTTCTCCCTCTCCAGAATGCTCTACAGCTTCATGAAATGCAGGGTCAAAATTATCTCCAACAGCCCCAACTTCCTCAACATTAAGTGAATCTAGAACTGAAGAGAGTAGATTATTAAAAGTTTCTACTTCTTTAGCTACAGCTTCCTGGCTCATAGCCATTTCAAAGTTATCAATAAGTGGAAAGAGTGAATTTATAAAATACGCTACTGAAGCAGCGCCAATATTCTCTTTCTCTTTATCTGTTCTTTTTTTATAATTTTCAAAGTCTGCCGCCAGTCTTAAGTAGTCATCTTTAATTTTTTCATACTGTGAAAGAGGTATAGTTGATTCTTCAGAAATTTCTTCGGAAACATCTTCAGTAACTTCCTTAGACTCTATAGGTTTGTCAGAAGTGCTGTCTTCTTCAGGAGAAGATTCTGACTTATTCATCCTCTACAACTTCACCTTCTACTACGTCACCAGACTCATCAGAAGAAGGACTGTCAGTGTCACTTTGTGCCTCTGCATATAATTTCTCGGCAAAAGATTGACTTGCTTTAGCAAGTTCATCAATACTATTTTTAAGATCATCTATAGATAAGTCATCATTTTCTAGAAGTTTTTTCAAATTATCATTTGCTTCATTAATTGCTGTTACTTCTTCCTCGGTTGCTTTATCTTTATTATCATCAAGCATTTTCTCAGTGGAAGTAACCATTCCTTCTGCCATATTTCTAGTCTCTATGAGCTCTTTCTTTTTAGCATCTTCATTTGCATGTTGTTCTGCATCTTTCACCATTCTCTCTATTTCATCATCCTCAAGAGCAGTTCCACCAGTAATTGTAATTGCTTGCTCTTTTCCAGTACCGAGATCTTTAGCGTTTACATTAACAATACCATTTGCATCAATGTCAAATGTTACCTCTATTTGTGGAGTTCCTGCCATAGCAGCTGGTATATCAGTCAATGTAAATCTACCCAAAGACTTATTACCAGAAGCCATATCTCTTTCTCCTTGCAAGATATGTATTTCAACTTGAGTTTGATTATTTTCAGCAGTACTAAATACTTCAGACCTTTTCGTAGGAATAGTAGTATTTCTTTCAATCATTTTTGTCATGATTCCACCTTTAGTTTCTACACCAAGCGTAAGTGGGGTGACATCCAGTAAAAGGACATCCTTAACATCACCTTTTAACACGCCTGCTTGTATTGCTGCTCCTGAAGCAACAACTTCATCTGGATTTACACCCTTGTGAGGGTCTTTACCAGTTAAAGATTTTACAAGCTGCTGAACAGACGGCATACGTGTAGAACCACCAACTAATATTATGTGGTCAATGTCTGAAAATTTCATTGCAGCATCAGATAAAGCATTTTCAACAGGTGCTTTAGTTCTTTCTACTAAATCTGCTGTAATTTTCTCAAATTCAGACCTACTGAGCTTTTCTAGCAAATGCTGTGGCCCAGAATCATTAGCAGTTATAAAAGGTAGATTAATCTCAGTTTCACTTGTTGATGAAAGTTCAATTTTTGCTTTTTCAGCACCTTCTTGAATTCTTTGAATAGCCATTTTGTCTTTTGATAAATCAATACCAGTAGATGATTTGAATTTATCTATTAACCAATCCATAACTCTTTGGTCCCAATCATCTCCACCTAATTTAGAGTCACCTGAAGTTGATTTCACTTCAAAAACACCTTCAGAAATTTCTAAAATTGAAACGTCAAACGTACCTCCACCAAGATCAAAAACAAGTATTTTTTGATCTTCATTGTTTTCTAGGCCGTATGCTAGTGAAGCAGCTGTAGGCTCATTTATTATTCTTAAAACATTTAATCCGGCAATTTGTCCAGCTTCTTTAGTTGCTTGTCTCTCTGCATCATTGAAGTAAGCAGGAACTGTAATCACAGCTTCAGTCACATCATCTCCTAAATATGCTTCAGCATCTCTTTTAAGTTTTTGTAATATCCGTGCTGATATTTCTTGAGGTGTATATTCTTTTCCTTCAAAAGTTTCTTTCCAGTTTGTACCAACATGTCTCTTGATTGACCTAACTGTATTATCGGGATTTGTTATTGCCTGTCTTTTTGCTAATTCACCAACTAGGACTTCTTCTGATTTAAAGGCAACAATAGATGGAGTGGTACGATTACCTTCAGCATTAGCAATTACAGATGGCTCACCACCTTCCAGTACTGCTACAACACTGTTTGTTGTTCCTAAATCTATTCCAACTGCTTTTCCCATAATTTTATTCCTTTCTTAAGTGTTTAATTAATTTCTTGCTCTCTAGGTAGGTGACCACGTACTCTTGGGTAGGAGACAGGGGCATGAAGAAAGCAGAATTTCTTTTTGTTGTACATACTGATTACAGTTTCACAAGATTCGAAATCACAGACACGTCCAGAAGTATATTTTTTTGATCTTCTAATACCTGGCTTAACTTGTGATGCAGTTAATGTTCCACTCATTACTTCTCCTTATCTATATAATAAATTATATAAAATCTAAGTAAAAATACTTAGATTTAACTTAAAATATATCATATATTAGAATTTATGCAAAACATTTTCATACAAATTTTAAATTTTCAAAAATTAGTAACTTATCACTCACCTGATATTATTAAATAATGGAAAAAACCGATATTCATATAATTGGTCTAGGAAATCTTGGCTCTTCTTTTCTTGAAGGATTAATGTCCTCTAATTCAGATCATTCAATAAAAGTTTATGAACTAAGTAACGAAGTTTTAGAAACTTATGAAAAGCTATACCCAGAAAATGATTATTTTAATAGTTTTGATGACTTCAATTCTGGTGTATTGATTCTGTGTGTTAAACCACAATCAATAAATGAAATTTTTAATCAAATTAAAGGTAAGATTCATGAAGATGTTTTGATATGCTCACCAATTGCGGGATTAGAAATAGATCATATTGAAAAATCACTAGGTAATAAAATTATAAGAATTATGCCGAATTTATTAATTAGAAATAATAATGGCTTTATCCCATATGCTAAAAATTATGATAATGATTATATAGACTTTATTAAATCAACTCTTAACCAACTAGGCAGGACAAAAGAATTTTCTGAAGAATATTTTCCAGTTATTACGGCACTATCAGGTAGTGGTCCGGCATGGTTTTTCATGCTTTCGAATGAACTAATTGAAGCTGGTAATAAATTGGGACTATCAAATCAGGAATCAGAAATACTTGTTAATGAGATTATTAAAGGTCTACCAGAGTTTATTTCTGATGATGACACCTTCTCAGATCTTATTAGTAAAGTTAAGTCTCCTAAGGGGACAACAGAAGCTGGGCTCAATTCGCTTAAAAATGACTCATTTGATACAATAATTCTCAATGCTATTGAAAAAGCTACACAAAGATCAGTTGAATTATCAAAAGAGTTAAAAAGTGAATAAACTATTCAAAAACTTTAAAGCAAATGATTATGTACTTTTGTTTTCTGCTGGAGCATCTATTGGAACTCTTTTTCTGTGGGGTGCAAGTTATATATTTCCAGAAGGAGAAATAGTTGGAGGTAGGCGAGTATTTGAAAATATTCCAAAAGTACTTCAATATATTTTTTATGTGCTTAGTGCAGCCACAATTTTTATTTCTGGGTATTTGTTTTCCCTAAGAGTAAAAAACTGGACCAGAGGCAAAGAAGAAAAAAGAAAAGTAAAACTAACGGAACGAATATTGAGCTTTCTTGACGGCATAACCATGAGAACTGTTTTGAGATTCAAAGCTGCTGGCTTGATGCATTCATTAATTTATATTGGATTTCTAGGATTATTTGCAGGAACTGTTACCTTAGAGGTTCATCACTTGATGCCACCTTCTTTAAAATTTCTTCAAGGCACAACCTATATCGTTTATTCATTTACATTAGAACTTGCAACTATTGCATATTTAACAGGTTTATTTTGGGCTCTGGCAAGAAGGTTACGAGGTGCTGAGTATAGAATTCAAACAAAAACAACATCCGATGACTACTTAACCCTTTCACTATTAATCTTTATAGGTATTTCTGGAATTACCACTGAAGCGGGTCGTATAGCCTTAGAGGGTTTTCCTGACTATGAAAAATGGTCTTTTATTGGCTATGCTTTTGCTGATTTAATAAATCTTACAAATCCAAGCTTGTTTCATAGAGTCTCGTGGATATTACATGTTGTCTCTTTCCTTGTATTTCTTATAGCAATTCCTTTATCTAAACTAAGACATATCTTTACCTCTCCAATCAATATGTTCATGTCACCAAAAGAAAGACACAAAGGTGCTATGAGGGATATTGGAAACTTACTGGAAGCAGAAGATATTGATAATGTTGGAGCAGAAATAATTGACCACTTCACATGGAAACAGTTAATGGATTTAGATGCATGTACAGTTTGTGGAAGATGTACCTCAGTATGTCCCGCTAATCAGACTGGAAAATCGCTAGATCCTCGAGAGATAATATTAAAAGTAGGTCAAGTTATGTCGGAGTCTGGAGATCCAGCAGTTCCAGCAACCGTCAGTACACCCGGACCCTTAAGAGTAAACTCTTCAAATGTCTTTGAGAGGATTACTTCAGAGGAAATTTGGGCTTGCACTTCTTGCAGAGCTTGTGATGAGATATGTCCAGTAAATATAGAAATTTTAGACAAAATTTTAGATATGAGAAGACATTTAGCTTTAATGGAATCCGACTTTCCTTCTGAATTAGGAAAAGCATATGTAGCAATGGAAAACTCTTCTAACCCTTGGGGTGCTTCACAGAATGACAGGCTTAAATGGACAGAGGATTTAGATTTTGAAGTACCAATTATTAACGAAACAAACCATGAAGAATATGACTATTTGTATTGGGTAGGTTGTGCTGGTGCATTCGATGACAGGAATGTACCTGTTACTAAGGCAGTTGCAAAGCTACTAGATAGAGCAGGTGTAACCTATGCTGTTCTAGGTCCAAAAGAAGTTTGCACAGGAGATTCTGCAAGAAGGACCGGTAATGAATTTGTATTTCAACAATTAGCAATTCAAAATATTGAAAATATGAATAATTTAAAAGTTGAAAAAATTATAACCCAATGCCCGCACTGCTTTAATACAATTAAAAATGAATATCCTCAGTTGGGAGGAAATTATGAAGTTATACACCACAGCCAACTATTAACTGAACTAGTTCAATCAGGAAGGATTGAAGTTGGTACAAGTGATAAGCCATATAAGATTACATACCATGATTCATGCTATTTAGGCAGACACAATGATATTTATACTGCCCCCAGAGAGATTGTTGGATCTATTGGCGGAATTGAAATTAGAGAGATGAAGAGACAGGGAACTAAAAGCTTTTGTTGCGGCGCTGGTGGTGGAAGAATGTGGATGGAAGAATCTGTTGGTACAAAAGTAAATATTGAAAGATCTCAGGAAGCAATTGATACTGGTGCAGATGAAGTTGCTGTTGCTTGTCCATTTTGTTACATAATGATGGATGACGGTGTCAAAGAGTTAGGGTACGGTGATAATGTAAAAGTTCGAGATGTTTCCTTAATTTTGCTTGATAATCTCAAAAAAGATTAACTATTTTTCCCCATAAAGAATTTTTTCATATCTCCTTTAGAAGTATTTAAACTATATAAAACATAAACTGCTGTTGTTAAGTTTCCTAGCACCATCATAAATATTGACCAGATAATGGCGTTAAACATTTTCTCTTTGTAGAAAATCCAAAAACATATAAAGATAAATCCTGTGTAAAGGTCAACTAAGGATACAGTTCCCCAAGGCAAATCGGGAATGGGTGATTCAAGAATAGAAACTTGTGATTGCGCCCAAAAGATAACTACAGTCATCGCTAATGCTGATATATATGAAAATATCTTTGTTATAGTCATAATGTAGATTTTAAAGGGAAATGAAAAAAATTGACTGAAAATAAAATTATTGTAAAGGTATTAAGACTAGATAAACAAGTATATAACGAAATCATTATGTACCCGACTTCGTTGCAAAAGGGCTTAGCAATTTGGACTACAGCAACAATTATTATTACATTAAGTGCTGTACGTTTCTTCACTGGAGTAATAGACTTTTTAGAAGATAATCTCTATTTCTTTAGTGAAGATGTAACATCAGAAGAGCTTTTAATGTTACAAACATTAATTGATCAGTTACAGGTTGAATTTCAACAATCTACTTTTACATCTATCTTCTCATCCTTAATAGGATCGATATTAGCTTCTGTTGTAGGTTTAATAATTGTTTTTCTTGTTTTGAAGTACTTGTTAAGAAAAGATCCTCAACCAAAAGATCTTGCAATTATTTATTTTTACTCAAGCATTCCAGGGCTGCTAACTATTCCTTCAATCTTTGTTTCTAGTTTATTAATCCAGGGGCTTTTACTTTTTGTTACTGCAATTTACTCATTTACCACTCTTGGTTCTGGATTAAAACAAGTTTATTTTTTGAGAAATATAGAAGTAATCCTATTGCTAGTTTCAATTATCTTTGGGTCAACAATATTATCCTACGCTTAACATGAACGCCGGAGTTATTCTTGCTGCTGGAGATTCCACTAGGATGGGTTTTCCAAAACAATTAGCAGAAATTAGAGATAAGCCCCTTCTTGAATTAATTGTTGAAAAAGTAAATAACTACTTTGAGTTATCTTCAGTTGTCTTAGGGTTTGAAAATGAGACAATAACTGAGAAAATTAATTTTCAAAATTCAAATATTTTGATTAATGAAAACTGGAATGAAGGAATTATTTCATCTATAAGAACTGCATTATTTTTTTATCAAAATCAAAAAGAAGTTGATGGCCTCATTTTCTTTCTTGGGGATCAACCAGATGTTAAGAATGAAGTTATTCAATCTATTCAAAATAAGGCAGTACAAGATAGTGAAGTTTTAATCCCTCAATATAGATATAAACTTGGTTTTCCTATTTTTGTACCTAGACAATTATGGCCAAAGCTTGAACTTCTAACACAAGAAGATAGTGGAGAGGTAGAACCCTCTGTTTACAAAGATTTCGACTTAGTTGATTATTTTGTTTCTTCAGAGACAAAAGTTGAAAAGATGAATTTTAATTTTCTGAGTCCAACCGATTATGATGAAGAAAAAGATTTTTGAGAGTGGGAAAATCTTATATAAAAAATCATTTGTTTATGTTGAAAATTTTGTAAAATTTAAAACATGAATTCAATTGATTCAATAAATGGGATGACTCATACTGAGGCCACAAAATTAAGAAGAGCTAGGGTCAGAACAACAACTACATTTTTACAAATAGCATCATCACGATCAGGAAGAGCATTGTTAACAAAAGAAACTGGAATTAGTTCTCCCAAGCTTTTGCATTGGGCGAGACGAGCTGAACTAATGAAGATCAAAAATCTAGGAAGGGACTACGCCGACCTTCTTGAAGCAGCTGGGGTGGAGAGTGTTTCAGAATTAAGAAGAAGAAATCCCGAATCTCTTCATGAGTCAATGGATCTTATAAATATAAAAGCAAAAATTGTTGAAAGAATGCCCTCACTTAAAAGAGTTAACAGATGGATAGAAGATTCTAAAGATATAGAGATTAAGGTTTCTTCTTAATAATCCTTACTATCTATCATTAAGGTGTGAGCAAAAGAACAGTTAGAATTACAGGAGCACAATGCTCCTTTTCTGTAGGGGCAATTCAACAGAACAAAAATAAAATTCTTGAATGTTTTGAAAAAGCAGAATCAGTTCAGTCTGATATTATTATTTTTCCTGAACTTGCTATTACAGGATACCCACCAGAAGATTTGCTCTTAAGAGAAAGCTTTATAGGCAAGAATTTTGCAGTACTTGAAGAGATTGCTGAATTTTCTACCAATACAAGCGGAATTATAGGATTTGTAGATCGAAAATTAGATAAAGAAAGTTCAGACAAAAATAGCAGAACTATAGCTAACGCTGCTGCAATTGTTCAAAATGGCGATGTAAGAGGGATATACCATAAAACCTTTTTACCGAATTACTCTGTTTTCGATGAAGCAAGGTATTTTTCTAAAGGTTCAGAATCAGATCATTTATTTTGGTATGAAGATGTCGCAATTGGAATAAATATTTGTGAAGATATTTGGATTGAAGATGGACCAGCCGAAGATCAAGTTCAAAATGGTGCTTCTTTAATTATTAACATTAATGCTTCTCCTTATGACATCAATAAAAGTGAATCAAGAAAAGAAATTGTTAAAAATAAAGCCGCTAAGTTAAACGTTCCAATTATTTACTTAAATATGGTTGGTGGTCAAGATGAACTTGTTTTTGATGGAGGATCTTTTGTAGTTGATGAAACTGGAGAAATGATTTATCAAGCAAGTCAGTTTGACGAAGAGGTATTTCACTTAGATTTAGATTTGCTTATTAAGAGGTCTACAGATAAATCAAACCTAGAGCTAAGAACAAAATCATTAGAATTAGAAAGTACAGTTTCAGCACCCACACTCACAGAGAATGAATCTATTTACTCAGCCTTAAAACTTGGATTATTTGATTATGTTACAAAAAACAATTTCAAAAAAGTACTCATCGGGATTTCGGGAGGAATCGATTCTGCTTTAACTGCAGCTATATGTGTTGACGCCTTAGGGTCTGACAATGTAATTGGTGTTGCAATGCCATCGAAATATAATTCAAGTGAATCTTTAGATGATGCTGTAGCATTGTCTAAAAATTTAAATATGGAGTTAAAGGTTATTGAAATTGAGCCACTTGTGGAAACCTTTAGAAATACTTTATCATCAGCAGTCGTAGACAAACTATCTCAAGTTACGGATGAAAATATCCAATCTAGAGTTAGGGGGAATATTTTGATGGGTCTTTCAAACCAGACAGGAGCTATGGTTGTTTCAACTGGTAATAAATCAGAAATGGCAGTTGGATATTCAACATTATATGGAGATTTAGCTGGTGGCTATGCTTTACTTAAAGACCTTTATAAAACTAAGGTTTATGATTTATCTAATTTTAGGAATACTCTTTCTGAAGTAATACCAGAGAATATAATTTTGAAAGAACCTAGCGCAGAACTTAGGCCAAACCAACTCGATAAAGACTCTCTACCCGATTACGAAGAGCTAGACGCCATACTTAATATGTATATTGAAAATGACAGTTCGTCTGAATCAATAATTGCAACAGGAATTGAAGCTTCTTTAGTGTATGAAGTTTTAGAAAAGGTAGACAGGAATGAATACAAGAGAAAACAGGTAGCACCAGGTGTAAAATTGACTGAAAAAGCATTTGGTAAAGACAGAAGAATGCCAATTACCAATACCTACATAAGGCAAAGAGATTAATCGTGTATCTAATTAATAGTGTTCAAGTGGAAAAAAAGGATTTTATTATTCCAGTAGAAAATATGGGAGTTTGGAGAGGCGATGGAGTGTTTGAAGCTATTAAGATTCACGATGGCTATCCATTCGCAATAGACCTTCATATTGAAAGACTTGCGAGATCTTGCTCAAAAGTATTTTTTGAAAATATTGATTATGAAAAAATCAAAGACGATATAATTTTTATTGCCAATGAGCATAAAGATGGCTATGTTCGTACATTAATTTTACGAAGTGAACACAACAGTCATGATATATTTTGTTTTTATCAACCGCCAATCTCAATTTCACAAGAATTTTCACTTCAAACCCAAAAAGCCTTTTGGCAAAGTGGTGGAGATTATGATTTAGACTCAACATTTAATATTGGAACAAAATCAACTTCATACGGAATGAATATAAGCCACACTAGGGCTGCAGAACAAGACGGATTTACAGATGCACTCCTTGTGAACAAAGATGAAATTATTTTAGAAGGTCCTACATTTACATTTGGTTGGATTAATAATAACAAAATATATGTACCAGATTTAAAACTTGGAATCCTTGATTCAATCACAAGAAAGTATCTTATTAAATTTGGAGTTGAAAAAAAACTCACGGTTTTAGAAGACAGAATCAAAACTAGCGATTTGGACGAAATTGATGCTTGTTTTGTTTTATCAACTGCTAAACATGCAGTTCCTGTATTTAAAATTAATGAAATCGAATATTCTGATCATGATTTAATTACAGAAATTCAGAATGTATTTTCTGAGCAAATAAGGACAGAACGTACAAATTAAAAGGAGGTTATGTGAGACTTACAGAATACTCTCATGGTGCTGGTTGAGCATGTAAACTTTCTCAGAAAGAACTTGCTCAGGTACTGAAGCACTTCAAACAACAAAATAAATCAGACTCTCACGAAATACTTGTTGGTCTCGACACTCCTGACGATGGAGGGGTAATTGAACTACAAAGTGGAATTAAAATCATACAGACTGTTGATTTCTTCACTCCAATATTAGATGATCCTTTTGATTGGGGAAGGGTTGCAGCAGCTAATGCCCTATCTGACATATATGCAATGGGAGGGAAGCCACTATCGGCCTTACAGCTGGTTTCCTGGCCAAGGGATGACTTATCATTCGAAATACTTTCAGAAGTCCTCAATGGTGGCTTAGAAATAATGAATCAAGCTGGCTGTACTATTATTGGCGGACACAGTATTGATGACAAAGAACCCAAGTATGGTTTTGCAGTTACTGGAATCATCGAAGAAAATATCTACAGAAAGACAAATATACAAGAAGGTGATATTTTATATTTAACTAAACCTCTTGGATCAGGAATTATCTCATCAGCAATCAAAAAGAATATAGCAAGCAAAGACGCTATTAATGAAGTAACTGGTTTAATGACAACTCTTAACGACAAAGGTCTTCAGTTAGCATCAGAAATGGATGCTAATGCGATTACAGATGTTACTGGTTTTGGTTTACTAGGACATTTGATTGAAATGATCGGTGAAAGTGATTTGTCTGTTAATTTATTCTCAAATAAAATACCAGTTCTTAAATATGCAGAACAATATTTAGAACAGGGTATTTATCCCTCTGGAAGTAAGAGAAACTTGGAGGCCGTTAGAGAACATATCCAATTTAATAAAGATGATGAATCAGTAGTAAATCTTATTGCAGATGCACAAACTAGTGGAGGATTATTATTTTCATCTCCAAAAAACACTTCTGAATACATCGATACCCTTTGTCAGAAAATAGGAATTGAAGTATGGGAAATAGGAAATATTGTTTCTAAATATAAAAATAAAGTCAATATTATTAAGTCTTAATGATAAAAACAATCACAAAAATATTTGCATTTTTAACAATACTTAAAAACTTACTTGAAACTAAGAAGGGTGAGATCACCGGAACAACCCAAATTCATCCCAGTAAATATCCAGGCAGAACAATCTTTATTCGAGAAAAAGAATACTTTATAAGAGAGTCCTATATTGAAGGTACAAATCCTGTAATTCTTCTACACAGTTGGGGCTCAGATTCTTTAGGGAGTTGGTTTAAAGTTTTACCACAGATTAAAGAAAAAAAATCTTTTATCGCTATCGATCTAAGAAATCATGGAAAATCTGATTCAAGTTGGAAAAGGTGGGATGTTGATGAAAATGCAGATATAGTTATAAGCATTTTGAAGCAATTAAATATAGAATCGTGCGATTTAGTTGGGTGGTCTATGGGAAGTGCAGTAGGTATGTCTGTTGCAAAAAAACAAAAAAACTTAATAAGAAAACTTGTTTTAATCACACCTTTTAGTTGGCTTGGTGGAGCTGTTTATAACGATAAAGTTGCATTTAAAATTTTTGTAAGCTTTGTAAGAATTAGGGAAAGATTATTTCCAAATTTTAACCCTCAATCAAAGTACTCATTTCTTAGAAAATCAAACTCTATTGAAGATGAATATACAGAATGGGCATGGAATAACCTACATAAATCAAAAGATGATTTTATTTACGCAGATGGGGGAAGGTTCGTTGTTCCATATGATGCAAGGCCATGGATTAATCAAATTGAATGTCCGACACTTGTAATTACCGGTGGGAAAGATAAATTAGTTCCTGAAGAAACATCAAATGAAGTAATTGAAAATTTGACTTCTGTAGAATCTAAAGTTATTGCAGATGCTGGACATTCAATTCCATGGACCCATTCTGACGAACTAATGAAAGAAATAAACAACTTTCTAGATAATGAATAAAGTACTTTTTGTTGCACCTACAAAATACAACTACCCAATTAATGAAGATTTAAAAAGTAAATTTGTAACATTATCTGAGATTTGCAAACCGTTTATATTTGCATTTAGTGATAAGAAAAAAACAACTACAGTTGGAAATACAAATTTTATTTTTCATAAAAAATTAAGCAATAGATTTCTAAATTATCTTAAAATAATTTATCTATTTTCATTCAATGTACCTAAAACAGTAAAGCAGCACCATATTGATATTGTTTGCCTTCAAGATCCTGTGACAAGTTATTTTGCTATAAAATCGTTAAAATTAAGAAACTCTAATGTAAAAATTGTTCTTGAGTCTCACGGAGATTTCATTGAAACAATTGCTCTTGAAAAAAAATTATTAATTCCAGCTATTTATAAAAAAATATTCAAACTTTTTTCATCTTACTCTATTAAAAATGCCGATCAAATTAGATCTATCTCTTCCTTCACTGAAGAACAGGTCAAAGCTTATGGATATAAAGGAAGCTTTGTTAGATTTCCTGCTTGGATAAACCTTGATAAGTTTTTAGTAGCAAAAAGCATAAGAGATGCCAATGACTATTTTAAGATAATATTCGTCGGCAGTGTTACTGACAGAAAAAACCCCAAATTAGTTGTTAGGGCAATCAGTAAAATAGATAGTGAAATATCTTTAGAAATAATAGGCCCAACTCCAAATAAGACGTACCTTAATGAATTAAAAGAATCTATCTCCAACTCTCAACATAAAGAAAATATTTTTTTAAGCCCATTCATTGAGGTTGATGAGCTTATACAAAAATATTCAAGTGCCAATTTATTCATTCTGCCATCTAAATCAGAAGGGCTTGGTCGAGTAGTTATTGAAGCTCAGGCAACAGCATGTCCAGTCTTGATTTCTAGTAATACAGGAGCAGTCGATTTAATAATTGATTATGAAACAGGTTATATTTTTGAAAATGATAATTTAGAGGACTTAAAAGATAAAATTAAAAATATAATTGATAACCAGCAACACTCAGTCCAAGTAGGTTTAAATGGAAAAAGTTTTGTAGCTCAAAATCATACAATTGAAAATTTTAAATTTGGATACAAGAAGCTATTTGATTTAGTTAGCTAAAATTTATAAATCTAATAAGAAAATAAAATTGTCTACCTCTGTTGCTATTCTTTTAATATGGATATTTTATTTTATGTTGTAGTTGTTCTACTATTGTCTGCAAATTTATACTTTGTAACAAGAAAAGACGATAGTGACGAAAAAGAAGATGAATATTTAATAAAAGGAATTGTTAGTGAGCTTATAGATAACGAAGAATCACAAATTCATAAACTATTAAACAAATCGGATCAAACTGTAAGAGAGTTTTTAGAAAAAACAGGTGAAATAAAAAGTTCAATTACAGGTGTTGATCAACAAACCAGAAACTTAATATCAGTACTTAATAACAATCAAAGCAGAGGTCAATGGGCTGAATTTCAAGTAGAAGACTTGCTTGGAGTTATGGAGTATAAAGACGGTATTCACTACGAGACTCAAAAAATTATGAATAGTGGAAACAAACCTGATTTTACGTTTTATCTTCCAGATAATAAGACGATTAATATGGACTCCAAATTTCCATTAACAATTTATATGGAAATATCGAAATTGACCAGAGACTTAGAAGATGATTCTTTAGATGAAATTTCCAGAAGAGACATTACGGATTTAATAAAAAGTAAGAATAAAGAATTTCTAGATAGAGCAATAAAGAATAAAATTGATGAAACTTCAACAAGAGAAGGGTACATATCCCCAGAAGAAGACACTGTTGATTTTGTTTTGATGTATATACCTTTAGAGAATTTGTATCATTTTCTTCTTACCTCAACTATTGGTGCAAAGAATACTCCGGTAATTCAGTATGCATTCGCACAAAAAGTAATACTGGTAAGCCCTCAAACCCTTATGGCATATCTGGAGACAATTAGGCATTCAATGAAATTATTTAGTCTTCAGACAGATACAAAAAATATTTTATCTACTCACGAAAAAGTTAAGAACGAAATTAGGAAGTTTCTAGATTCATTTGATGAAACTACAAAAAAACTCGATCAAACTGTTAAAGCTTTTGATTCCCTAAAGACAACTCGTGTAAATAAATTAGAAAAGTCATTTGAAGAACTGGACGAGGTAAATAAGAAACTTAGTGACTAGTAATTACTAGATAGCCTTGTAACTACCATTATGCATTTATCATCAATAAAATCTTTGTTTTTTTGAGTTAATAAATTAGTTAAATCTTCGCTTTCTGCACCAGGTTGATACCAAAAATGATCATAACCTTCCTCAACTAATTCTTTTGTGATATCAAGTCCAATTTCTGGCGGGACAACAAAATTAATGATTGAAGGACGAGAGGGTAGGTCTTGCACTTTCGTATATGCTTTTAATCCAGCAATAGTATCTTCTTTTTGATTAATAGGCACAACATTATAGTTTTTAGATAATAAATCTAATAGAATCTTGTTACCATATTTATTTTTATCATTACTGGCTCCAACTAGAGCAATTAAATTATTTTTATCTTTTAAGGAATCAATCAATTAGAAATTTTCAGCCTTAATGTTGTATAGATCTTCTTTTCCCGCAGTAACCGCAGAAGCATAGCCAGATGCAAGTGGTAAAAGTTGCTCTATATAAAACTTGGATAATGTAATTTTTTCAGCGTAGTATTCATCACCGGTTTCATCATATTTTTTTGTAGCTAATAGTGCAGCTTTGCCCATATAGTATCCACCTAAAACCTGTCCAAACATTTTTATGTAAGGTGAAGCGCCAGCGCTAGCATCAACAAGTTCACCCTCTAACATTTTAGATCCAAGCCAAAGGGTTACTTCAGAGAGCTTATCTACTTCTACTTTCAGTTTTTCTGACATTGATGAGAGAACATCGCCTGCTTGACTCATTTCTTCGATAACGCCATTAACATCTCCTAAAAGTCTTTGCATAGCCTGACCACTATCAAGAGGGAGTTTTCTAAATATTAAATCTAATGCTTGAATACCATTTGTGCCTTCATATATCGGAGCTATTCGAGCATCTCGAAGATATTGAGCTACTCCAGTCTCTTCTACATAACCCATTCCACCATAAACTTGTATAGCAATTGAAGACAGCTCAACACCAAGGTCAGAAATCCATGCTTTGGTGATAGGTGTTAAGATTCCACACCTTTCTTCACCAAATTCTTTAAGCTCTCCTTCACCAAAGTATTCTAAATCAAGCATCAGTTGATTGTCATACATTAGATACCTCATAGCATCTACATATGATTTAATTGTTAATAGCATTCTTCTTACATCAGCATGATCCATAATTGTAGAATTTTTGGCATCTTCTTTTGACATTCCAACGGGTCTTCCTTGCACTCTATCGCGAGCGTACTGAGCTGCACCTTGAAGCGCTCCAGAAGCACAGGCTAGGCCTTGTCCGCCAACCCACACCCTTGCTTCATTCATCATTGTAAACATATAGGTTAAGCCTCTATTTTCTTCACCAACTAAATAACCAACAGATCCGTCATACTCCATTACACAAGTTGGACTTGCATGAATACCTAGTTTTTCTTCAATTGATATACATGACACATTATTGTTTTCACCTAAACTTCCGTCATCATTAACAATAAATTTTGGAACAATAAACATAGATATTCCCTTTGTTCCCTCTGGTGATCCTGGAACTTTTGCCAAAACAAGATGGACAATATTTTCTGTCATATTATGTTCACCAAAAGTTATCCAAACCTTTGTGCCTGTAACTTTGTATGTACCATCTTCTTGTGCCTCGGCTTTTGTTGTAATGGTTCCTAAATCAGATCCTGATTGAGGTTCGCTTAGATTCATAGTCCCTGTCCATTCTCCAGAAACTAATTTAGGTAAAAATTTATCTTTTTGTTCTTGGCTTCCATGAAAATTGATAGCAGAAATTGCTCCCGCACTAAGCCCTGGAGCCAATCCAAAAGCTAAGTTAGCAGTACTTAGGATTTCTAAAGTTCCTCCAGATAAAGTGATCGGCATACCTCCACCACCGATTTCTTCAGGTAGTGAGATTGATGCCCATCCAGCATCAGAAAATTTCTTATATGCATCTACAAATTCTTCTGGCATAGTAACTACGCCGTTGTCTATTGTAGCTCCTTGTTGATCACCTATAGCATTAATTGGAGCGAGAACTTCTTCAGAAAATTTTGCACATTCTTCCATGGTTGGCACAACAACATCTTCAGAAAAATCACTAAAGGCAGCTATTTTATTTAATACATTATATGAGTCAATTACTTCATAACCAAAAACGATGTCTTTAACAGGAGCTTTGTATGCAACAGCCATAGATATTATATTAGTCTAAATATTTCAAAACACTAAATCGATTATCTTGGGTTGATCTCTACTAACTTACTTATTTCATCTATCATTTTTAAACTTGGCTTGTCATTAGTTCCAGCGACTATTGCGCCTGCTGCACATGCCTTTTTCACAGAGTCAACAACATCTTCAATTCCAAATGCAGAAATATAGGCCGCAGTAGCATCACCAGCACCTGTTGCATTAATTGTTTTAAAGTCAGGTGGAACAATCTCTAAGACCCCATCTGTGCTCAGTAGTCTTGCAGGCAAGTTAGAAGAGGTTAGTAATATCCATTTTGCCATTCCCTTTTCAAGTATTTCATTTGCTTCTTTTACTTCAATTTCATTTTTGCTAACCACTAAAAAATCAATTTCATAATCAATTTCTTCCTCATAGCCAGCTTGAGTAAGGAAAATATCATTATTTTTTTTAACTTTTTCTAGTTCTTCCTTGATATATTTAATCGAATATCTATCAATTAACAAAGAGTCGTAGTCTTGAATATTATTTAGATTACTCCAGTTACTTTCCTCATAGCCTGAAGAAATAATAGTTCTTTCACCACTTTCATCTATATAGATTGAACAAGTTGGAGTTATAGTATTGTCTTTAATAACATCTCTATGAACGATTTTTAAATTATTTAAGTGCTCAACTAAATAAGTTCCTAATTCATCATTGCCAATACTATTTCCTCGTACTGCAGTATTGATTTCCCACATTGCAATATTTTCAGCACAGTTTATTGCAGTTCCGCCAGGCCTAATAAAGTACTTTTTACTTTGTATATCTCCACCTGGGCTTGGAAGTTTGTCTATAAAGTAAACCAAGTCAGGGTTTAAAGATCCAAAACAAAGCACATTTTTAAATGACATTATTTATATTTTTTAACTAAAAATCTTAGACTAAGCCACTAATTATTGCACCAGCTACAAGAATGGCAATATAACTAAATAAACCGCCAATAATTGCTCCAAACTTCATAGCTCTAGATATATTGCTAGGACCTGCAAGGTGATACGTTAAAACTCCAAAAAATGGAACCAAGTATACAATTGCAAGCCATACATATTTCATTCCACCTTGAACTTTATCATTAGTATCAATATCTTTGATTGCTAAAGCTGCCCATGCTGCATACAACACAAATGGCATTAGGTATCCATATAGTTGAAATAACAACTGCCACAAGGTTGGACTTGAAATAGGTACTCCGCTCATAATTATCTCCTTTTCTGCTTTGTAGTAATTTTCAAAATCTTTTTCTAGTAACTCAAAAGGAATTTCTATTTCCTCGGTATTTGGTACATAAAACAAGTTGATTGCAGGTGAAGGTGCAGAGATATCCTGAAACTCCATAGTTACCTGTTCTTTTGGCCAAGGATATTCTTTATATAAATTTTTATCAAGATTTGCTGTTTGAGCATCAGCAAAAAACCCAGCAAGCATCATTAGTCCTGAAGGATCTCCCTGTAAAGGAAACCTTGCTAGTAAATTTGATGAGTTTAAATTACTACAGTTATGAAGCTGTTCAAGCATTGGAGGAGTACTTGTTTGATAAATATTTCCTTCAAAACAATTACCAGGACCCCACGGACCAGCAAGTGCTAAATCTGTATATCCAGAATCAAGAACTATATTATTTTTAATGTGTACATGCTGTGAAAAATATAAATTTGCATCAAGCATAGGACTTGCAACAATTCCGTACCTATTGTGATTAATTACAAGATTTTTTTCTATTACATCTCCAACTCTTCCGGGAACAACAATCCCCATGCCTTTAGCAACAAGTCCGAATCTGTTTGTAGGAGCTTCATAGTTATTATTATCTATTACTAAGTTGCCAACAATGGTTGTCTCACGACCAGGAGGGTTTAATTCTGAGTCAAGAGTATTAGGTACAATGCCTGACATATTATCTCTCCAAATATTATTAAATAGATATAAATGACCTCCTGCATTTGTTCCAGAATATCCCAATGCATTCCCTTCAACTACATTATCAAAAATAAGAGAATTACATGGATAACATTGTCCAATATAAATACCACTGTCTGGGTGTCCAGATGCATATACATTATCAAAGACACCATCAGTTGAGTCAAATGCATATACTCCGTAATCTCCATTATTGTAAACAGTCAGGTAAGAACCTCTAAATCCTTTTGCACCATTCCAGTAGACTCCATTTAAGGAAAAGTTTCTAACAGATAAATTTTCAACAGTAACTCCATCAGTATCATAAATCTGTATTCCATTTTCCCTCATGAACTCACCGTCAATAATTACCTTATTTCTATCGGTTCCTCTAATTGTTAGATAAGAAGTTGTAATAGTTACACTTTCGTTATAAACCCCTTCATCAATTAAAATTAAATCTCCTTCTATGGCAGCATCAACAGCATCTTGAATTTTAGAATAGTTTTTATTTACACCTACTTCTAGGACATCTCTACTCAGTTCCACAATTATATTTTCAGGCTCTATTGAGTACTCAACATCACCAACAATAATTGTTCCAACCATTCCTTTGCTGTTGGTGCCATGGTATGGGCAGTAATACTCATACACGCCAGGTTCCTCAAATGTGTGTTCATATTGATCACCTTTAGTAATAATTCCATATTCGAAGTAGTCAGATGAAATAGCCTGCCAAGAACCATCGCTTGCAATAACATTATGATTATTAGCACCACCCGATTCCCAAATTACAGTTGTTCCGGGTTCTACTCTAAGTATTTTGGGAGAGAATTCATCATCAACAACTTTTACAATTTGGGGATCTAAATTCGCACTTTGATTTGAACTACAGGCATATAAAAAGATAAATAAAAGTAAAAACACAAATTTAGCGAATTTTTTCATACTAAAATTTTAGCTTTCCTATAAATTGGAATCCATCTAAAAGTTAATTTGTTAACATAGGAGTATGGACGATGGAAGATATCCTCTAGATAAAAAAATTTGGCAGTGCCCAAAATGTAACTGTACTGAATATACAGAGGATACTGTAACGATGACTGGTAAGAGTTGGTCAAGATTTATGAATATTCAAAATCGTAAATTTTTATCAATCACATGCTCAAAATGTCAATATACAGAATTTTACAAGGGAGTATCAAAAGGCTGGGAAAGCGTTATTGACTTCTTAGGAAATTAGATTACATAGATTTTATTACAAATACTATAAATGTACTTCTTATTCTTAATTCTATAAAGCTTGAATCCAATCTTCAGGATTATCATCGACAAAAAAGTCTGAAACTAGTGTTGCATCTGGGTCAATAGCATACTGATCAAAATCTGTAACCCCTTCTTCTTCTAGAACATCTTGGTCTAAAAAGAAATTTCCAGTACAGGTTGATGAATCTCTTTTTAACACTGCATAAGCAGCATCTGCATAGATAGAAGGCTTACGAGAACCTTTAATTAATTCAGATCCTATTACATTTCTAACAGCTGCTGTATCAAGTGAAGTTCTTGGCCATAAACAGTTAGAAGCAACATTATATTTTTGTAATTCTTCAGCCAGTCCATGAGCAACAAGAGACATTCCGTATTTTGCTGTTGTATAAGCCAGAGTTAACCCAAACCATTTCCTATCAATGTCAATTGGTGGAGATAGGGTTAAAATATGAGGATTGTCACCTTCTTTAAGGTGTGGGATACATTTTTGGCTTAACATAAACGATCCTCTTACATTGATATTATGCATTAGATCATATCTTTTCATAGGTGTATTGATTGTATCCGTTAAGTGGATAGCACTCGCATTATTGATACATATATCTATTCCACCAAACTTTTCTACTGCTTGAGCAACTGCGCTTTCTACTTGTTCCTCGAACCTTATGTCACAAACAACTGGTAGGGCATTACCGCCAACTTCTTCTATTTCTTCTGCTGCAGTAAAAATAGTTCCTGGAAGTGTTGGATGAGGCTCTGTTGTTTTAGCAAGTATAACAACATTGGCTCCATCTTTTCCTAATGCTTTTGCGATTTCAAGACCTACGCCCCTTGAACCACCACTCATAATTATTGTTTTGTTTTTAAAATTTTTCATAGATATATTCTATTAAAACTGATCAGATTCTGTAGAGTCTTTTGTTGAAAGTAGTTCAGATTCTTCACCTAAAAGAACCTCTCCAATAGTTTCGTAGTAATTACCGCCAACTTCTTGCTGGTGCTTTATAGCTGTGTATCCTTCTTCTGATAATTGTATTTCTTTCTCTTGAAGGCTTACAATTGCGCTCATGTCTCCACCTTTATAATTTTTTGCTAGTTCATACATTGAGCTGGCTAATGAGTGAAAACCAGCAAGTGATACAAATTGCAGTTTGTATCCAAGTTCGAATAGATTTTTTTGAAACTCTTTTATCTCATTTTCACTAAATTTTCCAACCCAGTTAAAAGAAGGAGAGCAATTGTAGGCTAGTATTTTATCTGGAAATACCTTCCTGATTTCATCAGCAAATTCTTTAGCAAATCCTAGGTCAGGTGTGTTAGTTTCACACCATATAACATCGGCATATTCGGCATATCTCAAAGCTTTTTTTATAGCTAAGCCATGGTTATCTTTAATTGAAAAATAACCATCACTAGTCCTTTTATTACTTAAAAACTCTCTATCATCATCATCAAAATCGGAAGTGATTAAAGAAGCGTGTAGCGCATCTGTTCTCGCAATTAGCACAACAGGGCTTCCAAGAACATCTGACGAAAGTCGTGCAGAATTTAATTTTTTTATGTACTCATGAGTAGGAATTACTACCTTGCCTCCCATATGTCCACATTTTTTTTCAGAAGCAAGCTGATCTTCAAAATGTAAACCAGATACACCAGCTTTAATAAATTGTGAAGTCAAATTAAAGACACTATAAACACCACCGAACCCTGACTCAGCATCAGCAACAATAGGAGGTAAGATACCCTCTTTATGTTCAGAAATTTTTCTAACTAGGGTGTTGTTGATCTTATTAATAAAATTAGGCGTTGAGTCAGATGGATACAGTGAGAGGTCGGGGTAAGTATTTTCACCGTTATTACTTTCTGCAGCAACCTGCCATCCACTTATATAAATAATTTCGTAACTAAGATTAAACATTTGCACAGCCTGTTGTGTTGTAGCTGCGCCTAATCCTGAAACCCAACAGTCATCTCTCTGAAGTAAGTTTAGTAAAGACTTAGATCCTTCTTCTGAGATAGTATTTACAACCTGAAAGGGACTTCTTAATGAACTAATGCCATTAGCATCATAGTCTCTTTTAATATTGTCCCATCTTGGATCGGAAAGGTAAGACTCTACACTTTCTACGCTATCAAAACTTTTACCCATTTATTAATGCTGACTTGCTGCAACGCTTGCAATAATAATAATTAGAGTCAACACTCCAGCAGAAGCGATAAGAACCTCACTTCTAGTTATTTTAATTTTTGGAGCAGAACTCATTACACTTGCAAATAGCAAAATAGCTGCTGAAATTATTAGTGCAAAAAGAGGAGCATATTCATGAAAGTTAAGAAAAATTTGAGCAATAGCTACTGCAATAATTCCACCAACCACTATAGAGCCAAGTGGTATAACAATTGATCCCACTATTCTGCTCCGTATCTTATTTGCTTCAAGGTCTTCATATTTTTCTAGTCCCTTAGGAACTCCGAGAAGCATTGAAATTATAGAAACTAAAGCTTGGATAATGGCTGAAAGGATAACTATTCTCCATAAAGCTCCGCTGACACTTATTAAGTTAATAACAGGATCTTCCGGAAGAATCCCTTCAATTCTTTGACCGATACTATTTATCACATAGAAAGCAATAGAAGAACCAAAAACTAGACCTAGTCCCGCTCCTGTATAAATCGACTCTCTATCTGTAGTTAGTACTCCAAACCCTTCAAAGTTTGAGTCAAGGATTTTTTTCAGATTTAGTGAATTTAAAATACTAAAAAAAGCTGTAGAAAGAGATACGATTGCTACAAATGATATGGGGCTATACTCAGCAATCAAGTTCTGAGTTTCAGCTTCAAGAATAAGGCCATCATATAAGTATGAACTTGCTACTAGACCTTGAATAAATCCTGCAACCACTCCAAAACTTAAACCGTACCTTAGAGATTTAATTATTTTTTGACTTATTGTCACGGGAGGAGGTATGTCTTCTAGCATCACTGCAACTGAGGAAGCAATCTCCTGATTTACGCTCTCTTCAAATACAGTTTCTTCAAGTTGTTCTTCTGTAGTTTCATCAGCATTATTAGTGTTGTCGGGTATTTCATTTGTAGCTTCTTCAACTACATTCACTTCTTCTTTAGAAGCAGGAATGGGGTCAATAGCCTCACCACCAGACCAACTATTTAATATATCTGCTGGAGTTACTCCAGATGATTCAGCCCTTGCTTGAATTGAACGAGATAAAAGTTCCAGAGGTATTCCACTGGAACTACTTAATTGTTCTAATTGCTTTTCATCCATTTTAAAAATCTATATAATTCTAGTCAGATGTGTTATTTCTAACTACATCATCAAATGTTTTTTCATCCTGATACCATCTCATCCAAATTACTAATATGGAAATCCATAAAATAATTCCTCCTCCAAGTTTTAGTATCAATCCAGCTAGTGTTTGATCATTTATAACTGAAATGTTAAAAATATTGTCATTGTTTAAGTAAGCCGTATATAAAGGTTCGGTTCCAAAAGCAAGAAAACTTGCAGGGATTGTTGGTAAAAGGGACTGGAGAAATAAGTAACCTATTCTTGCAGCTGAATTTATTGGTTGTACCTCTTCATTAAATCCAATTACAGGAATCCACATATTTAGTGACACAAGGAGCATAATCGAATGTATAACAAAATGAAAAAGAGTATTTGTCACCATTAAATTTACAACAGAAGACCAGTGCATTCCTACCATAACGAAATTAAACAAGAAAAATGCAACTACGGGCTTCGATGTAAATTTTAAAATAGATATAAATGGTTTTATTGATATTATTTTCTTCATTTCTTTATGCATCCCAAGTAGTAAAAGAGGTGGGGAAACTAATGCTAAAACTAGATGCTCAACTGAGTGAACAGAGAATAGATATTTCTCACCGATGTCATGTAATGGATAATCGGTAAAAATCCAAAGTATAATTATTCCCGAGTACCATAATTTTCTTTTCTCACCCTTTATAGATTTATTTTTCGTTGAAAATTCAAAAAATATTATAAGTGAAAAAATTAATGCCCATACATCGTAATGTGGGTGCCATGGTAAGTTTTGCATTTATTCTAGAAAAAGTTTGCTGATGCTCGTTCAAACATGACAATAGCAAATAGGATTAATGCAAGTATCATCCCACCGGTAAAAAATCTATTAATAAGTTTATTTTCAAAACGTAAGTGCATAAACCAGCCAACAACAATTACGAATTTACCAACAGCTAAAATTATCAGTAAAGGATCAGTAAATACACCAACAATATCTTCTGTATAATACAAAGCAATCTCGATAGCTGTAAGTACTCCAAGTACAATAGCTATTTGTACATATTTTTTTGGAGTGGGGTGTTCTACATGAATTTCAGACATATTAAATTAAATAAACAACTGTAAACAATACTATCCAAACTATATCAACAAAGTGCCAATATAGAGCTACAAACTCTAGGTTCATTCCACCATCTAAAGATAAACCTTTTTGCCTTTGTCCAATACTCCATAAAGCTAGAAGAAGAACAACACCTATAAAAACGTGTAGTCCGTGAAACCCTGTCAGGACATAAAAAGTAGAACTGAAAATGTTAGTACCTAGTTCAAAGCCCTTATGATAAAACTCTGTAAATTCATATATTTGACCAGCTAAAAAAACTGCTCCAAGCATTGCTGTTGCTAGTAGCCAAACCCTTGTTTTTTCCTGATCATTTGCTTCAAGAGCATTGTGAGCAAGTACCATTGTTAAAGAACTCATTAGCAATATAAAAGAACTAATAGAAGTAAAAGGAATGTCGTAAACATCCGTAAGCTTTATTCCAGGAAAATCTCTTCCTTTGAAAATCATAAAAGTAGTAATAAGTGTTCCGAAAAATAAAATCTCAGTGGATAAAAATACCCACATGCCAAGTTTTCTAGTTTCTACTCCCGTAGGTTCGTGCGGGTAGGCATGAGAACTACTCATGTTCTGATTCTTCTATATGCTCTTCTAATGGCTCAGTGCCCCAACCAAAACCACCAATTAACAATAGGAGTGATCCAATAATTGCTAGGGGTATAGAGTAATATATAACTGCATAGCCTAAAAATGGCAATCCAGAAGCCAATATGATTGGATAATAAGAAGGATTTGGTAGCTCGATATTTTCGCTTGGATTAAGTCCTTCTTCTTCTAATTCTTGAAGAAGTTGGTCAGCGCTATCTCTTCTTACTGCTCTTCCTTCATCATCTTCACTATATTTTGCATGCCAAAAATCATCTAATGATTTTACAATTGGTGCCTTTGAAAAATTCCAAACAGGAGTTGGAGATGGAATAGTCCACTCAATTGTTCTTGCATCCCATGGGTCAAAAGGTGCTTCCTCACCATTTCGTTTAGAAAAAATCCAATTTATCATAAACACAATAATTGATACTGCAATTATGAATGCCCCCACAGTAACCACAACATTCCAGAATGCTAAGTTTGTTTCTTCTGCATAAACCCATGTACGCCTAACTTGTCCTTGGAGACCTAACCAATGCATGGGTCCAAAGGTAAGATTGAAACCAATTAGCATTAGCCAAAAATGAATTTTTCCAAGTGTTTCGTTATACATTTTGCCCCACACTTTAGGAAACCAATAATAAAGTCCAGAAAATATTCCAAAAAGTGCACCGCCAAATAATACATAATGAAAATGTGCGACTACGTAGTAAGTATCAGTTTGTTGTGTGTCGGCCGGTACCACAGAGTGTGTGACGCCACTAAGGCCCCCTATTACAAACATTCCTATAAAACCTAGAGAAAATAGCATTGGCGTGTTTAACTTAAGTTTTCCTCCCCATATCGTTCCAAGCCAGTTAAATATTTTTACACCCGTGGGTACTGCAATAACCATTGTTGATAAACCAAAACCAGCTTGTGCAACTGGACTAATTGCAGATGCGAACATATGATGTGCCCAAACTCCAAACCCGATAAAAGCTATTCCAAATCCGGCAAATACTATTGCCGCGTAACCAAATAGTGGTTTACGTGAAAATGTTGGCAACACTTCGGAGACTATACCGAATGCTGGAAGTATTAGAATATAAACCTCTGGATGTCCAAATAGCCAGAAAAGATGTTGCCATAAAACTGGATCTCCACCACCTTCTGTTAAGAAAAACGTAGTTCCAAATTTTCTATCAAACGTTACATAGAAAAGAGCAATAGCGATTATTGGTAAAGAAAAAGCTAAAAGAAAAGAAACAGCAAAGGTCATCCAAGTAAATACTGGCATTCTCATAAATCTCATGCCTTCAGTTCGCATGTTTATGATTGTTGTTATGAAGTTAAATGCGGAAATTAGCGAAGCTATACCAAGAATTTGAAGACCTATTGCCCAGTAGTCCATTGCGGTTCCAGGAGAATACTTCATTCCTGCATTGGGCTGATAGCCAAACCAACCTCCATTTGGTGCTGAGCCAAGCCAGCCAACTTCTTCAGCTAAATATCCACCCTCTGGAGCTCCAGCTGTACCGAATATAAATGTTGAATAAAGAAAAGCACCTCCGAATATGAAAATCCAAAAGGATAAAGCATTTAGTCTCGGAAATGCAACGTCTCTAGCACCAATTTGAAGTGGTAATAAATAATTGAAAAAAGCTGCACTTATTGGCATAATCGCAAGAAAAATCATGGTAGTTCCATGCATAGTGAACATAGCATTATATTCAGCTGCAGTAAGGAAGTTATTGTCAGGTTGTGAAAGTTGAATTCTAAGAACTAAAGCTTCAAGCCCTCCCACTAAGAGGAAAAAGAATGCGGCATATCCATACATAATACCAATTCGTTTGTGATCTACTGTAGTGATCCAGCTCCATATACCAGTTTCTGATGATGGTCTTCTAAAGATATTACTTTGTTTTCTTGGTTCAATAATTTTTGTCATTTAAGTGTCTCCAGATAAGCAATTAAAGCATTTATTTCTGATTCGGTCAATTCAAGGTTAGGCATAAATGTACCAGGTTTCACTTCTGCAGGATTGGCTAACCACCTTGTTAAATTCTCTCTATTATTTTCTAACGCAGCCCCAGCAAATACATTTCTAACTGCAAAATGTGTAAGATTTGGAGCAATCCTATCACCCTGTACATCCCAAACACCATTAATAACGTGACACTGTGTACATCCAGCATTGAGATATACCTGTTGTCCCTCAGCGGCTAAAGAAAGATCTTCACTGCTAAAGGCAGTTGCATTTTTTTGCTCATTTGCAACCCAATTATCAAAATCTTTTTGTGATAAAGATAAAACCCTACCTCTCATTTTTGAGTGACTTAATCCACAATACTCTCCACACTGAGCCCAAAATTCATCTGGAGAATCAGCATGAAGGTTTAAATATGTTGTCTGTCCGGGTACGAGGTATCTCTTTCCGTTAAGTTTTGGAACCCAGTAGTTGTGAAGAACATCATTAGACCACATTTCAAGTCGCACCGGTTTATCAGCGGGGATTACTAAAACATTTGCTGTTGTAATTCCATAATCTGGATATTTATACTCAAACCACCATTGGTGACCAATCACTTCTATTTTTAAAGCATCTTCTGGTTCTCTTGCTAAATCAAAAATTGTTTGAACAGTTGGAACCGCAATTGCTGCGAGAATTAAAACAGGGATTACAGTCCATAGTATTTCTAATTTTGTGTTTCCATGAATCTGTTTAGGTTCTGGGCTTTCTGGTTTTTCCTTGAAAACAAAAACAGATAAAAGTAATGCTCCTTGAACAATTACAAAGACACCTACAGCAATCCAAAAAGTTATCCAAAATAGTTCATCAATAGACCTTGCATACGGCCCTTCGGGACTTAGTGAGTCCAATGGTGCATTTTCTATACATGCAGATAGAAAAATAAACGGTATAAATCTCAGGTTTTTAAATTTAAAAATTTTTTTCACAAGCATATTTTATATTATCAACAATATTTAAGGATAGCGTTGAAACAATATATAGTGTAATTTTAAGTACTATGTCAGTATGAAAGCCGATAGTAAAAAAGTAGCAATTAAGTATTTAAAACTTTCCAAATTGCGAATTGTTGAATTATTACTAATTACTACAGTACCCTCCATGGTTGTCTCTATTTATGGATTTCCACCCTTGGAACTCATATTATTTACTGTACTTGGAGGAACCCTTCTTGCAGTAAGTGCAAATGTTTTGAATCAAATATTTGAAATATCAACTGATAGCTTAATGGAGAGAACAGTGAACAGGCCATTAGTTACTGGAGAAGTAAGTAAAAAAAATGCTTATATTTACTCAATTTCACTTGGAGTGTTCGGATATTTGATTTTATACACTCAATCCACAACTCTTGCAGCAAATATTGCGCTATCTGCAAATATTTTTTACTCATTTATTTATACATTAATTCTGAAACCAAGAACTAATCAAAATATTGTTATAGGAGGGGCAGCAGGCGCAGCACCGGTATTAATTGGATGGTCTGCAACAGGTGCTGAACTTGAAATTGGATCTTGGTTATTATTTCTATTGGTATTTCTTTGGACACCAGCTCACTTTTGGGCTTTGTCATTAGAAAATATCGATGACTATAAGGATGCTGATTTCCCAATGTTACCAACTCAGGAATCAAAAAAAAGAACCGCTATCTTTATTGGAGTTTATTCATGTGCAACAGTTATAACCTCAATACTCTTAGCACCTATACTTCAGCTAGGAATCACCTATCTTGTTCTTGCACTTCTATTTGGAGTGTATTTAATGTATAAATCGTATGGACTTTACGTTGACAAAGTTAAACCTATTTCATACTTTATATTTTCAAATACATACTTGGCTATCATATTTTTATCAATGGTTGCTGACATATTTATTACATTAGGTAGTATCTAAACATGCAAGAAGTTCTGCTATCAATTACCTATCCTCCAATCCCTATAACTCAAGTTGGGCCAATCTCTCTTTCCTTACATGGAGTTTTTGCGGCTATAGGGTTCTACGTTGGAGCAAGTCACGCATTAAAGTTGTCCGATAAAGATGGTGCTGACAGTATTTTGTTTTCCGATGCTCTTACATGGGCAATTTTTGGCGCCATATTGGGTGCACGATTCTTTACAATACCAGCCCAATTATATAACAGCCCAAGCTACGGTTGGGGTGACATATTTACTCTCACTGGAAGCTATTCAATTATGGGTGGTATGGCTGGCGGGATAATTGCTGCTTACATCAAAATCAGTATTTTAAACAAACAAGACTTTAAGCAATATGGTGATTACGCAGCTACAGGCCTCATCTTAGGAACAGTTGTCGGAAGAATCGGTGATTTAGCAATTGTTGAACACCTCGGTCGACAAACAGATTCCTTCTTAGGATATGAAGTCAAACCTGGTTATGATCTAGCACCACAACATAATTCTTTAGAGTGTGCGGAACCTTTACTCACTTGTGGAACCTATCATCACGTAGCTATGTATGATTTAGTTCTTGCACTAGGAGTATTTTTTATTTTTAGATATTTTCAAAAAAACCTTACTTTTGGAAAGGGTGCTTGGATTGGTTTGTGGGCTTTTTGGTACGGAACGCAAAGGGCGTTTCTTGATACACTAAGATTTGGAATGGGAGATGCAACTATCGGAACTCTTACATGGAACCAAGTTGGTGGAACTCTATTAGCAATATTAGGAATTATTTTTTTCTTTAAAAATAAAAATGTTAAAACAAACTAATTAGAAACAATACGTAAAGGCTCATTAATACATATCCCAAAATTGGATTTCTCTTAAGCGTATTTCGTGAGAGGAAAATTACCAAGAATGATACGAAATACATCAGAAATAGTTGATAGTCTACTTGTGTTTCAATCTCTCCAGGACTTACCAATATTGCAACACCGCCAACTAATCCAATATTAAAAAGGTTTGAACCGAATATGTTTCCAAAAACAATATCTGGCTTTTTTAACTTTGCTGCCGCTATTGTTCCAGCAACCTCAGGAAGGCTTGTGCCAATAGCAATAATGGTAGAGCCTATAACAAGAGAAGATACTCCAAATACTTCAGCAAGTTTCACTGCATTATCAACTACAAGCTGACTACCATACAAAGTTGCAGCTAGGGAAAGAAAGCCTCTCAGCCATATATATTTTTTTTCATCAACAAATAATTCATCGTCCTCCACACCTTCGCTACTAACCATTTTGTATGTTACATAAACTACAAGAACTAACAAAACAACTCCTAATTCCAAAGGAAAATTTTTAGTAAAAATATATGTTGAAACAAAAATAGTTGTCAAGACAGCCATCCACAGTGGACTTGTATAATTAATTTTAATTTTCTTATTGAAATCTTTTGGAATCGCCAAAAATAAGACAGCTACTACAAGTAAAGAGTTGGCAATATTCGAACCAACAATATTACCAATTGCTAAATCTAAGTCACCGTTTATGGCTGCACCGGTACTTGCAAATAATTCAGGTGCTGAAGTACCAAACCCAATAAAGGTAGCTCCTATAATTGAGTTAGGAATTTTAAACTTAAGCGCAATTTGAACAGCCGAGTTGACCATTTCGTCAGCACCCTTTACAAGAAAAATTAATCCAAGCCCAAAACCAAATAAGAGAATTAATATGTCCATATTTAGTTATCTATTCTTTTGAATCTCTCCAAGAAATCCATTCTTTAACTTTAGTTAAGTCATAGCCCGGTCCATTAACTGCCAGAGTAACCTCTGTGGCCCCCGCTGCTAAAAGTTCATCTGCTAGGTCAATTCTATTTATGTCTATACCAATTGATCTTTGGATATCATCTGGGTTCCTTCCAACTTCATCACACCACTTGTTTAACACAGAGTTTTTATGAGCAACTGTTTCAATCCCACTCCTATCTTCTGTTTTTGTTGCAAACCCATGCCATATGTCTGCGTATTGAGCAACTAGTCTTAGGGTGACTTTCTCACCACCACCCCCAATCAATATTGGGATTTTTCTTTTGGGTTGAGGATCTAATTTTTCCATTCTACTTACTATCCGTGCGAGTGACTTCTCAAGCTCTTTTAATCTCCAGATTGCCGTCCCAAATTCATATCCATATTCCTCGTAGTCTTGCTCAAACCATCCAGAGCCAATTCCTAAAATTAATCTACCATCAGAAATGTGGTCAACAGTTCTGGCCATATCAGCTAATAATTCTGGATTACGATAAGAGTTACAAGTAACAAGTGGCCCAATATCAGCTTTACTCGTGACTTCCGCCCAGCTTGCAAGCATAGTCCAACATTCAAAATGCTTTCCTTCTCTTCTTTCACCCTCAGACCACTGAGTCCCATCTTCCTTGTATAGGGGATAGAAATGATCCCAGTTATAAATTACATCAGCTCCAATTTGCTCTGCTTCTAAAGCAGCCGATCTAATTTGATCATATTCTGCATGTTGTGGTTGTAAAAATACGGCTATTCTTGGTTTCATTTTTCTCCTCTATTATTCAAATCTAGTCTTTTTAAGAGAATTAATAATTAAATTTTTAAATTTAATATTTGCATTTAAGCGCTCTATTTTTTGTTTGGTAATTTTCTCAGCTGATGGAAGAGGATTTGACTCTACAAACTTCTCAATATCCTCTCCAAGTGCTTCGTTATAAATTGAAGGAAGCCCATCGAGTATTCTTGATGATGTCCATTCAGGCATAACTTTTAAAAGGTTATCCCAGTTATCCTTTACAATCATCCAAGCAGCTTCTCCATTGTCAGTATGAGAAATTAACCCTGAAACAATATATGGTCCATCGGCTCCTCGTATAGTGCCTTCCAAGATTGCATTTAAAACAACTTCTGGGGTTTTTGGGTCACTTAATCCCCATAACATTGATCTATATCTTCCTTCAATTTGTGGAGTCTCTGCCTGTATAAACTTATCAAGATACTTTGTAACGGAAACTGACGGATCCATCCCAGCTATTGAGAGGACAAGATTGTAATAATTGCCATCGTTGTATTCTTCATATTTGTTCGTTTCAAATAAATCTACAAAATAATTGTTAAATTCTTTATCGTTTGAATATTTTGCATACAAGCCACATAGTATTGATCTGAGTTGAGATTCTTCTTGGCCTGAATTTTCATTGTATTCTTTACCTAAAACTTCCAAGCTTGGTTTGCAAAATTTTCCAATGAAGGTCCCCAAGTTTTGATCAGGATAAATTTTATACATTGTTGAAAATATTCCAGAAACAAGTGACCATATATTTTTATCTTTTTCATGTTTATATAGCGCTAATAAATCCATGAAATCATCAAGAGATATCTGATTGATTCTTAATGACATCCAGGAGTCTTCTAATAGACGATATTTTTCATTTATGTCAAGTTCTTTAAAATAGAGAGATATCTCCTGAAGAAGCTCACTGCTGTATGCAGTATGAAAAAAGGCCCAGCCTCCATTGTTAATATAAGGAACACTCCCTTTTCTTTCAAAAATTGCAGATTCAGTTTCAAGTAATAATTTATTCTCACTTTTTGTATCTAAATATTTAATGTTTATTGGTATATGCCAGAGAGAGTCATCAGTACTTCCATCAATTAGAAATTTTCTTTGAGATAACTTTAAAGAAGCATCTTGGATTTCTACCGATACAATTGGATATCCCTCTTGTTTAATCCATGTTGGGAGTATTTTGCTTATCTCATACTCTGAGGTCTCTGTTAACTCATTCCAAAGATCTGTTGAGTGTGTATTTTTATATTGATATTTTTTTAAATAATTTCTGACTCCAGCTTTAAAATTGTCCTCTCCAATAAATGTTTCAAACATCCTCAAAACAGTCGATCCTTTTTGATAGGTTAAGACATCAAACATTTCCTCAGCTTCTTCAGGTGTTGCTACTTCAAATTCAACTGGTCTAGATGATTTCAGTGAGTCTACATTAAAGCCTTGACTTCTTGCCAAATTTAATTCATTCCATAATTTGAATTCTGGATATGTAGCTTCAGATGCTATAACCTCCATTAAACTTGCAAATGCTTCATTAAGCCAAATTCCGTCCCACCATTTCATTGTTACTAAATCACCAAACCACATATGTGCTAGTTCATGAGCAACTACTTCAACAGACCTTGACAGCTCTGCTCTTGTAGCTTTTTCTACATCAATTAATAGGAGTGTCTCTCGGAAGGTCACTGCACCCACATTTTCCATAGCACCCATTGCAAAATCAGGAATTGCTATCAGGTCAAGTTTTGAACCAGGGTATTTTATGTCATAATAATTTTCAAAAAAATCTAAAATTTTTATTGCAGCTTCTCCAGCAAATTTGGTTTGGTGACTGAATCCAGGCCTATGCACAACTCTGACATTAGTTGATGTAGATTTTCCAATTTCCGTAACTTCAAGTGGCCCTACAATAAAAGCTACTAAATATGTAGACATTCTCATTGAATCAACAAACTTAGTAGTAGTTCTACCATCTTTACTTGATTCACTTAATACAGCTTCATTACTAATTCTTGTATCGCTTTCATTTGAAGTTAAAGTAATTGAAAATACTGATTTATATTCAGGTTCATCCCAACAAGGAAATGCCATTCTTGCAGCAGTTGGTTCAAATTGTGTTGTTGCAATCCACTTTTCTTCGTCATTTTTATCTATAAACTTACTTCTATAAAAACCTCTTAAGTCATCAACTACATTTCCAGTAAAGTCTATGTACAACTTCCAGTCACCAGTCTCTACACTCTCTTCAAAGGTAAGAAGAATTTTTTCATCATCTTTGAGATAAGTTACTGATCCATCAATATGTGTTCCATCGTCATTTTCAACAAAGCAGCTGTTTACTGTTAATCCGACTGAGTGAAGTTGTAATTCCGTTGTGTCTTCGACAACTTCAACAAATATTGTTTCCGAACCATTGTAAATAAAATTTTCAAGGTCAATATCTAAGTGAACTTCATATCTATTTGGGATTGCTAATTTTGGAAGTAGTATATTTTGATTCATTAACAAATATTAGTTAATTTTGAAATCAATCCCAGTTCAAGTGCAAAAATTCATCACTTTCATGAAGCTGAACCGTATGGGCACCAAAGTAATCTCGTTGAGCCTGAATCAAAGATGATGGATTGAACTCTGAAGATGAATTGATATACCAGTTAAGAGATGAGTACATTACAGGTGTAGGAATGTTATTTTTAATACAATGTGACACCAAATTCTTTGTATTTTTGATTCTTGAATCTAGATTTTTCTGTATTTGTTTTGATTCAACTATAGATTTATTTGGAGGACCATCTTTCAAAATTGATTTTATTTCTTTTAATAGATCTGAACGAATAATGCACCCCTCTAACCAATTCTGCATAACGTCCTCAATTTTAATTTCAAGATTTTCTCGTTTACTAAAGTACTCAATAAACAGGATTCCCTGAGTAAGGGTTGAAAGGCGAGAAAAATAAATAGCTTCTTGTAGTTCATTAGGATTAAGTTCTATTTTTATATTCTTTGTAGAGGTTGGCCAAATTTTTTGGTAATTGCTTTCAACTCTTGCATTGAACGCTTCAAAAATGCTTGGAAGTGGAAAACCATAATTTAAACCTGTTTCAACAGTAAGCCTGCCTGTTCCTTTATGATTTGCAACGGGTTTAATTCTATCTATTAAGTACTCACCATCTTTTTGAGTCTTTAATATGCTAGAAGTTATTTCAATCAAATATGAAGACTGTTTTTCTTTTCTTAAGTTATTAAAAAATTCTGATGCAGCTAGATTATTAAAGCCCGCAGTTCTTAATATATTATACGCTTCAGCAAGTATTTGCATTTCAGCATATTCAATTCCATTGTGAAGCATTTTAATAAAATGACCAGTGCCAAATCCTTCATATAGCCCAATACATTCCTGGCCATCAGCTTTTGCAGCAATTCTACTAATCATTGATATCAAATCTTCAGGAATTTCTTTTTCATAGCCAAGCATCAATGCAGGACCTGTTCTAGCCCCCGTCTCGCCGCCAGAAATACCCATCCCAATAAACTCTATTCCTTGTTTACTGCACCTCTTCCCCAAATCGATACTATCTAGGTAATATGCATTACCCCCATCAATTAATGTGTCTTTCTCCTCTATAAAGTTAAATAAATTTTCTACAACACTATTAGTTGCTTCTCCAGATGGAACAAGTATTAAAATCTTCCTTGGCTTTTCAATGCTTTTAACAAATTCTTCTAAATCTGTAAAACCAGAAATATTTTTAGATGAGTCTTCTGAAATTAGTCGATTAATTTTGTCTTGAGATTTGTTATAAACACTTACATTTGTGTCATTGTCTGAAAAATTAAGAGCAATATTACTGCCCATTACTCCTATTCCAACAATTCCAATATGGTTGTTCATGATAAGATTTTAACAACTTCTCTTTCAAGTAAATTGTTAAGATAGTAATTTCTTATTTCAACATCAACTTCAAGTTGATTTTCACTATTAATTACATTTTTAATTTTTGAGTATCTGTGAAGGGAGTCAAGATTTTTTGGAGAGGTTAACAGTGTAACTGTTCGCAAATCTCCAAGAATTTGAAATGTAATTTCCGAAATCAATTTTTCTAAATTAGTACCTTCTGTTGATGAAATAAAATGTGCGTCTTCAAATTTTTCTTTCAACAAATTTAAAGATGCTTTGTCAATTCGGTCTATTTTATTAAAAACTAGTATTTCTTGAACACTAGATTCAATCTGATCTAATATTTCATGAACTGTTGTTATATGCATTTGTGGAATTGCCGACGCAGCATCAACAACATGAATAAGTAAGTTAGCATCTTTAACTACTGTGAGTGTGGATTTGAAAGATTCAATTAATGTAGTGGGTAGATTTTGAATAAATCCCACTGTATCTGAGATAATAATGGGCTCTGTGGTTTCATCTATCTTTAATTCCCTCTGCAGAGAATCAACTGTAGCAAATAATTCATTCGCTACGTAGGTTTTAGAGGATGTGATTTTTTCAAGTAAAGTTGATTTTCCTGCATTTGTGTAGCCAACAATTGACACAAGCGGTGTATTATTTTTTCTTCTGAAACTAGATTGAACCTGTCTTTGTTTTGCAACTTTTTTGATTTCCTTTTTAAGTTTGTTAATTCTATTGTCAATCAATCTACTATCAGTTTCTAGCTTTGCTTCCCCAGGACCCCTTGTGCCAATTCCTCCACCTTGCTGGTTTAGTGTTTTGCCTAAACCAGCCAAACGTGGTTTTAAATATGTAGTTAAAGCTAATTCAACCTGTAAGGTGGCCTCTTTTGATTGTGCATGAAGCGCAAATATATCAAGAATTAGTCCGGTTCTATCAACTACATCGCATTGAAATAAAGTTCGTAATTCTTTTTGCTGATTTGGTGTTAGCTCACAATCAAATAAGACTACATCAATATCATTTGCTTTTGATATATCAACTAATTCAGTAATTGACCCTTTTCCAATAAATGTTTTCGGATCAACTTTTTCTACTCGTTTCATTTGTATGATGGTGGGACTAGATCCTGCCGTCTTAACCAAATTTACCAATTCCTTTAAAGATTCTTCTTTATCAGCTCTTGTTTCATTTTTAAGAATTATGCCAACTAACAAGGCCTTTTGAGTTGTTACAAATATATCTCTATCTGATACCGTAAGGAGCTTTTTATCAGATTGATTTGGGTTGTTTCTTTGATTCAATTATTTCATTATTGGTAGCTGACCATTATCAGATGCATTTGAGATCTCTTCTTCTGCAATAATTTGGGATTCTCTTACAGCTAAAACTACCTTTCCTGTTGGTGGCCAAATAAATTTCCAAGCACCGCTTGCAACCGCCCAGAATTGCTTTTCAGTATCTACATCAATAAGAGGAAGAGCTTCTGAAGTTTTTTCACTTCCTGCAGGAACTAAAAGTCCAGACTTTGTGATTGTTTCTTCTCTTAAGTGTCCGACTCTCCAACCTGGAGAAACTTTAAAACCTGCCGGAGCAAACTTTATGTCTTCTAATAAATCTTTATTTTCTGTCATTTTCTTATAATAAACATGAAAAAACTATAAATTAGCGGAGGTGGACAGGAATCGAACCTGCCAAAGACTATTACACCTTTCAACAGTTTTGAAGACTGTGGAGCCCACCAGGCGCTCATTCACCTCCATTCTTAAGACTAGTTATATAAAAAAATATTATTGGAATAGAATTAAGAATGATGAGTAATTTTCAAAATACATTTAATAGATTAAAGAAGGAAAGACAACTTAGTAATAAGCAGGTAGCTTCGTTTACTGGCGTAAAGGTAAAAGATGTAAAGAAATGGGAAACAGGCATGAGTTTTCCTACTGATAGCAAAGTTGTTGATGCTTTAGAGGGCATATTAGGAACCGAGATAATTAAGTCGCTTGAAGGGTTTAAAACTGAAGAAAATAATTTTTCCTCCTTAGCTAGTTCAGAAGATGAGATATTTAAAGTTAATAATGAAAAGCTTGAGATTTCCAATACGAGAATTGATCGGCTTAGAAACATTTTCCAACGTGAAACTCAATCTAATAATGAGATCAATTACGATTCAGATTTTGACACCCCCTTTCTAGATCAAGAAACACCACAAAAAGTTTCAATTAACGAAGAAGATAATATAGAGCAACCTTATTTGTATGACGACAAGCAACTTGGATTTTATCTATCTAGAAATATTAAAACTGTGGGTTTACTTTCTGTTTTAGGTATTGTTGTCATTAGTTTTTTCCGACTCTTTTGGGAATCGCTTAATCTTTTTATTAACAATATATTGTGAAACTAATATCTTATACAAAACTCGGAATTGTCCTATCCATATTATCAATTTTGGCAGGAGCATTTGTTAGGGCCACTGGGTCAGGAGATGGCTGTGGATCAACATGGCCTACATGTAAAGGAAAAATTATTCCTCAATTATCAGACACGTCTGAAATAATAGAGTTTTCCCATAGATCAATTAGTGGAATCTTACTTATTGTCACGCTCATAATTTTTACTAAGTCAAGAAACATGAGTAAAGGAAGCATTACAAGGACGACGGTAAATTTTTTAACATTTTTTGTTGTCTTTGAAGCCGCAATCGGAGCGGTAATTGTTTTATATGAATGGGTTGGGTTAAATAGTTCTCTCCCACGCATAGTTGCTGTTCCAATACACTTAGTTAACACTTTTGGATTGCTCGCATGTTACGCCATACTTTACAAAGTTTTACTTAATAATTTCAAAAACATTAAACAACTTTGGGACAGACGCTTTGTTTTTGTAGCTTTTTTATTTTTACTCAGTGGAGCAACCGGTTCAATCACAGCTTTGGCGGATGTTTTATTTCCAAGTGCTTCATTCTATGAAGGATTGATGGAAGATTTCGACAGGACCTCTGAGTTATTAACAAGATTAAGAATTTTACACCCCATAGTGGCAACTGGATTATCAGCAGCATTAATAATAGAATCAAGAAACATTCAAAAAGATTACAAAATTGATGTTAAGTTTTTACAACTCTTAGTAATTGTTGCTGTAACTCTTGGGGTATTGAATGTTTTGTCTAATATTGTGCTTTTATTGAGTATTTTCCACCTTGCAATTGCCGATTTATTGTGGATTACATATATATATGTAAGTATGGATAAGATAAAAATAAATCACCAATAAATTAGCTTTAATTTCAACATAGTTATACACTTCATCTTTGTAACTAGATACAGCTATGGAAAGTCAAAATATTAATGGTAACTAAAACAATACCTTCAAAGCCAAAGCCAAATACTAAAGAGGCTGATTTTTCCAATGAAGATACAACTTTAACTCCAGAACAGGAGAAAGCAGCAAGGGAAAAAGCTAAATCACTTACAAAGAAACTTGCAGACGATAAAGGAAAGTTAACCACTGATTTAGTAAGCCAATATTTAACTGCAATTGGAAATTTTGATCTTTTAACAGCTGAGCAAGAAGTTGAGTTAGCTCAGAAAATTGAATCTGGAGAAAAAGCATCTATCAAGCTTGGTAAAAAACAATTTAAAGATAAAAAGGGTGAAATAAGATTAAAAAGAGATAGAAAAAAGGGTGCTGAGGCAAAAGATGCATTTCTTACAGCAAACCTCAGGTTAGTTGTTGCAAATGCAAGACGATACGCAAATACTTCTGGTATCGATTTTCTTGACCTAATTCAAGAAGGAAACCTTGGATTAATCAGAGCAGTAGAAAAGTTTGATTGGCGTAAAGGGTTTAAATTTTCCACTTATGCAACATGGTGGATAAGACAGGCAATTACTAGAGCAATTGCTGATAAGTCTAGAACAGTAAGAATTCCTGTTCATCTTCATGACACAATGGCGGCTGTTAGAGCTGCACAAGCCCAACTTAAAGCAGAATTAGGTAGAGATCCGAAGCCACAAGAAATAGCAAAAGAAGCTGGTGTTGGTGTTGATAAAGTTGAGCTGGCTTTAAGTGTTGCTGATACAGTTTCATTAGAACAGCCTGTTGGTGAAGACGGAGCACAACTTGGTGATTTCATCCAAGATGAAGACGCTAGTGACCCTTCTTTAATTGTTCAAGATTTAGATGTAGCTGAAAGCCTCAGGGATAGTATTAGCAGACTTCCTGAAAGAGAAGGTAGAATACTTGCTTTAAGATATGGTTTTTATGATGGCGTACCAAGGACACTCGAAGAAATAGGTGAAGAGTTTGATTTAACTCGTGAGAGAATTAGACAGCTAGAAAAATTAGCATTGTGTAGATTAAGACATCCTTCATTTGGAATCAGAGAACAAGACTTAGTCTAATTTTTAATATTTAGCTTCATTACTTTTTATTAAATTGTTAATCTATATTACATGTTCGAATATCTCGAAATTGCAATAGATTCAGCTATCGAAAGTGGTGCAAAATACTCCGATGCACGAGTATTGGTTTCAAAATCTAGAAGCATCGCAGCAAAAAATGGAGAAATTGAAAATTTTAATGAAAATGAAAAAATTGGTATTGGAATAAGGGCATTGGTTGGGTCTTCCTGGGGATTTTATTCAACTTATAATTTATCAAATGAATCATTAAAACTAGCTGGTAAGAAATCTTACGAAATTGCCAAAGCATCAGCTATGGTTTCTGGTAAAGATATGCCTTTTGCTGACGTGCCTGTAGTTCAAGATAGCTACACCACACCTCATGATGAAAATCCTTTTTCAGTATCAAGTTCTGACCAAATTAATTTATTACTCGAATCTACTGAAAAAATGAAAAAGCTAGGCAGTTCGCGAGCATTTGGAAGACTTGATTTTTGGGATACAGAAAAATGGTTTGCTTCAAGTCAGGGTCATAAAATTTATCAAAACATAATTGAATCAGGTGGTGGCATCTCTTCTCTATCGGTTGGTGATGGTGAAACTCAAATTAGATCTTATCCGCAATCTTTTGGCGAATATAGAACTGGGGGTTGGGAGGTAGTAAAAAGTTTTGAATTCGAAAATCATACAGAGAGATTAGCTGAAGAGTCCCAAAGGCTATTGGTTGCTCCACAATGTCCAGAAGGAACAATGGATTTAATTTTAGAAGGAAGCCAACTTGCTCTTCAAATACACGAGTCAGTTGGTCATGCAATTGAACTCGATAGAATTTTAGGGTGGGAAGCTGCCTATGCTGGCACTTCTCATTTAGAGTTAGATAAATTAAATAAACACAGATATGGTTCTGAATTAATGAACATTGTTGCAGACGCAACTCTTCCAGGAGCATTAGCAACATTTAAGTATGATGATGAGGGAACCCCAGCTCAACGAGTAGACATTGTTAAAGAAGGAATATGGACTGGTGTACTTTCAGGACGTGACAGCGCAGCTGTTGCAGGTGTAGATCCTGGAGGTATGGTTCGCGCAGATGGTTTTGGAAGATTACCAATGGTTAGAATGACAAATGTAGGGTTACTTCCAGGAGACTCATCACTAGATGAAATTATACATGCAACTGATAATGGAATTTATATGGAAACTAACAGATCTTGGTCCATTGATGACATTCGATTAAATTTTCAGTTTGGTTGTGAGGTTGGCTGGTTAGTAAAAAATGGAAAAATTATAGATATGGTCAAAAACCCAACATATACAGGAATTACTCCTGAATTTTGGGGAAATATGGATATGCTATCAGGAGAAGATGAGTGGGTTTTTTGGGGAACTCCAAATTGTGGCAAAGGTCAGCCAAGCCAGATAGGACATACCGGACACCCAGCATCACCTGCTAGATTTAAAAATACACGAATTGGAGTCCGAGGATGAAAATTTGGGAGGACTTACTTCAAGATATTGAAAAAAATATTCCATCTGGGACAGAATGTGAATTAAAAATGATGCACTCCAAAAGTGCACTAACCAGGTTTGCTAATTCGCAAATTCATCAAAATGTAGATGAAGACTCCGCTGATGTGTTTTTGACATTACATAACGACTCTAAAACTATAACTATTTCAACAAACTTAACTGCATTAAAAAATCCAAAGGATTTTGTTTCTAGAGCAATGGATTCACTAAATAATAGCCCAATAGACAAAGGGTGGGCTGGTCTTCCAGATTCTTCGGAATCATTCAAGGGCCTCTCCAAGATTGATGAATCAACACCTGATGAAAGAGCCAACAAAGTTAAAGATTTTGTTTCAGAGGGAAAGAAAATGAATGCAGCAGGATATTGTTCCAGTTATATAAATAATTATTTTGTTTGGAATACAAATGGTCTAAACTCATCTGATTCCTCTAGTAGTGCGTTTATTGATGGGATTTTTAGAACTGAATCATCAGCTGGTTCTTCACATAGGGGAGGAATATTATTATCAGACATAGAAGCTCAACAAGCTGGTAGCGAGGCAGCAAAACTAGCTATAGATGGAGAGAATCCAGAGGATATAGAGCCAGGAAAATATGAAGTAATACTTGGTCACGAAGCAGTAAGTACAATATTAGTTTTTCTTGGGGTTTATGGTTTTAATGCAAAAAGCAAAATTGATGGCATGAGTCCAATAAACATAGATGAAAAGCAATTCGATGATCAAATAAATCTAGTCGACACTCCAGAAGATCACGACTCAATAGGATTTAAAATAGATGCTTCTGGATCCAAGAAAAAGAATTTAGAAATTGTAAAAGATGGAGTTTCAAAAACATACTTTCATACCCGAAGAACCGCAAAAGAATTAAATACACAAAATACTTTCCATGAGTTATTTGGCTGGGGAGAAAATTTTGGGGGAATTGGGACAAATATAAAACTATTGGAAGGAAGTGTTCCCCAGGAAGAAATGATTAAAAGTGTTAAAAGAGGTATATACATAAATGAGTTTTGGTATTGCAGAGTTTTAGATCCAATTACTCAAGTTGTAACTGGCCTTAATCGAAATGGTTCTTTTTTAATTGAAAATGGAAAAATCATAAAACCAGTTGGTAGATTACGATTTACGCAAAGCTTCATGGCTTCACTTGCTCCAGGAAATATTCTATCTGTTGGAGATAAGTCGAGATATGCAGATTCAGAATTTGGAGAGGGAATGTTAAAAGTTCCAGCTCTGCATTTAAAAGAGTTTAATTTTACAGGTGGGGTTTCTGGATAATAAATCATATTTTGATGGTGATAAGCCATTAATTATTCCTCATCGAGGAGGCTCAAATTTAGTACCAGAGAACACACTTCATGGTTTAGAATTAGCAATTACAGAAGGTTTTTCACACTTTGAAACTGATTTGAGGATGTCTAAAGATGGAGAGATATTTCTTCATCATGATGAAACTTTTGATAGAACAACAAATGTTACTGGAAAAGTTCAAGATTTCAATTGGAGTGAAATTTTAAAAATTAATGCTGGCTATAAATTTTATGAAAAAACTAATCAAAAAGGTAAAAAAACAAAGTTTGTGAGATTAGTTGATGCATTAATGATGAATCAAAAGTTGAAATTCAATTTAGATCTAAAGCAAACAGGCATGGCAAAAAAAGTTGTAGAAATTATAAACTCACTAAATGCAAAGGAAAGAGTTTTAGTTTCATCCTTTAGTCCAAAAAGATTAGATGAATTCTTGAGGGAAAGTAAGGGAGACATACTTACTTCGGGAACTTTTAGAGAGAACGCTATTGCGCGATTTCTTCCTCTCCAAAAAAGAAACTTCAATGTTCAAGCATTACAGGCGCCTTTTAGGTGGAAAGGAATTCAAGTTCATTCCAAAAAGCTCGTTGAATTTTGTAAAATAAATAATCTTCAACTGCACATTTGGACAGTAAATTCTATTGAAAACCTCAAAACCTGTTTAGAAATTGGATGTGACGGTGTTATAACTGATGAACCAATTTTGTTTCGTGATTACTTAAAATAATCTAAGTATTGTTAAATAGTATTTTGTTTTATAAAATTTTCAGCTTCCATGAAAATATGTTTTTTTCTTGATGGTTCAAGCCTGTCAAGAGATCTTACTAGCAAAGCCAATCTGGGATTGTTTTCATAAAATTTTCTGTTTTTTTCCGTAAATTTCCAATATAAACCATCGAGAGTGTCACACCAGTCTCCTCTTTTATAGTTACTCATTTTTAAAATATAGTTTGAACCACATGTGTAAGGTTTTGTTGACATTATTCCACCGTCAGCATAGGTGGCCATGCCAAATACGTTTGGCACCATTACCCAATCTGAGGAGTCTATGTACATTTCCATAAACCATTTGTAAATTTCTCTTGGATCTATTCCACATAAATTCATAATATTACTGATGACCATAAGACGTGGAATATGATGTATGTAACCATCTTTAAGGGTTGTTTTAATGCAATCATCAAGTGGGTCAATTCCAGTAGTTCCGTCATACCAAGATTGAGTTAATTTCTTTTTATGTTTCCAATAATTACTATTAAGTTGCACCTCGCCCTCTTCATGATATATTCCTCTTATAAATTCTCTCCATCCAATTATTTGTCTTACAAAACCTTCTACAGAGTTCATGGGAATGTTGTTTTTTTCAGCAAATTGTAAAGTTTTATCTATCACTTTATCAGGAGTTAAAAGACCAATATTCATGAAAGGGCTTATGCAACTATGGAAAAGAAAATTCCTGTTTTCAAGCATTGCATCTTCATAAATACCAAAGTTTTCAAAACGAACTTTAAGAAAATTATCAAGCTGTTTTTCGGCTCCAGCCCTGTTTATAGGAAACCAAATATCTTCTAAATCACCTGGGTGATCATCAAAATTGTTAATAATAAGCTTTTTAATTTCTTCATCATATTTTGATTTTTTAAAAACAATCATTTCAGGTGGTTCTACATTTTTTGGTATTTTTTTTCTATTATCTTCGTCAAAAGACCATTTTCCACCGACTGGCTTTCCATTTTCATCCATTAAAATATCTAAATTTTTCCTAGCTTTTTGATAAAAGGAAGACATTCTATAAACTTTCTTCCCTTTTGCCATAGAAACAAATTCATTCCTTTCAAATATAAACATTGGTGATTTGAAGACATTTACTGTTACATTGGCAGCTTTTAATGTATTTAGAAATTCTTCTTCAAAACCTTTATCTTCTATTTCAAAAATATTAATTTCAGATAACTTTTTCTTTTTCAGGAACTTAATCAGAGAGTCAACATAACTCTCTCCTTTATTTCGACTTGAAAGCTCAAAATAATTTACAGAGATGGATTCATTTTGCAGTTCATCTCTATATTCACGCATACCAGCTAGAAACAAATAAAGTTTTAATTTATGATGTTTAAAATATGTACAAAGATCAAAGTCTTCAGCCATAAAAACTTCACTACAGCCATTTTTTTTTAGAATTTTTGGATTAAATAGCTGATTTCCAAGTATTACAAAAAATTTACTTCCCATCTTAACCAAGAATAGTTTACCATTGTAATGTAGAAGCTATAATTCTGTGGATCTTGAAGGGGGAAAATGCAACAAGAAATATTAGACAGTGGTTTTATACCAAACCAAATTTGCGAAAAGCTACCATCAAGCTTTGATGATATTGAAAACCTTGCGAGTGAACTTCCAAAAGTACTTGCTAATGAGCAAATTGTCGAAAGAGTACAACAATTAGAGAGAGATAAAGATATCACCAATTTAAATATCAGTGAACTAGAAAGAGCGATGCTTCTGTATTCCTACGTAGGTCACGCATATATGTGGGGAAAAAAACATGTTGAAAACACAATCCCCAAGGAGCTTGCTATAACATGGTTTGCTATATCTGAAAAATTAGAAAGGCCACCTATTCTTTCCTACGCATCATACGCCTTAAATAATTGGAAAATGCTCGATGATACAAAACCTTTTGATCTAGAAAATATTGTAATCATGCAAAATTTCTTAGGAGGAGTAGATGAAGATTGGTTTATTATGATTCATGTTGCTATTGAGTATGAAGCAAAAGTCATACTTTCAAATTTAAAATCCTATTTTCTTGATGAAAACTTAGAAAAGTCATTATTAGAGAAATCTTTAGAGAGTATAAAAAAAATCAACTCAATTATGAATCGAATGCCTGAAAAATGTGATCCATTTATTTACTACAATCGGGTAAGGCCATACATCTTTGGATGGAAGAACAACCCTGCTACACCCGAGGGGGTAATTTATGAAGGTGTTGAAGATTACAATGGAGAACCGCAACTGTTCAGAGGTGAAACAGGGGCACAAAGCTCAATTGTTCCGGCACTTGATGCTCTTCTTGGTGTCACGCATTCCAACGATCCACTAAGAGAATACTTGGATGAGATGAGACTGTATATGCCTAAAGAACATAGAGAGTTACTCAATGGTCTAGACGAATGGTCAGAAAATAAAAGAAAGAATCTAAGTATAGATGAAAAATCCAAGGTGATAATTAATGAAATCATAAAGGAAGTCCACACCTTTAGAGATAAGCATTTGGAATATGCAAGAGTTTACATTTTTGAACAGTCTCTCACAAATAATTCAAACTCAAATATTGTTGGAACAGGTGGTACGCCTTTTATGAAGTATCTTGATAAGCACCTACAAGAAACAGTTCCATCAAATGATTAAAAAGCTAGGTATACCAAAAGAAGTTAAACAGGACGAAGGCAGAGTTGCTTTAATTCCTGAACACATAACTCAATTTACTGGTTTAGCAGACATTTTTGTTGAAACCCAGGCTGGAGTTGGCTCTGGTTTTACTGATGAAGACTATAAACAAGCTGGAGCAAAAATTGTGTCTTCAGCAGAAGAACTTTATGGAACCGCACAAATAATTTCTAAAGTCAAAGAACCTCAACCTGAAGAGTTTGAACTCTTAAATTCTGACCATGTATTATTTGGTTATCTTCATCTTGCATCAAACCTTTCGCTTACAAAAATACTATTAGAAAAAAAATTAACAGGTATTGCTACTGAAATGATTATGAGTGGTAAAGAGTATCCACTTCTAATTCCTATGTCAAAAATTGCTGGGAATCTAGCGATCCAGAAAGGTATGCAATTTTTAGAATATTCTTCAAAAGGAAAAGGACTACTTCTTTCATCAATATCTGGTGAAAAAAATTCAAAAGTTACTGTCATTGGTTGTGGTGAAGTTGGTAGAAGCTCAATTCATAAGTCTATTCAGATTGGTGCATCTGTTACTGCGATTGATATAAATGAAGATATTTTAAATGATTTAAAGAACCAGTATGGAAAAAATATAACTACTTTAGTCAGTGGAAGTGAGTCTGCCACAAAGGCAATTAGGTCTGCTGATTTAGTTGTTGGTGCAGTTTTGTTACCTGGAAGAAAGCCTCCAATTGTAATTACAGAAGAAGACATTAATTCGATGGAAAAGG
>Ga0208425_1000015_pt1 | contig 67298 bp, 90 predicted proteins | sample DEB08_DNA_4_FD_185496 | JGI IMG/M metagenome (GOLD analysis project Ga0208425, IMG submission 185496) | Aqueous microbial communities from the Delaware River and Bay under freshwater to marine salinity gradient to study organic matter... | ecosystem: Environmental > Aquatic > Marine > Coastal ...
CCATTTAATTTCTTTGCTTTCTCGTTTGCTATTGATTCAATCGTCTTTGCTATAGATAATTTAGCATCGGGCAATAATACCTTTGATAACTTATCTAAAGTAGCGTATGTTTCTTTTGTTAGAGAAACATTTTTATATTTACTCATGTCTGTCATGCGTTTCCTTTCATATTTAATAACTTATATATAGGTGATATTGTAGGATTGTCAATGAAAATATTATTAACTTTATTAATTTGTTCACAAGTTGCAGGTGCTTGTATGGAGCCATATAAATGGCCTGATAAGTTCAATACACAATATGATTGTCTTATGTTTGGCTATGAAGAATCTTTAAAAAAAATGAAAGAAATAGGTAGAACTGATGTTAATCAATATAATATGTTTGTTAAATTCTACTGCACACCAGAAAAACCTAGCATTTGACATTGTGGCAAAATAATGATAAAGGAAATTTAATTTCTCACCATTACCTACCCTTATTTTTTTCCCTCTTTAGGGTAGGTGTATCATCTACAGATACATCCTTGTAAACTACCACTACCATCATTCATAATGTGTAGGTTTAACGTGTCAACATATCCTGTTAATTTTAGTCTTAATATTTCGCACAGGTCCATGCAATCGACTTCGCCCAATAAAGACACATGTTCCATCATCTGCTTTGACAACGGAATTAATTGATATAGTCCGTCGTTTAAAATAATTAGCTCCATCTGCAAACTCCTTTACTAATTTATACCAAAGATCTTTGTAGTAAGGATCTTTAGTTTTATTCCAATTGTTAGCTGCTTCGTCTATTTCTTTTTGTGTCATCAAAAACTTTTGTTCCATGATTCAAAACACTTTTTAATCCTGGTGCTTTTATATTTATGTCAACACCATAAGACTTCCATGCTTTCTTCATTAGATTTAATTCTAACAACAGATGAGACCACTGACCCTGCGCTGCATCTTCTACTTTTATTGTTATTACTTTTTCTTTCATATCTATAATGTAGGATACTTCAGGATATTGTCAACCTTTACCTTGACCTTTATATCTAGTTTGTTTTTGCTGTCTTTTTTCGTGTTTACTTTTATTTTTCTTGTGTTGCCGTGCACCTCTTTTTTTAGGTTTATCACGAGGTGTAAAATGTTTAAAGGTTCTCTTGGCCATCTGTCCAATCTTTTACAAATACATTCATATCTTCTTGTCTAGTTATGTGTGGTAAGTAAGTTATCTTTCCGTTTATATGCTGTTCAAGATCAGCACCACAATTCATACATCTATACATTTCTTTTGTAAGTCCAACTAACATTGTGAACTCATCACACGTTGGACATTTGCCATTTACGATTTCCGCTGTAATTTTCATTAATCTAATATTAACTTCTTTATAGATAAAGATCCATCAATATTTTGCTCTAACTCTGCCATAGATTTTATGCACTGGTACTTGACATGTCCATCAGGTTTTAACTGACGTTTAGCTACACGTGCCCCCTTGAGACATTCAGACATCGAAGTTTGGATACGTGCCTCCTTGATCTCTCCTTGTACAATCATAAGTAGGGCTACCACTAACTCTGTCATAATATTTTACCTTTGTTAATACCTTGCTTTACAACGTACTTTTGTGTACCATGCTTGCCAGTTTCAACTTCTTTTTTTAAATTCTTAACAAAGTTCATTTGTTTAGCTTTCTTTTCCATGTCAGAAATATATTGCACAATTTGTCTAGTAATTCTTTCCATTTTCTCTAACCTTATCTTTTAAGTTTTCAATATCCTCTAATGCTTTTTCTAATTGTTCTCTTAAAAATTCTATATTAACTTTGTTTGTCATATTCATCTCTTGAGTTTGTTCCATTTTCTCTACGGTCTTATAAAGATCTTCGATCAAAAAATGTTGTTCCTGGTCCGTGGGCACTTGTTCACTTTTTTTTAACAAATCATTCTCAAACAACTCACGTGATGTCTCCAACGATACTAATCTCGCCGTAAGCTCCGTGTATGCGAACACGCCGGCTGCGACGAGCAAAATCAAGCTAGCAACCGTCTTCATCGGCATCTGCACGGCAGCGGATTCAGATATGTTTAAAGGTTTCTTACTCATTTATTTTTGGTTTTGGTAATGGTAATATTATATTCTCATCTGTCAAGTATTTCGGTATTTTTAGCTTCTTTTTACTGGGTTTTATGAATTTATCTCCCATTAAAGTGACGTCTGGATTCTCTTTTTTGTAATCATCTTTCATATCATCCCACAAACTTTGTGAATCAGATGGTCTAGTATTATCTCGTGTAGGAGTGACACCTCTGCATTTAGATACAAGTAAGGCAAAGTTTTCATTAAGAGCTAGACTAGGATTGCTATTTACTCTACCACACATCTTCATCAATTCTAATTGTTGTTTGATTGCTACGTTTTCTTTTGATGTTTTACAATCTGTACCTAAATATTTTCTGTAAGTAAATCTTATACCTTGTTGTTCATTTGTACTACTATCACTGTAATCATAATCAGTGTCTCTTCTCTCTGTACTAATTTCAAATTCTCCACATCTTACACCATACTCGTTAAGATATTCATTTCTAGGATAAGCAGGCTGCATAAATAAAGCCATAAAACAAAGCATAAGTATGAGTATCGCTGTAAATCTGTAATCCATCTTGGCTATCTCCATAATTCATTACCTATTTAAATCCTTAATATCATAGTCGTGTTCTCTGACTTGATCTGCTAGTTGTCTATATAAATTTTCTGCCATCTGCCACGTAGATTCTGCAGAAGTTAGTCTTGTGTTTTGATCTACAATTTTATCTTCAACTACTTTTAAATCTCTTTTTAAATCTACAATTTCTTGCTGACTAGTATTAATAGTATCTGTAAGATTAACAATATAACGAACGCCAGTAAATGTACCAACTAGCACTGAAGCTACTACCGGCACTAATACAAAATTTTTTTTTAATAAATCTGCTAAATTCATTTTTTCTTTTCCTCAATTTCATAGAAGAACTTGTCCGTATCTTCTGTACGCCAGGCTCTACTATCTTCTACATTCCATTCAGATGTTTGCACTTTCCAGTCAGGTATATTATCTTTTACAGTAAAAGAAGGTATATCCCATATACATCTATTGTTTGGTTGTGCTGCATAATTACCATCGTCTAATGCAATTATGTGAGCGCACTTATGTTCGTGCGGAATCTCTGAATGATCAGTGTCTAGTATATTACTCTCTGGGTGTGCAAAATCAACAGTAAATAAATATTTACCTGGATGCCATTTTTTATCTTTACCTATGTATTTGCCAGCTTGTCCGTCTAGAATATCCCAAGAATGCACAGAAGGATAATAAGAGAAACAATTCCAAAGCTGTAGTTCATCAAGTCTTCTGGTTGGTACGTCTTCGACTTTGAAACCACGTTGAATAAACGCGCTAATTGGGAGGCGATAAAAGATTGCACCGTTTTCCATAATAGCGTGCCATAAGATGCTGCGACCTGTAAGAGCGCTAATACCAAAGATAACACAGTCTTCAACTTCTCCATGATGTTTTTGTAAGTCATATAAATACTCCTTTTTTATTTGCGCATATACTACAGGAATGTTTGCATTTAAGTAAGCCATAAATTAACCTCATTTTATTGTACCCCAATTTGGTCCAGATTCAAAGTCTACTTTGTTCTTAACTTCAAGAGGTATTGTTTCTTGCATAATTTTTCTTATCTCTTCTGGTCCTTGGTCCGTGATCGAAATACAAAGCTCATCGTGTATTTGTATGTGAGGCACTATACCTTTTTTATGTAAATCTACCATAGCCTTCTTTGTCATATCTGCAGCGGACCCTTGTATCAATCTATTCAAAGCCTTGTAAGTAAATGCAGGTGTGTAGTATCTATCAAAATAATCCATGTAATTAGGATCTATTTTATTTTCTTTAAACTTCTCTATCATTTCAGCTTTAAATGCTTCTTTTGCTTGTTCCTCTGTGTACAAAGGCACTTCGTTAAATCTATTTGTTTCAGGATTCCATTCTTTGTTTGTTGTCTCCCACTTATTAAACCTGCAGAATCTGTCGTACAAAGTAAATAATAATTTATTCTCTTTTGCAAATTGTATTAATTCTTGTGATAGCTGTCTTACAAAAGGCACACGTCCATGATATTCATTAAATAATGCTTTTGCTTTAGCTTGATCTAGTCCTAATTCTTTCTGTAATTTTATCTTACCCATACCATAGAAAAGACCTAGGTTAATTGTTTTTGCCTGTTTCCTGGAGATATTAGCCATGTCAGCGACTATCTGATGGAAATCCGCATCGTCCTTGTCAAATTCTTCTTGGAGCGTCTCCGTGCCTGGTAGGCCTAGTTTAATTGCATAGTGCACTACAATACGTGGCTCCTGTTGTGAGTAGTCAAAGCTACCCCATTTACAGCCCTCTTCAGGTATAAATAGTTCTCTCATCTTTTTGCCGATATACCCTTTAGATGGTATCTGTTGTAAGTTTGGATTAGACATACTAAATCGACCAGTTACAGTTCCTCCTGCATCTGATCTAATCTGATTTATATCTGCGTGTATTCTTTCTTCATGCACATAATCTAACAAACCATTTACGAAAGTATTAACTGCCTTGTCATACTCTCTTGCTTTTGCAATCATACGTAAACATTTATTGTTATGTGTTTTTAAATAATCTTTTGGTAGTTGTGGCATCTTTGATTTTGGTGTGACCTTGTAATCTTTGATACAAAGATGATCTAATAATTTTTTAATTGATGCTGCAGCCCAGATGTCAACTTTTATTGTTGTAATACTTTCTATTGCATTTACAATTTGATCTCTACGTTTTTTAAGATGTCTGCCAAACGTAATAGCTTTTGCGACATCTATTCTAACGCCTTTGAATTTCATGTCAACTAAACATAAAAATAATTCTGTTTCTAATTCAAATATTTGTCTACAAGTTTTTTGTTCTCCATCTTCTTTGATGTATAATACTTCGTCTATTTTTTTATTAAATAGATTCCATAATTTATAAGTTAAGTTTACATCTTGTTTTGCATATTCTTTTACAATTGATGCAGGTAGTTTATGCATGTTAGTCATTGGGTCCTTAACTGTACCACCAGACCATTCTAATGTTTTTTGTTGTAAATCGTATTTGTATTTTTCTTCGTTGAGATAATCTTTTGATAATGCATCGAGTGAATATTTAAATCTGTTCTCATCAATAACAGATGCAGCTATCATAGTATCGACTATTCTACCTTTCATCATCTTACCAGTTACAGCTCTAATCCAACAAACATCATACATTGCATTGTGAAATACTTTTGTGATGTTTTCGTTTTGAAATATTTTATCATTTAATACTTCCCATATCTTGTCTATTCTTTCAGGATCTATGTCAGTATCTGAATGACGTAAAGGAAAGTATGATGTATCTTTACCTGTTGCAACAGCTATACCACAAATGAAACCATCGTTTCTTATAGCACCTAAACCTTTTGTTTTAAGATTTGGATCGTATGTTTCTATATCAACTGCAACTGTATCTACACCGTTTAGGTCTAGATCTTCTGGTGTATTACACATTATAATCTCTCTCCAATATCATTTCTAAATAGTGTATTGCCTTCTTTATATCTTGCTCTTTCCCTTTCGACTGATGTCGACAGATATACTTTATAGCATTACCCTCTGCAAAAAGCAATTTGTTCTCATTAATAAACTCTGCTGGTTGAATCTTCATCGATCGATAGTGCTTCCCACCTACCTGCTCTTCTAATGAAGAGTATGTTGTTCCTTTAAATATATCTTTGTGTGTCATCTTACTCCTAGTTTATATTTGTCTTGTGATGCTATTGTCCAACAGTCAAATCTGCCACGACTATACGCTACGTATTTTAATCTCAACTGACTAAAATAATCTTCTGGTCTAAATCTTGTGTCGTCTACTATGACATTATCAAAAGTTAAACCTTTTACGGTGTGAATGTTTGCATACTTAACTCTAACTTCACCGTTAAGATCACAACCATTTCGTAAAATTTTATTAATATATAATATTCTGTCTTCTTCTGTTTTAGTTCTTATTAATGCAAAGTCTTTTTGAAATTTTGAATTTTCTTTTAAATACTTATGATATATTAAATAATCTATATTGTATTCTCTATCTACCCATTCTTCAAAAGTTTCATCTCCTCTTCCATGCACTATAACTTTACTACCCATATAACTCCAAAAATCTTTTATTTGTTTTAATGGCATTGCTTTACCGCTTGCAAACTCTGGCCATAATTTATGACATCTTAATTCTTTCTTTGGTACGTGAGCCGTGTTCCCTACATGTGCAAACTCTATGCCGTGTTTCTTAAAAAACTTTTTAACCCATGCATCAGATGGCTTTTGACGATAAGTAAATAAAAAAGTCTCTTTAGTATTTTTTATTTTATCTAATAAAATTTCTAAAGCGCTACAATTTTTTTGTAGATTTGGGAGATAATAATGATTTCCTGTTATATCAGTAGCTTTCCATACTCTATAAGTTCCATAATGATGCCATATTGGAGCTATAATTTTTTTACATAAATTGTTTATAGTTTTACTACATCTATGTCCTTGTTCTAATTCCTTTGCACCTTGTGATAATTTATAAAATTCATGTGCATCTGCACCCGCCCATTCAAATATAGTTTGATCAGGGTCTCCCACAAACCAGTATTCTTGTGCATTAGTTGCAATTTTATCTAATGCTATTTTTTGTGTTTTATTACTGTCTTGTGCCTCATCTACTATCAAAGCATCTATGTTTGGTTCGACTGCTTTGTCTATAAATCTTTTAATCATATCGTGAAAATCTAATTTACCATTGTCTTTGTTATATTTTTCTACGATTGGTAACATTGTTTCTATATCAGTTATAGAATAGCCATGGTATTTTTTGTCAGATATTTTCCAATGTTCTTTTAAAGATCTGTTAAATCCGTATGCTTCTCTAACAAATTTAAAATACCCATGTTCTCTGTTATCAAATTGAGATTGTATTACTTTGTGTCTTTGAAATATAGAATCTATTCTGCATAAATTTTTATAATCATCATAGTCTAAAACTTGTTCTCCGATAGTTGCTTTGTTTTTACAATAGTGATGTATTGTACAAATGTTATGTTCTAATGCTTTTTTAGTAATGCCTTGCATTTCTGGTAGTTTTAATATCTCATCTTTAATTTCATCTGCTGCAACATTAGTGTGAGATAGAATTATAATTTTTTTGTAATCAAATTTTTTTAACAACTCTGTATATTTACTTGTAATAAATGTAGAAGTCTTACCTGTACCTGGAGGACCCACCATAAACTGAAGCTTACTCATTAGTAATCTCCTTGTATTCTCCTTCAACAATTAAATCTTCAACATCTACTGCTTGATTTATCATACGCCATGATACACAAGACTTACCATTAAACTTACCGTGATTCTTTTTTGCTTTAAGTATGTTTTGACATTTTATAACTAAATCTACTCTTGGTAAATTTACTTTCTGTCTATGTAAATAATCTTCAAACTTATCTAAACTAAATTCTAATATATTTTTACCCATGTTAAAATAAGGTAAACCAAAGTTTGCTAGTTCTTTTTTATTTGTATATGCTTTTTCTTCTGAAATATAATTTTTAAAATGTTTTTTAAATCTTAAATCTTCTTCTGCATCTTCAACATAATCTTTTGACTTCTCTCGTGCTTCATACTTTCTACGCATAATCTCTTCAAAGTCTGCAGCTTTCATCTCTGGAATCCAAACAGATGCTTTACTAATTACAGCATCATAAAATAATTTTTTATTACGAAGTGTAGGACCGTCAACTGTAATAGTTTTTTCAACGGCCTCCCCCTGTACTACAGCATTTATTTTTACAAAATATCTATCACTGCCATATTCTATTATTTGTCCGATAGATTGTTTTGCTTCTTCACTTGTAGCTTCTTGTACACCAATCCAACTAAACAATGTTGCTATTGTTTTTGTAGAGCACCCAATGATCTCTGCAAGTTTTGGCATACCAAATTTTCTGTTTGCTTTTTTGTGTGTTGTTCCTTTTTTCTTTCTTTTTTCTGCCTCTTCATCTTTTGCTGCAACAGCAATTTTATAAATATAGTCATCAATTTCTTCTGTGTTCCACTCTGTATGTTTTAACAATACTCCTGCCATAGCAGTGCAATAATCATCTCTTTGTCCTGATCCTGCGTATGTAATACACAAGGCTGCAGCTAAAGCAATCTTACCAAGATCAACTTTAATATTACCTGGGTATTCGTCAATACCATCGTATTTAACCCACTTAACAACTTCATTTGTTGTATGATATTTTGTTTCTGGAACTAATGTGTATTTATTTGCGCCATGTCTTATCTCACACAAAGTTGCACCATGACCATAATCTTTGTAATAATTTTCTAATTCTTTTGGTAGTGCAAATTTTTTATAGTCTGATGTACCAGACCAAAGATAATGACTTGATGGATTATTTCTTCTACCAAATATTGCACCACATGATTTTATGTGATCGCTTGTAAATCTTTTAACAACAGGATTGTCAATATCAAAATCTATATATTGATCTAACCGAAGTCCTATTTGTTTTGTTGTGTGTTCTATTCTCCATTCTTCTTTCGTAATCTTAAAATCAGGGTCGGACCATTTTTCAACCACCGCCTGCTTTGTATCGCAGGGTATGATCACCCGTCCCAGATCTATCCAATCTTCGTACGTAACCGGAGCTTTATTTATCTTATCATTCATAAATTAAAAGTGGGCGTATCCACTCTCGCTTCGACGCCCACTACCTAGGATCTTATAAATTTAAAGATTTTTTAGTTTGTTCTTGAGTTTCAGGTTTTGCTTCTATCTCACCCTTACCTACAGAATCTGCAAAAGATTTTGCCATATCATAGATAGCTTTATCTGTGACTGGTCCAACCTTCGATACATCCCAACCAAACCATGTTCCTTTGTCATTAGACATCTGAACAGTTGATAGTTTATAAATGTGGCTGTAAGTTGGCGGAGTAAACAAACCATTTTTACCCTGCATCTTTAAACCCATCATCATTGAATTCCATTTTCTACTAACTTTTAATTGAGTAGACTTCATAGATATCAACGCTGTCTCCGGGTTATCACCAACTACAAGTACAAAATGACTAGCGGTATTATCTAGATAATTACCATTTGGTAATCTGTCCTTATAATCTTTACCTCTAGTTGTTTGGCTAATGATATCACTATCTGCATCGTGTATCGCAACAGGAGCACCAGTGCTGGTACCTCTATCTTGCCATTCAATGTACTGTCTCTTGTAGTGACATGGTACAACATTAATAGAATCGTACAATGCGTTAGTGACAGTGTTTATGATTTTGCCTGGCTCTGCGCCCTCGACATACTTACCATCTCTTTTGTTTACCTCTGGAGATAGTTGTCCCAAAATTTTTAAGAATGGTAACGCAAGATCTTCTTGCGAAATATTCTGGGCTCCTTGTTGTGCATCTGCTTCCATATCAAATGTAGCTAATGCACCATTCTTTTTTTCTGTTACTTGGTTCATGTTTATTTGTTCCTTTTTATTGTTGTCTTATTCTCCGAGAATACCCCGAAGATTTCCGTTGGCATTTCTTTACCTGCCTCAATACGCTCACGGACTAGCGCTTTCAAAGTCATGGGTTCTACCTTCATCTTTTGTGTCGGTTGGAACCCTTGACCTTTTGCAAGATCGGCATAATCAGCCGCCTTGTTATCTTCGTTGCGACCAAAGGATACGGATATCTCGTTTTTGATTATATCCCCTAGTCCATTGTTACGAAGCCAGTTAAACGCCGCTTCTTTATTTGCTTCTGTAATAGTAGCACGATACGACGTTGAAACTTTTAGATGTGATCCATCATGAAGTTTTAATTCTGCTAAACCCATTTCAGACATCATGGTTGGTATAACCTCTCCCGAAATATGGTCCCTCTGTTTTTTCATCATCTTCAAATCGTTTTCTAAATCTGCAATACGATCATCACATGTTTCTAATCTTTCAACTTGATCTGCAAGTGATTGAACACCTCCAGTATTTTTCATTGCATCTTGTTGGTCTTTTTCAAAATCAATTGTCATCTATTTCTCCTTTCTCGTATAGATTAATTTCAATAGGATAATATTTTCTTTCTTGTTTATCCCACTTCAATACATTGTATTTGCCGTTTGTAATATCAGATACAATAGAACATGCAACACCAATGATTGCAGGATCTCCTGTTAATAATAAATAATCTTCTGGTTTATAATTTCTTAAACCTTTTCTTAATTTAAAAATTAATGGACCAGGAGAAAAAATCATTTGAGAAAACTCTGGTAATAAAAAAATAAAATCATTGGTTGTAGAATAAGCAGCTGCACCCATAATATTTATTTTAGGAGTACCTGCTTGGCTACCTGGTATCTCTTGTATTACATAAACTTTTCTTTCTGACATTGACAAACAATATAATCATGTTTATATAGATGTCAACTAGAAAGAAAAAAAAATTATGAATTATAAATTTAAAACTAAACCTTATGCACATCAATTAACTGCATTGGAAAAATCTTGGAACAAAGAAAACTTTGCTTACTTCATGGAAATGGGTACAGGCAAAACAAAAGTTTTGATTGATAATATGTCTATGCTTTATGACAAAGGTAAAGTTGATGGTGCATTAATCATAGCTCCCAAAGGTGTTATAAAAACCTGGTATGAGCAAGAGCTTCCTGCGCACTTACCAAACCATATAGAGAATGTGACTGTATTATGGCAAGCTAATATTACAAAAGGACAACAAGAAAAACTAGAAAGCCTGTTTGAAATAGAGACTGCATTACATATTTTAATTATGAATGTTGAAGCTTTATCTACAGACAAAGGTGTAAAGTTTGCTGGTAAATTTTTAAACTCACACAAAGTCATAATGGCTATTGATGAGTCTACAACTATTAAAACACCTACAGCTAAACGAACTAAAAATATTATAGATCTTGGTAAATATGCAAAATATAAAAGAATAATGACAGGTTCTCCTGTTACTAAAAATCCTTTAGATTTGTATTCTCAATGTGAATTTTTAGATCCTTATCTGTTAGATTTTACTTCTTATTATGCGTTTCGTAATAGGTATGCAGAAATGAAAACTATGCATCTTCGTGGTAGATCAATACAGGTTGTAGACGAGTTTAAAAATCTTGGAGAGTTATCTGACACTGTAAAAACTTTTTCTGAAAGAATTTTAAAAGAGGATTGTTTAGATTTACCACCAAAAAATTTTATTAAACGACATATTGTTCTTACAGGTGAACAAAGAAAAGCTTACGATCAAATGAAGAAAGCAGCTATGGCTGTATTAAACGGTAAAGTTACAACTACTATGACAGTGTTAACGCAGCTAATGAGACTACATCAAATTACATGTGGACATTTTACAGCTGATGATGGTTCAGTTCAGTTAATTGAAAACAATAGAATAAAAGAACTAATGAATGTATTAGAAGAAACAGAAGGTAAAGCTATAATTTGGGCTAACTATCAGAGAGATATTACAAATATAATAGAAAATATTATTAAAGTTTATGGTCCAGGGTCCGTGGTTGATTATTATGGATTAACGCCACAAGAAGAACGACAAGATAATATTAAAAAGTTTCAAAATAATAAGAACTGTAGATTTATCGTAGGCACAACACAAACAGGTGGTTATGGCATTACACTTACACAAGCAAACACAGTTATATATTATTCTAATGGGTATGATTTAGAAAAAAGATTACAGTCAGAAGATAGAGCACACAGAATAGGCCAAACCAAATCAGTGACATATGTGGACTTAATTGCTGAAGATACAGTTGATGAAAAAATCGTGAAAGCTTTACGCGATAAAATAAATATAGCATCTGAAGTATTAGGAGAGGAGTTAAAACAATGGATATAAAAGTGCATGAAAACTTTATGGATTACTTTTTGTTTTTAAAATTAAAAGAAACTATGAGCAATCAATATTTTCCTTGGTACAAAAATCGTATTGTAGATGAAACAGATGATGTTCAAATGGTTCATAATTTTTTTGAGTTTAACAAAATTAACTCTGAATTTTTTGAACTTCTAACCCCTTGCATAGACCGTTTAAAAGTTGAAAAGTTAATAAGAGTAAAAGCTAATTTAGTTTTACGAACTCCTAAAATACAAGAACATGGTTTTCATATTGACAATCAAACATATAAAGAATTTAAAACTGCTATATTATATATAAACTCTAATAATGGTTATACTCGTTTTGAAAAAAAGAATAAAAAAATTAAAAGTGAAGAAAATAAATTAATAGATTTTAATGGTCGTTTACAACATACAGGAACTAGTTGTACCGATACTCCATATAGAATGGTGATTAATTTTGTTTATCTCTAAACTAAATCTTTAGCTTTTCCCATTACAGGTTTGTATTTTGTTTTACCTTCTGATTTAAATGCATGTAAAAATGATGCTCTTGGTGTTCCTTCTATCCACGAGCAATGTATCCATCCGCTATTAGGTTCACCTGGAGTATAGAACTCAAGAATGAGCTGATCTGGTGAAAGGTTTGATTTAATCCAATCAAAAAGTTCAGCATTATCAACTCCCACACATTCGAAATCTGCCGCTTCAGCTTTTGCATGCTGCGACCGTGCCGAGCTGCCGATGGCTTCACACAGCGCTACGCTACGGAAACCGCTGGTAATCTTAACCCTGCCAAAATGGTCACGTACCGGCTGCAAAATATTTTCACATAATGCTTTTAATTTTTCTACTTGTTCTGCGTTAGGATTATTATTGATACCCCTACGGATCGCTGTGTCCGATTTGATTAATTCTGACAAAGTAAAATTACGTGTAAGTTGCATTTTTAATATTTTATATTAAACTTTATACCATCTTTTGGATTAAATTTGTAATTATTTCCTAACATACTTTTAACATTTTTCATGTGTTCTATTATGCTAGTAGGCATATCTTGTAAAAAACAATTTGTACTATACCTTACGCCTTTTGTTATTGGTTTTACTTCGTGGACCCAAAAATAATCTGCAGGAAATATTAAAGCATCTCCTCTTTTTAATTTTATTTTTTTCTTTCCTCTAAAAAATGTAAACTCACCACCTTCATATTCTTCATTTAAATTAAATGTACAAGATCCATAAACATGAGGGTCATGATCTGTATGAGGGTGTATTTTAGCTCCTGTTTCATATTTCATTAATCTTAACTTATGTGCATACAACATACTTTTTCTTTTCCATTTATGAAACATTTTAAATTCATCTGTATAGTCTTGCCACATATTAATTATTTTTTCTATAGATGAAGAAACTAATTCATTTTCTTTTGTTCCGTACGTAATATCTATTACATCAAAAGTAGAAAGTGTGTTAATTCCTGTTTCAGCGTGAGGACAATATTCTTTAGTTTTTTTAATTTTATTTTTTTCATAAAATTTAATTAAAGAATCACATTGTTTTTTTGATAAAAAATTAGGTTTGTGTAAAATTAATTTAGTAATGTCAAAGGTGTTCATTTTTATGCAAGGTCTGTAAGTAAAGTTATAAGGACAGCCCCCATACCTCCTACTATCCAATACTCTAATCTTTTAATTCGTTCTTGCATTTCTTTTATTTGTTCAAAGGTTTGCTTTTGCATTATTCTGCAAAGCTTTTCATGTGATTCAATTTTTTGTAATGCCGATTTTTTTGCCATTATGTTCTACTCGCTATTACTTGTTCTTCAGGTGATAATAAAGCTTGTTCTGTACGTGTCAAGTTAGTATTTGTAGCTGGTAATCTTGCAGTTTGCACTATTGGTGTTGGCGTATTTGGTAATGGTGGTGTTTGTATATCAGCTAATTGTGTTGTTTGTTCTTGATTTGGTAAAGAACTTTGATCTGAACTTTCTTTTTCTTTTAAATATTCTTTTAATTCATCTAATTCAGATTTACCTGGTTGTTCTATTTTAATGCTTTTGTTTTTAAATTCGTTTAATATTTCTCTAAATAATTTTTTAGGATAAAAATATTCTTTATTAACTGTTTCACCTTCGCCTCTTCTTTCCGCTTCTTTTTGAGCTTCCTTAACTCTGTTTTTCATACGCTCATCATATGCAGTATAAGGTATATTTTTACCATCTAATAATTTTTTAGCTTTCGCATAAGGCAGTCTTCTTTTTCTTAATATTTTTAATAACTCTTTTCTTGGAACACCCATTTTTATTGCATCTTGTAATATCATATGAAAGTCTTTGTTTACTTTTAATGTTTCATTTTGAATTTGTCTAAATTCATCAGCTAATACGAGCGGTCCTCTGTTTTGATAATTTTCTAAACTAAATATATTTTCAGTTGTTGTTACAGATCTAAACTTATTATTATAATCTGTTACTTTAAATTGTATAGATTGTGGTCCGTTTACATTAATTATTCTAACACCAGAAAATAATGCAAGTAGTTCATCTCTTAAATTAACTGGTTGACCGCCTCTTTTAATATCTTGTTCTAAACCTGAAACTAATTTACCTGCAGTTGTAATTGCAGTCGGTTGAACACCTTCTATAATGTGTACAAGACTTTTCATAAAAGCATCTGGTCCGTCGTCTGTAATTGAATATACTTTTTTTCCTGTTTTAGTTTCACCACCTCTACCACCAATAAATAAACCACTTGGTATTACGTCAGAAACTTTTTCAAAAAAGATTGCTTCTGAAATAAATGGTTCTAATAGTTTAGCAACAGGGCCATCTCTACCTAACATTAAATTAAAAGCTACATCACCAGCATCTTGTTGTTTTAATTTACCTTCTTCTAATGTTTTTAATGCGGCACTAAAAGGCTGTTTTACTACATCGTATGGACTAAAGTATGAGAAGTTAATTGCTTTACCTACACCATCTTTCCATTTGTTAATTGGTATAATAGCAGCCCTTGAATCCCAAGGAGCTGATAAACTTCTTTTATATGCTTCTATTTGATCATTAGTTATACCTGTTAAATTTTGTGCTAATGTAGACACTCCTTTTTCTGCACCGCCAAGTGTTACTAGTGTACCCATAATTCTTCTATAACCGTTTTGTCTTAATTGTGCATTTGATGATGTTGCTTCTTTTAATCCAATACTTAATATATTAAATGTTGTTCTAATCATTTCTGCAGGAAACGATACGAAGTTACCAAATGGCAGTTTTCTTATATTTTTAATTACTTCAGGAACCTTACTATATGTTGGATATGTATTTCTAATTTGCCATGCTGCGGCTTCATCTATAGCATCATCAAATGTTTTAAGTTTACCTGTAAAAGTATTAACTCTATTAAATTTTCTACCTACAATTTCTTCTGTCCATTTTGCAATATCGTCTACGTTTTTATACATAGATCTCATTTGTGATTTTACATACTCATGACCATACCATTTCCATAAGTTATCACCTCCAGCATAAATTCTTGTTGCTGTTTTTAACATTTTTGTTTCTGATAATTTTGATATTAAACTATCTAAATTTTTTACTTTTGCCCCTGCACGTATATCTTTTAATACAGCTTTTAATTCTGATGCTACAATGTTTTCATCAATTACACCAAGACGTATTTTATTTTCTAAATTTTTAATAAATTTAGCTTCATCAATTTGTTTACCCGCACCAAATATATCATCCATAACCATCTTAATAGATTCTGTTACAGATGCTCTGCCGCCGATATGTCCGTTTGCTAACGGAAACATACTAGCAGAAGTTACGTTTCTAACTTGTGTTGCAGGTGAAAGAACTGTTTTACCAAACTGTGTTGCAACTTTTAACTGTAACATATTTCTGTATGCAGAAGATTGTAATAAACCATCTAGTTTACCTGGTGCACCTTTAATTGCTTTTGCCATATCAGCAGTTGCATATAGTTTTGATATACCACTTTTTAATATACCTAAACTTTGTAAATCACCTATCTTCGCTGCATCAAAAGCATTTTTAGCAATTGCGTCTGCCTCTGATCTAAATAACCAACCTTCATCTAATCCTACTTTAGCTAACTTATCTAAAGTTTGTTTGTTAACAGCTTGTGTAATCGCATGTGATGTTGTTTGTAGCACAGATGATTTTAAATTATTTTCTTCACCTAATAATTTTTTAATTGCATCCGGTAATTCTTCTCCTGTTCTTATTAATTTATCAGATCTTAATGTATCTTTAGATACTTGTTGTAATAATTTTAATGGATCAACTCCATCTGTTTTTGTATTAGTTAAAATTTTATGCACTAAAGAATCTGCATATGCATCTAATGCTTGAGCGTCAGACATTTTACCTGTTTTTAAAGTTAGTGCAGATTCTCTTAAATCTTTATTTCTTTTAACTACGTTTTCTAATATCCATTTTTTTGCACCATCTTTTAATTTTTGATCTGGCATATATTCTGGATTTGTAAATATAGAAAAAGATTTTCTCATATATGTTTTTACATTGTTAATAAGAAAATTTTTAAGATCTCCACTTGGTAATAATTCACCAAATATTTTTTTAGTGCTTATCATTTCTTTATTTAAATTTTCAGCTGTTTCTTGTAGAATTTTTGGTAATGCAGATTTTTGAGTCTGTCCTTTTAAATATGCTAATACTTGATCTAAATAATAATCTTTACTAGCAGGAGATGTAGTGGCTGTATTATACATACCTTCGAAACCTTTAGCTAAATCATATGATTTTTTTTCTATAGATTCTAAATATTTTTCTATTGTTCTAGATCTTGCTTTAATTTCTCTTTTAGCTCCTGACGTAAGTTCAAAACTTGAACCCGTATATTTACCAAGTGATCTAAAACCTGATAAAAAATTATCTACTTTTTTCAATCTTGCTTGTAGTGGATCTTTACTTTTTGTAGAAAACATTCTCCATTTATCAAATGCAGGTAATTGTTTTGTAGGGTTTCCAGTTAATACTGTTGATAACCCCTTATCAATTGCGTATGAACTTGCATTTCTTATTGCTTTACCGGCTGTTGTAGATCCTGGTATGTTTGCTAAAAGATATGTTGCAGGTCTAACAACTAATTTATCTACACCAGTTAACGCATAACCTGCTGGTTTCATTAATCCATACTTCGCACCTACAGTTGCAATCTTTGCAAGTGGTTTACCCATTAATGGAAACAATGCACCTATCAAAGTACCTTCAGCACCAAATCTTAATTTGTTTCTAAATCTTGCAAGTGCAAGATCTCTTCCTTGTAGTCCTTCTTCACTTTCTTGTTTTAAAACTAATGATTCTTCACCTGCTCTTTGTCTTGCGCCAGAAGTAATAAAATCTGTTGCACCAAAAGCTGTTGCCATATAACCAACTCTTTTTGCAAGATTAACTGTTTTTGCTCCTGCACCTGTTGCAGCTGCAGCTGTAGCTGCATCTTTAGTTTTTTTAACTTTTAATAATTTATTAGCTCTACTCATTATTTTGAATACAGCGCCACCTGGCATACCGTATTCAATAAGAACTTTATTTACTGTTCCTAATAATGTTTCGGGATCTTCTACTTTGTTTCGTTCATATTCTGCATCTAACTTTTCTGAAAGGTTAGTATCTCTTGCTGCATCAATTCCGGTAGTAATTAAATCACCAAATGAATAAGCTATATTTTGAGCTGCACCAAATATAGACTTTTCCATGTCTTCAAAAAAATCTATGTAATCTTTTTCTTTTGCTCTTTCTTTACCTTCTGCAAGGTCCGTGATCCGTGGTAAAGACTTATCCATCAACGTAGATAGTTGATAATTTCTTAATGGCGTATTACTCATAGACGCGAGTAAATCAGCTGCACCCTTCCAAGTAAATTTTACAGGTTTTTTTTGTTTGGTAAGTGTATTTTTTAAAGAATTAGTTAATGTATTTTTTACAACTTCTTGATCTAAAATAATCTTATTCTTGTTAAAGGGTTCCATCTACGCCCCCTGTGGTAATGATAAATTTACGTCGTATTGTTGATTAAATGATGCGATGTCTTCGCCTGTTTGTATATTTGCAAACTCTAATAATGCTTGTTTACTATTAGCTAATAACTGCACAATATCATTTGATATTTCTTGTGGAAGTCTTGCTCGAAGTTCTGTGTAAGATAAATCTTGTACTTCTCCTGTTTCTCTTTTTTGATCTACAACAGATCCCATCATAGGATCACCACCTAATCTGTATCCTGCTCTACCACCTTCGTTATAATAAAATCTTTTCTTTAAGTCTTCAAATGTTAATGCTCTTGCTGCTGCAGTGCCATCAACCATGCTAGGGAACAATGTTAGTGCATCTTCAGGTGTTTTATCTGGATTAGCATCTAGATAATCTTTTCGTTTTTTATCTTGTTCTTGATTATAAGTAGAAACTACTGTTGTCATTTCTGCATCAAATAATTCTTGACTACTAATGATAGCCGCATATTCAGCAGGGACACCTAATTCTTTAACAAGAACATTTTGTTGTACTTTAATTATTCGGTTCGCAGCTTTTTTTTCTGCATCTGTTGAGTCTTCATCAGCTATAATGTCTCTTTGTTTAAATATTTCGTTTTGAGCAGTTTCAATAATACCACGTTCTACCTCTGCAGTTTTTCTACTATCAGCATCTGCTCCTTCTTTTTTTGCTAGTATGTCATATTCAGAAGCTAATGCACCGGTAAATATATCTTCTGCTGATTTATATTTATCATCTCTTTCAGCTAGTTTAGCTGCTTGAAATGTTTGAAAAGGTTGTTGTGCAGCTTTAGCAGCTGTAGCTGCTAATCCACCAAAGCCAGTGCCTGTTGGTGTTGCGCTAGCAAGATTTAAACCAAAAGAAGTTAAAAAACTTGGTAAGCTACCTGGTAATAAAGGTTGTTTTCTACCTTTAAATTTTTGAAGATCTTTCATAGCTCTTTCTGTTGTTGATAAAGCTCTGTCAAATGGATCAGTTCCGTCTTCAAATTTTTTCCTAGGTGTATCTAAACCTGATGTAATACCAGTTCCTGCAGAACCACCTATTCTAAACATTGGTCTTTTTAATACTCTGTTCATATTTAACCTTGTCCTGCTAAAACCATACTTCTAAATTCTTCAAAAGACATCGGCATTGCATCCGGTCTATTTTCTAATAAGTCAAATTTATATTTTTCGTATTCTTCTTTTAATGTATCAATTTCAGCCATTTGCATAATACCTTTTTTATCAGTTCCATCTGCATAACCTATTCTACCACCATCTTTTCTACCTAGATATAATCCTGCAAGAGTTGTTCCAATACCAAGAGCTGTTTGTAATGGTGTTGGATTAGGTACAAATGATTGTTGTGTTTGACCTGGATAGCCACCCATTAATCCTGTTACTTGTCCTGCATATCTATCTAGTTGTTGTTGCGGTAAGAACGCTGCTTGTCTTGCTGCTTCTCTGCTTGCATCAGCTTCTGCTTGTGCTTGTGCTTGGTTTATTGCGCCCAATGTTCCAAGTGATGATACGTCTCTGCCTGTAGCAGCTTGTGATGCTGATCCTAAAGCCGCTTGTTGTCCAGCTAGTCCTGATCTAAATGCTCCTAGACCTTGTTGTGCTTGAGCTAAACCAAATCTATTTTGAATATCTTGTTGTCTAGCATTCATTGCTTGACCAAATCCTTGTTGCAAGAGACCGGCTTGTAATAACGCTCGTTCTCTCGCAGCCCCTGTGCCATACTCTGCGAGTTGCACTCCCGCTCGACCACTGCCGAGCGCACCCAAACTTGCTTGTTGATCTCTGATCTGTTGTTCTTGTATTTGTCTGTTACGATCAAACTCTGCGAGTGTTGCATCAATCACTTGTGATTGATAAGGGGACATGAAGTCTGTTACTTCTTGTGTTGTTGGTGCGCCTGTTGAAATAGCCGATAATCCTCCAAGAGCAGATGTTCCTAATCCAGAAGCAAGAGATGCTTCTGTCTGTGCTTGTTGTAAGAAAGGTGTAAAAGAACCTATTCCTGCTTGCGCAACTTGTTGTGCTTGTTGTTGCAATGCATCTTGACCTGCAACTGTTGGTGCAAGTCCTGCAATGCTTTGTTGTCTAATATCAAATTGTTGTCCTGCTTGTTGTCTTGCTGCAAAATCTTCAGGTGATTCTCCTGCTAATTGTGTAATACCAGCAGCACCTGGTGCAACAACGGGTACACCAGATTGTGCAACTATTTGTGTTGCTAAATCTGTTCCTAAATCTTCAATAAATTTTGGTGGCAGTTGCCTTGTTTCTGTAATAGCCATTATAATACTTCCTCTAGTCTTTGTGATGTTTGAAACATTTTACGTGCGCCATCTAATCCTTGCGATTCTTCAGATACTTCACCTCCGGATTCGAGATTCTTCATCATGTTATACATAACTTCTGCGCCTTTGTCCACATCTCCCTCACCTGCATTTCTGACAGCTTCAGCTGTAAATACAAACTCGTTCTTTGATAATCTTGCAGGCACATCATCTGCTTTTTCCATTCTACCTATTGGTACAAATCCACCTTCAGCTCTTAAATCCATTTCTTGTCCACCCATGTCTAATAGTGGCATTGTTTTTTTAGCCACTGGTTCTTTCATAGAACCACCTTCAGCTCTAAAAGGTCTAGCTAAAAAATTGTAAGGATCAGACCTAATTCCTTGTATATCTATTCCTTCACCTAGTGCACCTCTTGATTCTAAAAATTTTCGATACTCATCTTCATCATCTTCTTCGTCTTGAAATAAAAAAGGTGCTGCTGTTAATCCTAAAGATGCAGCTAAAGCAAGTTTATCTTTATTATCTTCAGGAAGAAAACTTCCTAGACGGTCACCAATATTAGAAAATTCAAAACCACTATCTACACCTCTTTTAAATAAATCACCAAAACTACCACCACCTAATTTAAATGTAGCAGCTGCAGCTAATGCAGCTTTACCTACATCTGACTTACCAATTTTTTTAAGAGATCTTCCTATCTTCTTAACAAGTTTACCTAATTTGTATCCTTGTCTAGCTTGTTCAAGATCCATGATTCCACCGTCAGCAACAAAGGCTCTTGGTCCACCCATTAAATCTCTTTGTTGTAATGCTAATTGAATAGGACTTAATTCTTCTACTTTGTCTTCGACTATGTCTTGTTGATATGGTGTAAATTTTTGTGCTATCATTGTTTCTCTAAAATTATTTTCACCTTCGCCATCACCAGTATCATCATCAGTAGTAATTGATGTTTTACCTTTTCCATAACCCATTGCTGTACTGTCCACTGCTTTATTAAAAAGAAATCTACCTACACCAAAAGGAGTAGTTGCTCCAAGTATACCTCCTATTACTTTATTACTAAATTTTGTGCTAGGAGTTATTGCTTCTAGTGCTCTCTTTCTTTGAGCTGCTATTCTATCTCTATTTTCTTGTTGTCCTTCATTAATATTGTTTTTTGTTCCAAAAGCTTTTTGAATACTTTCAAGATTAGTTGCAGCTGACACTCTATTTTCACTAGCTTGTCTATCATCTCTACCGGCCCTACCTGTTTCAGGTCCTTTTTCTTGGCCCATATCAGCACCACCACCTTGAAGTCCTATACGTCCTCCTTTTGCTAATAGTTGTTTTGCGATTTGAGTTCTAGTTATGGCCATTTTACTATTCTATTTTGTTTTTCCAAATAAATCAAGGCTTGGCATGACAACAGTTAGATCTCTTCTGATATCATCAGGAGATATACCTTTTGATTTCCATTCTTCTTCATTTTTGTATACTTCACCTGTTTTTTTATTACTTATTTTTTCTATTATTTTATCTGGATATATTTCCTTCATTATGTTGTTACCTCTTTTTTAATGTTTAAATAGCTAATTGCTACGTCAAATGAATCTGTAGTGCTTGATAATACTGTAAAACTATCTCCTCCCTGCACTATTAAAGGTTGAGATAGCAATTCTGTTGTAACATTTGCTGTCAAAGCTGCTGATTTTATAGCTGTAATACTGTTATTAGTAATGGTCACTGTTGGTGTGCCTGCAGATGTCACTAATATAGATTTGATAACATATGTTTCACTAACAAGAGGATTGCCTGATCCAAATGGAGTTAAAGCCGCTCCTGATGTGCTGTTATCTATACCTACAAATTTATATTGATTAGCCATTAGTTTACAAAAAAGTTAAACGCTTCAATTTCATCTTTTAATTCTTCTTGAAACGTTGAGTTTAATTTTTCTACAATTGCATCGAGATCTCTTACTTGAGATTCTGCAATTTCTACATCATAATCCTTACCAGCTCTTGTTAATACTATTCCTATTTTTGCCATTATCTACGTCCATCTGGTTGTACATCTAATCTAAAAGTTCCTAATTTCCAACTTTGACTAGCTCCTGTATTTTCTATTTTTAATGAAATAGCTCTAGCTCTAGCTCTTGTATCTACTTTAGTAGTGGCTGATGTAATATCAAATGGCCCAAGAGATGAGCTAGCCTGTGAACTATTTGGATAATTTTTTAATTGTAAAGTAACTCTAGTAGATCCTGTTTGAGATAAAAAATCTGGTACAAATCTTTTTATTCTCATTAAAAATTCACCATCTCCTTTAAATGTTGCAACACCTGTTTGTGTTCCTTGAGCCGATCTTTGCTGTGTAATGTCATAATCTCCAGAAGAAATATTAGATGTAATCGCTGTTATAGTTCCATTTTTGTTTTGATCAGTTCCTGTTTCGTGTTCATAATATGTTGTTCGTCCTTCAGTGTTGCCTATTACATCAAACGATGTATCTGTTTCTGCATCATATTCTAAAGCATGTGGTAAACCAAATACAGCGGAATCTCTCCACATTGTTCTTGCTAGTGTGCCTACTGTCCAAACAGGTCTTTGTGGTGATGAGTCAAAGTAATTATATGCAACCATTTTGTTTACAACTGATGATGTTGATGATGGATAAAACCACATCACTTCACCAAATAAATTATTTAATCCTGCGGATACCATCTGATTACCAGAGTCTAAATTTATATCATCGTAAACATGATCCTCTACTAAACAAGGTAATGATTCCAATTTACCAGCGTATCTAAAAAAACCATTTTCTGACATCCAGTATGCAGCACCATCAACTTCTACACATGCATTTTGTCCAACGAGTCCACAGTTAGTTCCAACCTGTGCAAACGCAAAGGTAAATGGTTGTCCAACAAAACGTTGAGTGAACAATGCGGTATCGGTCCAAACATAAATTGCATCTCTACCTCTAATTGCTCCTCTGATCTGTGATCCGTCGGCCAATCTCTGTGTGCCAGCTGTATTGGTTGCTGTAGGTATGTAAGTATTAATATCTTCTTGATCCGAAAATCTTATAAACATATCATCTTGTGTAGATGTGTCTCCAATAGTTGTTTCAGTTCCATAAAATACCAAGTGACGATCTGGTGTAGATACAACCATGTGACGTGATGCAGTTGGTGCACCAGATATTATTGTAGCTCTTGTTGACGTTGCATTTGATAGAGAAGAATCCCACTCAAAACACGCACCATCGTGAATTAAACAAATGGCTTTGTCACCAAAATTATCTATAGACCACATACCAGGCTCTAATACTAAATCTCCAGATGCCGCTTCACCCCATGCAACATAATTAGTTGAAAAAGTTATAGTTGCACCATCACTATGAGATGCAGCTGTTGTCCCTGCTACTCCTCTAGTTACACCTGTTAAAGTATTACTACTAATTCCAGTGTAAGATATTTCTTCACTTCCTATGATTGCAAAGTTTGTACCAGAAGATAAAAACTGTGATGCGTCTGCCACAGTTATACTTGTTACAGAATCATTGATACCACCGTCTAAAGTTGTAGAAACTGCAGAAGTGTCTTCTCCACTCCATGATCCTAAACCCCATCCAAAACCTTTTGCTTGTACAGCAGGTCCAACAGTATAATATTTCTGTATTGTTATTCCTCCAGAAGTAGTTGCTCCTGAACCAGATTCATTGGACGTCATAGTTATTGTTGCTGTAGTATTGGTTGGTGTGCTTGAAACCATAAATTTTTTATCATCAAAATCTGATGCACTATAATTTGAATTTGTAATTGTTGAAAAACTACTCATTAAAAGTATATCACCAGGAACTAAATTATGGGCTGATGAATATGTTATTGTGACAGTAGGTGATCCGTTAGTTGTGCTAAAAGCATTTGTAAGAGTAGTTGTAGATTGTATAGGGTGTATGTCATAAAATACACCACCAGAAAAAGCGTACAGTATTCTATTAGTTCCTATAATAGCATATTTTCTAGATAAACTATTTACAAAATGATGTAGACCTCTGCCAGCTCCTGTAAGTTCATTTTCGTTTTCTGTTCCTAACTGATTCCAACCACCTATTTTTTCAGGAATACCATAACGAAATCTAACATTATCACAATCTGTCCACTGACCTTCGGCCGTAGTTTCAGATATTTGTTTATTTATACCAGGTTGAAATCCAATTTTTTGAAGCATAGCTTATTAATTATATAGGATTTTTGTTGTTTTACTACCTAAAATTTTTACCTGTGATCCAGCCAACAAGAGAGTTTCTCTCTCCTTTTGAGACTTTGGTCACTTCGTGTAAAGTATAACTAGGAAAACAAAACAAACTTCCTTTGGTTTTATCTAACACAGTTCCTTTTGAACCATCGAATAAAACCAAGTTTCCTCCTTTGTAGTCTTTAGAATCAGATAATTGTACACTAAAAGATAGTTTTCTAATTACTTTTTCATATCTTTTATCAACATGTTTTTTGTATTTACCATGTGGTGCTTTATAATGTGTAAATTGCAAGTTGTCACTAAATCCAGATATATCAAAATTAAACCATTTATTATTTACATCTAGAATACATTTACTTAATTTATTAAAAATCCAACCTGTGGTTTTTGTATTATATGATATCCATTTTACTTTACTATCTCTATAAGATTTTACTGTTTCTAATTCTTTTACAAGACCGTTTTGAAGTTTTTCTTTCATACACATATTTACAATTTCATCACATTCATTTTCTGTAAAAAGTCTATCAACGTTTACATAAAAAGGCACTGTGTCTTTTTCAAAAGAAATACTCATCTGTTTTCTTTTATTTTAAAATTATATGCAAAAGATATTCTAGTATCTTTAGATTTGTTTTGTTTTACTTGATGAAACATATTAGATTTAAATATTACAAGTAAACCTTCTTTTGGAGGAACTTCAAAAGTCTTCCAAGTATAAGGATTATCTTGATTAAAAATATTTTTACCTACTGGCTCATGACTATTAAAAACTAAATTTCCAGAACCTTTAGGACTTTTTAAAAAATAAACTGCTGATATATCATCATGATCAGGTAAATGATTATGCATTTCTTGATAATCATATTGTTTATAAAAATTAAACCAACTAGAGGATACTGAAATATTACAATTTAAAAAACCAATAGCTGCTATATAATTATAAACTTGAGCAAAAATCCAAGAATTTAAGTTATCAAACTCTTTATCCATATGGATAGGATAAGTCCCTGATGTATTATAAACACCACTTGACCAATTTAAACCACCCATTCCGATATTTGATTTAATTTTTTTACAATGTTTAATTAAATGTTTTTCTTTATGGTGATTTTTGTTTTCTTCAAAACCAATTACTGTTGGAAATAATTCCCTTAAATTCATATATCTTTCTTAAATTATTTTATTCCTCCCAAGCTCCTGTATCTTCATTCCATTTATAATATTTTCCATCATCTGGCATTGCTATTGGCGGGTCCCAATCACAAGTTGTTTCATTAAGTGTCCAACTTGGAAAAGGTTTTTCTGGTATAAAAGCATCTCTTACAGAGTCATACTCCATACCTATACCAGCATAATTTTTTCTTTGACTTCCATCTTTAAAAGTTTCAACAAATGATCCTCCAAATGCCGGATGAGAATCTATAAAATCCTGTTCCGCCACTATGACGTTTCTTACAATTCCACCTTCTACTTTTGCCCAATATCTAGTCATATTAATTTACCGAAAACGTTCCTGATGATGTAAACGTATGAAACGTAAAACCACCTGAACTTGTTATAGTTCCTCCTGATCCTTGAGTTCCCCCTGCATAACGAACTATTACTACTCCAGATCCTCCAGTTCTTCCATTTCCACCACCTTCTCCAGATCCTCCACCGCCTCCACCGAGACCGTCAGTACCATTTTGCATTCCACTATTTTGAAATTGTCCATTACCTCCGCCGCCAGTTCCACCTTGCGCACGTGTATTACCACCAGAACGAGAAGATCCACCTCCGCCTCCAGCGTATGTTACTCCATCTACCCAAGCGCTACCATCACCGCCTGGTCCACCATTTTCACCACTATTATTTGAACCTGATTGATTTGCTCCACCACCGCCTCCGGCAGCTTCTCCTCCAGGGTTTCCACCTCCGTTATTTCCTTCGGATGGAGAATAACCTCCTTGGTTACCAGATCCTCCAGATCCTCCGCCTTGGCCTCCGCCTCCGCCAGATCCTCCAGCTCCTCCAGATCTACCAGAATAACCTCCACCTTGGCCACCTCCAGTTGATGTATAAGTTGTTCCTCCAACTACTATACTACTATTTCCACCTTTAGAACCATTAGAGTTTCCTCCACTTCCACCGCTACCTACGGTGACAGCTCCTGAAGATCCTCTTTCGACTTCTGTGCTTGAAAATTGACGAAAGCCTCCGCCTCCACCCCCGCCACCTTGGCCTGGGTTTCCGGAAGCACCACCTCCGCCACCACCAACTACAAGATAATCAATTATTAAAGGTCCTAAAGCTCCTCCAGATCCAAATCCTAAAACTTGATATCCAAAGTTTTTACCTTTTCTATTTTGTATAGTTTTTGTGTTCTTACTAGCTGTAAGTTTAGGGTCTATTCTTTTCATACTCTATTCCTATTATGCGTCGTTAGCAGCGTCAGTAGTAAAGAATAATTTAATACCTAATAGTTTTGCATCTGCTGTTAAACTATCTGCTGACACATCTCTTGAAATTTGAAAAAATACTTCATCTCCTGCTGCAGGTGATCCTGCAATAGTCACTGCTCCACTTTCAGCAGCTACTGCTAAATCGTTTGCTGTTCCACTCATAGCTTTTGCAGTTGCAACAACTTGTGTTCCAAAAGCTGTGTTGCAAGAATCATCATCAGAAATAGCTACACCAGATAAACCCCATGCTGTTGTTCCTGTGTTTGTAGTATCTGCTGTAAAGAAAGCTTGAAAAGTTACTGTACCTTCATTCCATGATTTAGGAAATGCTACAGCAAACTGTGCAAACTCGTCTGCATCTTTGTCAAAATCTAAAGTTTTAATTTCTGGACCATTTGCTAACTCAACTTGTGCTAAATCTGCACAACCATTTGTAGAGTTAGGGTACATAGCAACTGCTGGAACCCAAATAGTTTCCTTACCTGCTACTTTTACTGCTGAACCACCAGCTTGAACAACACCAGTTCCATTTGGTGCAATGTTAATATTTCCATCTGCTCCATCAGTAATTGTAATTGATCCTGAACTAGTTCCACTGTTTGTATTTAAAACTAGGTCAGTTGCTCCACCTGTTGTTACTGTAAGTGTACCTGCTCCATTTGAAGTTAAAGTAGCTGCTGCACCACTGTCTCCAACTTTTACAGTGTCACCTGCAAGAACAACATCTCCAGTTCCTTTTGGAGTTATGTTAATATCTATATTTGAATCATCACCTGTAGATGAAAGAGTTGGTCCCGCACCTGTTGCAGCGTTAGCAACTGTAAATTCATTTACTGCAGAACTTGTAGCTGTAAGTAAAGCTAATTCATTTCCGTTAGTATCTAAAATAGATGTACCAATTTTTGGTGAAGTTAAAGTTTTATTAGTTAAAGTTTCAGTTCCAGTAAGTGTTACATCACCAGCTGGTAAAGTATCTATATCTGGATTAGTTCCATCATTTCCAGTTGCAAATACAAGAGCATCGCCTTTGTTTCCTGCTGCAAAAGTAAAACTATCTCCTGATCCAGAAGCATATTTAAATTGTACAGTGTGTGATCCAGATGTTGAATTTCTTAAAAAATAAAAAGTTTGTACATCTAGTGGAATTGTTACGATCTGATTTCCTGAAATAGTTCCTGTAAACTCAATCATTCTGTGAGATAAAGTTGCTCCAGTTGATCCGTCAGAAACTGATAAAGCTGTAGTTTGTGCACCACCAGCTATTGATTGTGTTGTATAGCCACCTGAAATTTGTTCGATAATTTGTAAATTCGTATTAGTTTTTGTTCCCCATGTACCGGCGTTTTCACCAGTTGCCTGAAGTTCTATCCCTAGGGGTGTATAAGTTGATGCCATATTTTTTCTCCTAAACTTATGCTGCTACGTCTGTATACGATGTATTTGAACCTGTGTCAATAGCTTGATATGCTTGAATACCAAAACCTGAAGAAGTTCCAAATTCAGCAACAGAAGCAGTAGCTGATTGTCCTGTTAATCCCATGACATCTGAAGGTGATAAAGAACCAACAGAAGAAGTCATGGATACTCCTGTTAATCCCATTACATCTGCTGGTGCTAATGCTCCGACAGAAACAGTTGCAGAAACTCCTGTTGGTACAACAATAGGGTTTGATGAAACAGTTGCATCACCAAGACTTACTGTTGCAGATACTCCTGTTAATCCCATTACATCTGCTGGAGTTAACGCTCCGACAGAAACAGTTGCAGAAACTCCTGTTAGTCCCATTACATCTGCTGCAGATAATGTTCCTACTGCAGAAGTTGCAGAAACTCCAGTTAGCGTTTGTGTTATATCTCCAATAATGTCAGGAGCTCCAACACTTGCTGTCGCAGATACTCCGGTTAATCCTATTATGTCTCCAACTGTTGGTGAACCAACACTTGCAGTTGCTTGTTGACCATCAAGTAATATAGTTCCCTGAATACCCCAAGCGTTAGCATTCCAAGCTTGTCTTCCCCAACCTGAATTTATTTCCGCTGATACGGTTACAGAACCAACTGCAGAAGTTGCAGAGACTCCACTCATATCTACAACTACAGTTAAAGCACTCTCTCCCCAGTTTTCAAAACCCCAAGTATCAGATCCCCATCCTTGTTCAGGAAAAACATCTGGTGCTCCAACACTTGCTGTCGCAGATACTCCGGTTAAAGAAGCTAAAGCTACACCAGACTGCCATGAGTTTGCATTCCAAGTATTATTACCCCATGTACTTGTGCCTATAAAAACAGAACCGCCCATTAAAGAGTGATTTGAACAATAATAATATAAATTATCAGGAGCGTCAGAAGCTACTTCAATTTGAGTATAAGCTCCTGCACTTCCAGGTGTTCCATTAGTTGTAACTCCCGTAGTATATTCGCTTCCTCCAGAATGAGTTCCGTTGAATGTAGTTGAAAGTCTTAAAGGATGAGATGAGTTTGAAGAATCAGATTGATCAAATTTATATGTTCCAGTTTTTGAAAAGAAAAGAGTGTCTTGTCTTACACCATCAATAAAATATTTATTACCATCATCTGTACTTACTACGGTAACTGTAAATGTCGTAGTAGACATAAGAGTTTACCTCCTATGCTATTCTTATGATTGCGTTAGTTGCGTCTGCTGTTGGGAATTGAATTGTGAAAGTTCCACTTGTTACAGTTTTATCAGAACCAAATGCAATTACTGCACATGCTGGATCACCTGAAGCAGAGTCATTGTAAATTAAAGCACCATTAGCTGTGAATGTAGCATCTGTATAACTAACATCTGCAAAATCACAAACTGCTGTTGTGCTTGATGCTACAGGAGTAACACTTGTAAGAGTTGCTCCAGCTGCTGTGTAAGCAGTTCCAGATGTATTTGAAATTTCGTTTGTTGCGCTGTAAGCTGTTGTAGAAGCTCCTAAAGTTGCAGAACTTGTATATAAAGCTATTTTGAATGTGTTTCCTGTTGTAGCTGTAAAATTGTGAACTCCTTTTAAAAGTTCAACTTTAAAACTTGTACATACTGCCGATGTTATTGCCATAATTTTTCTCCTATGGGTTTGCCGAGGTTACTGGTATTCTAACTGCGCCGTCTGTGTAGTCGTCTCTTCGTCTTCTACCAACTTGCTCATTAGCAAACTTTTGTACCTCTTGTTTATACTTATTTTCGTATAGTGTCAACATATCAATTGGACCTTTTAAAAATCCATATGCCTCTGATAGACAACAATATAATAGTCCATTTGGAAAGTTTAGACTAATATAATTCGTATCATTATTTTCTAATAAAGCCGGTGCAGCATTGTAGTGAACTCTAAATTTGTATGTTGTATCAGGGACAGGAGCAAACATCATTCTTCCAGATGTTGTGTCAGACTCACCAGTTCCACCACCAAACATAGCATAATATTTAGGTTGGCCCCTTTTAGTTGATGCTGTTGAAGATACATATTCTTGTAAATAAGTTATGTCTTTTTTTTCTAACCAAACATTAGGTCCTGTAATTTCTGATGTAGAATCATAGACTTGGATACCTCTTATAAAGACAGCTCCTGCTGGAGCATTAATAGTTTCTTGTCCTGTCACCAAATTACCTGATTGTTGCTTTCTATCAGCATCAATTGGTACATCTCTAAAAATTCTATATTGTGCATTTAATATTATATTTTCTAAAACAGAGTCTGATAAAACATTAGAATCTGTTTCGGTATAACTTCTAATTTGTGTTTTTAATCCTGATGCACTTAATCCAGCCATTATGCTACTCCTGCTAATTCTCTACATTTAGGACAACGGTGTTTATATTTATTGTGTTCATCACAAAAATTTTTTTTAACTTCTTCATACAAAGTAAGATGTGGGTCCTGTTTTTCAGGTTTAAATATATTTTTTATCCAATTCCAAATTTTATTTATCATGCTTCTATTGTTATGGGTCCTATTGAACAACCATAACCTCCTCCTTTTATATTACCACTTGTAGCAGTATCTGAATTAACTGTAAAGAAGAAGAAATTTGAAACAAAATAATCAGATGTACCTCTTCCTGGATTTCCGTCTCCTGTATCGGGAATATATTTTCCTGTTGTAACAGCATATCCTGAACCTTGACCTATTTGTGCACCTGTTATCCCATCAAAATTAGGAATTGTTGCGTAAGCAAAAACAGGATTACTTGCTGTGCCTGTTCCTGGTGAAATTGTTGGGGGTCCTCTAAATAAATATGTTGTTCCATTTGTTAAACCGTGTCCAGGTGAAAATACATTTATAATTCCTGATCCTGCAGCATATGTTTCAAAACCATCTTGTGCTATCATTACAGTTGTAATTGGTTCTGTTCTATCTGGTCTTACTTGTAATAATGCAATACCATCTCCACCTGCTGGTTTTGGTTCTAATTGAGGTTGTTTTGGTTCAAACTCTGTGTAGTGAACAAATGAACCATTCCATTCTCTAACCATTTCTCTATATGGAAACTCCATACCAGACCTGTCTGATATTGCTTTTGCATGTTTTCCTGTTGCATACTTTGACATTATGTTCCTGGGTAATAAGCTTTTGGTGTTATATGTGTACTTGAAGCTGAACCATCTTCTGCAAGTGCTCTTTGTAATTCGTCTTCATAATATAATTTCATTTGTTGAGCTAGTTGTGGTGCATATTTTTGTGATAAATAAAAAGCAAGTCCAGCTGTCATACAAGGTACAAATCTAAATGGTACATCTGTTGCATTTGTATAATCACCCACATCTTGTATTCTTTTTATATAATAAAAATGTAGGTCTTTAGATGCATTTGTAGAATCTGGTGTTGGGTAAACATGTATTCTAACTTTATCAATAAATCTTTCTACCCAATATTGATTAGGTGTACCTTGTGAAAGTTTATTAGAAAAACCTGCATAAGTAGATCTATCTACTTTTGTCATCGGTGAGTCTGATTGAGTAGTTTGAGTTCTATTATTTCTTAATTGTGCTTCAAGAACATCGGACATGCCATAGATTCCATTAGTAGGTGTAGTCGTTGCAGAAGTTCCATCACTACTAGCTCTAAAAAAATCATAGTCTGACTGACCTTGAATTAAATCAAGATTAGTTTCGTCTATTTCCCAATAGTGAATACCTCTATTACCCCATTCTTGAAATAGAATATTAAGAGATCTTCTAGCAGATTTTAATTGATAACCCGCTACAGAATTTAGTCCAATACGTTCAAAAGCATCTTCTATTATCTCTTCAATAGAAAAAGTTTTGTCGAACGTTGTAGTTCCCGAAGTAGTATTAGCCATTTAAAATCCTATTCGTAAACTTTAATCCACTCACAAACAACTGTTCCGGTATCTCCTGCTGTACAAGCTGGTAAAACTATGTTTACATCTCCAGTATAACCACTAGCTTTAGTGTTTTTTAAACCACCAAAATCAGAGTAATCATATTCCATTTCACCATTTAAACTTTGAAATACAACATCAGTCGTTGCATCCCATTGCATACGTAATGCATCTGCTGGTGCAGTTACTGAAACGTTACAACTAACTTTATTTAATCTTACAGTTAGGCAACTTTTTCCTGCTGGGCTTTTTGTTAATTCAGAAACATCAACAATTTTAGTTGTGCTCCCTGAATTATCAGAAACTACGTTGTAGTGTGTGATTAGTTTTTTTGCTCCGTCAAATACAGTTGTATTTAATACTGTGTCTGCCATGTTTTTGTCCTCCTTTTAAAGGACGCCTGCATTACCAGGCGCCCCGAGTTAATTTATTACGCGTCTGCGAATGGTGTTACTATTGTACCTGATCCAATTAATAAAGAATTATGAACCATGTATGTAGCAGTATCAATCGCTGTGAAAGATACTACACTACCAACGATTCCACCTTTTGTAGAACCATTCATAGTAATAACATCGTTAGATGCACCTGGTACGAAAGCTTTTTTCGAACCATCGTCAACACCAATCATGATAGCACCTTTAAATTTATCAGTACCATCAGTTAAGATGTCCATATCAGTTGCAGCTGTTTCAACAAAAAATGTGAAAGTTGCACCGATATTATTTAGATTATTAAAGTCATTATCACCTGCTGATGCGCCATTTGCATTTACATTGATTGAAGGTAAAGTAAATTTACCGTCAGCATCATTGCAAAGTAAAATTCTACCCGCATGTGCAGCAACTGTTAATGTTGTGTCAGCTGTTAAGCTAACAGTCATACCAGGACCTGTACTTGTAAAGCCATTTTTAGAAATGACTGGTCCTGAAAACGTAGTGTTTGCCATAGTGTTATCCTCCTAGTTATTTGAATATCGTCTCTAGGCCGTCGACTATACGCGTCGATATTCAATTTAATGTATAGTAAAGATATTATATGTTATTTTTTAGTAGAGTGCAAGAGAGCCTACGGTATTTATGCATTTCAGCGATGTAGCTTTTGATTAAGTAGCTACAGAAACTTGTGGAGCGGCACCTTCAATAGTATTTTGCCTGTGAGCAATTTTAGCTTCTTCAAGCTTAATGTCAGTAATGACTTGTTTAACTTTGTCATCGATTCTGACCATTTCAAGAGTGTATCTACCATTAGACAGATGCTCCTGTTCCCACTTCAACTCCAAGGACCTTTTTTGTTTGTATAGGTCTTGTATCATCAACAACCTCCTCATAGGTTATTCTGTTTACTCGGTTATCATATGATATACCAAGATATTCCCAATTTATACTCTTTTCTCCCAGTTTGTCAAGGATTGACTGTTCAAGAGAAATAGCAGTATCTTCTGCAAAAACATTAAATTTTGCATAGTGATCATATGCCCATATTTTTACTGTGAAGTTTTTCATGAATCCCACCATTTATGTTGTAAATGGGGCCGTTTTAAGGCGGCCCCATAAAATTTATTGATTACGCACCTTCAACGCCGAAGATACCTCTAGGGTCAGATACACCAAATGAGTATCTTTCTCTAGCTTTGTATCTTACGTTTCCAGTATCGAAGTCACCTTCCATTGCAGTTGTCAATGGAGCTCTGTTGAACATTTTCATTCCATTTGGAATGTCTGTTAAGATATAAAACGCATCTGTATCAGTTAGGTAATTGTTCACTCTATAACCTTGAGGAATCATACCCATAGATACGATAGCATTGATATCGTTATCAGCTGTTCCAGTTCTACCTTGAGACTTCATAAGTCTTTCAGCTGTGAATTGTAGCTCTGAAGGAATAATCATTTTTACTCCTCTTGCAGCAATTCTTAAACCTCTTTCGTCAGTCATTTGACCGATGTCGATCAAAGATTGCTCTAACGAAGTTTCGTTTAAGTCAGCTTGAGTAGTCAACGTGTTCTGGAAAGTTCCAGATACTGTTGGGTGAGATGTGTTAAACAAACTAACGCCGTCACCTGAATCAAAACCATCCGTTGAAGGAAGACCTTGAATTAAAGGTTCTACCGCTTTTACTTGTTTAGCGTTACTCATAGATCTTGCTAAAGCTTTTGTATATCTAGACGCAAGTCTGTCATACAAGTTGTCCTCGATCGCTTCTTCAGTGATCGCGAATGCTAAAGCTACAGTCTCGTGAGTGTATCTCGCAGTGAAAGTTTCTTGTGCTTCATCAAATGATACACCAGATCCTTCACCTTTTACTTGTGCGTTTGCAAAGCCACTTAACATTACTTCCTCTTCGAAAGCTCTGTCAGATGCTTCTTCAGTATAAATTTCAGCATGCTGATTTTCATACCTTTTGTATTCCAAGCCGAACAGTGCGTTCAAACCTGGCTCTAGTTCTTTAACTAGTTGTGATCGTGATATTGCCATTATTGTTCTCCTATTCTAGCTTTACGATTGTAGCTCAATTAGATTAGCAACTACTACTACAGATCTGAAAGCCGCATTTTCATCGTTTTCAGGATCTTCAGCAGATCTTAATAATCTCCATGAAGCTGCATCAGCACTTGTATCTCCAATATCTAGTGTAGCTGAAGACTGACCAGTAGTTGTACTACCAGCTGAAGCATTCATGTCATACGTTTCTAAATATCCAGATTGTGCTACTGCATCATCAGTTGCTACTACATATTGTTGTTGTGGGTTATCGAATACAAATGCATCGATATCTTCCGAGTTTGCTGGTGTTACCTGAACGTAATGATTTGCAAACGTAGGCTTTAAAGTTGTAGCCGCGTTGTAAAATATTCCGTTTAATACACCTAAAACAGGTGCATCAGTCGTTTGACCATCGATAATGTAACCAGCATTAGAAGCAACACAACCACCATGAAATATAGTCGTTGCATAACCCGCATCGATTTTGTACTTACCTTGACCAGAAGTCGCTGGAGTTGATCCAAGCGTTCCTGCAGGCACTAGTCCAAAACCTTGTGTGTTTCTATTTGCCATAGTTGTTTCTCCTTATGTACCTGCCCCGAAGGGCCTCCAGTACGGTTTATAAATTCAGTGATTAAAAAAAATTATTTTTTCGTACCACCGAAGGTTACACGAGATTGTCTATCAACATTGATAGGCATTCTACTATCCTGCTCCTTCATAAGATCGTTATTTACTGCTTCGTCTTGTTGTTTATGTCTATTAGACATATAATCTTGACGTTGTCGCGCGATCTCTTCAGGTACCTTCGCAAGTAGAAGGCCACCGACCCCAATCACTCCCTTGTATTTGCCCTCATCGAGGACTGGATAATCAGATGCATTTTCAACTTCTTCAGCTCTTACTAATTCATATCCTTCTCTTAATCTTCCAGATATGTTTTTAGTGTCTTGAAAGCCGACGCTCTCTGCTCTTATCCATCTATACCTGAATCCATCAGGTGCAGGGGGTGCATCTAGAGAAGATGGTGGAACCCACACTTTAGGTCTTTCAGATTGTGACCGTGTTTGGTTCGCACGAGAAGTATTTTTTTCGTCTTTTGTCATTTTACGCTCCTTCCGTGTTTTTTAATTGTTTTGCGTACTCTTCGAGTGGCACACCTAATTTTTTAGCTATTGCTACCTGTGATGATGTGAGTCTCACAGTTTTGCGACCAGGCTTTACGCTTCTATTAGCTGAAGCTACTGTCTGAACAGGAGCGGTCGTTTGCTTTGTTTCAGTATTACCAAATTTATGCGGAAAGTCAACTCTAATACGTTTATCAACTTCAGCATAATACTCGTTAGAACTTGGATCATACCCTTCTTTTTCAGTAAGATCCTTGTGTATCTCAAATGCAGTGTAAGTCATTGCTCTGTCAGTTCCAAACCATGAGTTTCTTGCAGCCCATGCTTCAGCCCTAGGATCCGTGTTAATTGGATCATCTTTTTGAGGAATGTTTACATTATTTGCTTGAGAGAGTTGTACAGGTTTTTCTTCTTGTGTTGTTTGTCTTCCCTCTTTAGCTGCATCAAGTTTTGCATTCTCAAACGCGAGCATTGCAATTCTTTTATTAGCTTCAACTTGAGCACCTGCATCACCAGCTTCAATAGCAGCAGCTAATTCTTTTTGTGCAGCTTCTAAACCTGAAGATATAGTTGTCTCAAATTTTTTAATGTAATCAGAATCTGTCTTTTCAAAACGTTTTTCTAATTGTTGTCTTTTTTCTTCTACATTTCTAGCATACTCAACAGCAGCCTGTTCTCTTCTTTCTGCTTCTCTCATTTTACGAGTTAATTTCGCAATACGAGCTTGTACACCTTTACTGTAGTCTTCTAACTCACTATCATCTTTTTTTTCTTCTAACTTTGTTTCTCGTTCGTTTTCATATGTTTTATCTGTTTCTTGTTCCGTTGTTTCCGGCTGTTCAATTACAGCTTCTTCTTTTTTTTCTTCAATATCTACTGTAGCATCAGGTCCTGATGTATCAATAGGTACTAATTTTTCTTCTTTGTCTGGCATAGCTACTCCTTCCTATGTTTAGAACTCATGCAAGATGTCCTCTGGACTATCAATTGTTGCTAACACTTCATCGTCGTTTAGCAGACGCATTTCCCCACCATCTATTTTGATTCGGCTGCCTGCATAACGCGCAAACATAACCCAATCTTTAACCTTGCACCATGGACCTTCAGGATATCTCTCCTTATCCTTATAACATTGTGGACCCATGGCCATAACTAATCCTACTTGAGATGCAACTTGTTGTCTCTCTAATGTAGTTTCAGCTAATACTAATCCACCTTTAGTTTTCTCTTTCATTTTAAAAGGTAAAACTAACATTCTCCAACCTGTTGGTTGAGGTAGTTTAGGTTCTTTTTTTTCTGATTTTTTTACACCAATAAGATCATTTTTTGGTGTTAATATCGATGACTGTTCCTTCATTGTGCTCCTTATCATTTAGCAGGTTAGAGATTTCCTGGTGCACTGATTCCAATGCATTGATTTGTCCTATTATATACTTGTAATTTTCCATACTGTCAACCCCTCCAGATGTGACTGATACGGATAAGTCTTCTGTTCTTTCTTTTAAAAATCTTAAAAGTTTATTTATTACTGTTTCTAATTGCATTTAGCACTTCCATCTTCTCCGTGCCTGTCTTATTCTTGAATTAGGATCGTTTCTTGTTTTAGCTGATGCTCTTTTTAATTGTCCAAGAGATCTTGCGCAGTATGATTTTCTACGTTTGGCAGCTTTTGATCCTGGCTTCACTTTTCCAGTCACGGCTGTTTTTAATTTAGAACCAGGGTTAAGTCTTCTATAAGCTTTAACTCCAGCCTCTGTCATTCCAGCTCCACTTTTTGTGGATCTAAAATTCTTTTTGTTTCTTGCAGGCATTGTGCCTTTTGAATAATATTTTCTCATTATGCTGTCTTCTTTTTCTTTGCAAATGTTGCAGCTCTACTCGGTGTTGGTCCTGTATTAGCCACTGCTTGTTTTCTTCTTACGGCACCCGCACGTTGCCCTTTGGACATCGCTCTTGCTTTTGCAATAGGCACGCATTTTGGATAATTTTTTCTTTTTTCTCCACCACTTCTTCCACACTTCGGGTATGAGCCATCTGATTTTTTGTTTGCAATATCGACCCAGTTTTCCTTCACCCATGATCTTAAACCACCTTTTGAAAAATGCGTTCGCATTACGAATTCTTTCCGTAAGCTCTTCCTTTGCCTTTCATGGCTAACTTACATTTACTACCCATCTTAAATCCTGCTCTTCCACCTTTTGAAAAGTTCATCACCTCAAGATTTTTACCAGGATTTAATATAAATTCTTCCCCATCCATTTTAATAATGATTGGTATTTTTTTCTGTTTTTTTGGTTTACCTGCAGTAGGACCTGCTTGTTTTTCTTTTTTTTTTTGAATAAATTTAGATTCAGCCATTATACTTGTCCTCCTTTTAGATATCTCATTCTAGTCATGTCCATCATTCCACCACCCATAGCTTTTTTACGGCTACCTTTTTTTCCACCTGGTGTAATTTTACCTGAACAAACTCCAGAAGCATACATATTAGCATATGCTGATGGATATACTTTAAATTTTCTCTTCGCTGCTGCTTTTCCTTTTGGACAAAGTTTTGCCATTATTTTTTCCTTAATTTTTTAAAGTCCGCTCCAGTAATTTTACCAAACGGTGCTGCTATATCTATATTTTTTTGTTTACCTACAAGACCATTAGATCCACCTTTGTAACCAAATCTACGGCCCATCATTCCGCCGCCCATTTTATTTTCTCTCTTTGTAGCTTTTTCTTTTATATCAGCTAAAGTATTTTTTAATTTTAAACTAGAAGTTTTTGTTTTTTGTTTTAAAATATTTAATTTAGATAAAGCTTTTTCTTTTTTTGTTAGAGGAACATTTGGTTTCACAGAACTAATAGTTGGTGAAACTTTACCCTTACCAAAAATCTTTTTACCTGCTTTTACAAAACTAAATAGACTCATTATTTTTTTCCTCCGCCGTTTCTAAAAATTTGTGTACCCTTTATACCATAAATACTCGCCACGACAAGGATCCAAAGATTTGTGAACCATGACGGGAGCTGCGAGAACATATCGAAGAACAATTTTACCTTGTCCATCGCTGTTGGATCGTCCGATACGACTGCCCAAGCAAGCACCAACACGGGCAAACTTAAAATTATTAAAACTGCCTCGTCCTTCCAGTCTGATTGTCTGGCTTCTAAAAGTTTTCCCTGGTAAGCTTCCTCTCCAGAGGCCATACGAGAGGCATGCATCAGTTGTGCTTCTGACATTGCCATTTTCGTCTTCTGCTTGTTCTCGTAAATCTTACTTCCAGCAGAAACGGCTAGTTTAATTGCCGATAACCACATAATTTAGTACCAAGTAGCTTCTTTTTTCTTGTTAGCTAGCATTCTTTTAGTACCTCTAACTTTTTCCTTGTCTCCAGTAGGAATATAGTTGAAAGCACCATCAGCAGTAGTTTTAGATCTTGGATCTACCTCTACATTCTGCTCTGGAACCGCTATTTGTTTTGCTTTTTTATAGTTCATCATAATATTATCTCCTTAACATTAATTATCGTCCATTACAATAGCTGCTTGATCAATTCCTGACTTTGCAAGACTGACTCCAGCTCGTAATTTTGCTAAATCTTCGTTTTGATCCATTTTATCCTCTGCAAGATCTTGTGCTTGCATTAATTTAGACCTTTGAAGATCTTGATTTGCCTCATCATTTATTCTTTTTCTTTCATTTTCCATCGCACGTAAGTCAACTTCACGTGATTTTAGTTTTAATAGAGGGTCATTATCAAATTGTGACGTAATTTTTTTCTCTTCTTTCATATATTCTTCAGTCATCTCTGCAATTAAGATAGCTTTTCGTGCTTCAATTTGATTTGTTATCTGTTGTAACTGTGCTTGAACCTGTGGATTAGTCGCTGCCTGCTGTTGCATCATCATCATTTGTTGCATTTGTTCTCTAAACTCTAATTGTACTTGCTCTTGAGCCATAATTGATATGTGTTCAAGAATATTTTTTTGTATTGCAGCCATAACTGCAGGATTATTTCTTACAATATTAGTCGACATAAAATTTAAGTGAGCTGTAATGTGTGCTCTATGGTCTTGACCAGGAAAAGCTCTAAAAGGTTTGCCACCTAAAGCATTAATGTGTTCTAAACTTGGGTCCATCGGTGCTGTTGGCGCCGGTGGTGGTAAAACTGCATCAACATCTTTAACACCTATCGCTTCATACATTCCTCGATACACTTGATACATGTTATGTAATTGTGGATTTGATGTTGCAATCTGCAACTGTGTTTGTGCTAAAGTAATTCTTTGAGACATTGAAAAAATATTAGGATCAGCAACTGGTATTACATCAACTCTATCATCAAAATCTGATTGTTTAATATTTCTTGCACCACCTACAACATCAAATGGATATTCTGGTGGTAAATATTGTGAAACAATTTTAGATAATAATCTAAATTCTGATTTCATCGCTGCGTAACATCTTTTATGAATTGCAGACATAACTCTTGATCCTCTCTCAAGAAGAGCAATTGTAGTTCCTACAGCTGCACCTTGATTTCCATCGCCCACTTGCATATCAGCAATAGCCGCGAATCTTTGACCTGCTTGTACAACGATACCTAAAAGATTTAATAAAGTCTGTGATGGTTCTTTGTATGGTAAAGGAAAGAATGCATCTCTTAAATTTCCACCTGGTGCATCTACATCTTTAAATTCACCTGGTTGAATAGGTGATGCTTCATCCCTAACTCTTACACCTCTCTGCTTAAATCCTGCTGGAAGATTTGAGAGAGTTCCTGCATCTAATAATTGACGGAGAGCCGCCGTTGCCGTACGACTCAATCCGCCAATCATGTGAATGAGTCCAAAGCCATAAAATCCAAGTCCTGGCAGAAATTTAAAATGGACAAAATATTGGATCTTACTTTTCTTTAGATCATTGGGCGCATAGTTCCTTCTAATAGAAAGAACTTTTCTATTGCCTTCTTCTACAGTTACTACGTAGGGCAATTTTATTCCGGTTGGCTCATTTTGTGCATCAACCTCTTCAAAACCTTCTAGGTCTAAATTAACATGACATTCTAACAAAGTATATACAGGTTCATTCTTACCTGTTTTTTTTGTACCATCTAACTCACGTTCTTTTTTTGCAAGTTCATTATTTGTGTCTGTGCCTGGAGGACCTAACTCTACATCTCTATAGAATCCTGACACTTGTTGTTTTCTTAATTCGTTTTCAGAAATTTTTATTTTATGAATAACTGCCTCCGCATCGTCTAATGAGGTAGCCGTATACGGGACAATTAATTCATCTGCAGGTACAAACTTTGATACTGCTCTGCCCATAGGGACATCGTAGTATACTTTTTTAAAAGTTGATCCTGCTAATGGTAAGTGAAATAACATAGAATCGAATTCCGATTCATACTCTTTCATCTGATCCATAATTAGGTAATTCATAAAATCCTTAACACGATTTGCTTGTTGTTCTGTTCCAGGATTTTTAACACCAATAACCTGTGTTCTTACAGGTCCATCTGATGGTAGTAATTCTTTGTAAGCTTGTGCTTGAAACTGTGTGACTGCTTCAGCAAGAACTGGGTGAGTTGCACCACTAGCTCCTTGAAAAGGTTCAGTTCTATTTTCATATTTAAATCCTAAAAGATCTAAACCTGTGATATACGCTTGTTCCCATTCTTTTCTTGAAGTTTTATAATCCATATAATTTTGAGTCATCTCATTACCAATTGGATCTAAAACATCATCTGGTAAAAGATCTGCTAAATTATCAAAATGTGATTCTGTTCCAGGTACATTAATTGAACCTGGTTCGTAATCGATAGTTGCTCCACCATCTTCTTCAGGGATAACTTCGATTGGTCCTTTTTCTGGTTGTTTTTCCTGAACAGCAATTTCTTGTATTTCTTCATCCGAAGGAATCTCAAGTTTATTTCTAGTGTTCGGGAGTCCTTTGTCTATTTCTGCCATATATTACTCCTAGTAGTTTCTAACACGGTTTTTAAGGGATAGCAACCCTAGAGGTTGAGGCCCTGATTCTGGAGGAGGTCCTGATGGATCACCTGCTTCTTTTGCAATACCACCACCTGCAGCTTGAAATTCATCTATTCTTTGTGAACCACCAATGCCTGGATCATAGTATCCTCGTTCTTCTGCTCGTTTTAATCTTTCCTCTGCAAATTTTGCTTCTGCTGCTCTATCTTTTTTTGCTTGTGATTCATACATATTTAAATCAAAAAAATCTCCAGTCTCTAGTTGTGGGTTTACTCTCGTAAAAGGTTGCATAGCTTTTAATACATCTTGTTCAGTTGTTACTTTACCAGGTCTGCTGACATATTGTTTTGGTTCACCTAATTTATTTAAACCACTTAAATAACCTTGATAAACATCTGTTAGTTTATCTGCTTGTCCGTATCTTGGATCAGATTTTTTTAATTGTTCTTTCATGTCTTTACCAGCAAAACCAAAAGTTAAATTAGAAATTATCTCATCTTTGTTTGCACCAGTTGCATAATCTGTTGCTGCAAAGAAACCACCAAAAATTATTTCAGGAGCAATTAATCCTGCACCAAGAACTTTAGTTACATTAGCTACAGCTTTTGCACCTTTTGCTGTTTTAGTAATATTGTTTATTTTATTTATATTTAATCTATCTGCAGGTGATAAATTATCTCCACTTCTAACTTTTTCTAAACCTTTTCTAATACATGATATACTTGCACCTGCATCAAAATTTATTCTGCCACCTTCTTTTGCTGCTTTTGGTCCACAACCTATCGCTGCATATTTTTGTAATAAATTTTTTTGCAATGAATCTTTTCCTAGTTTTAATATTTCATCTGCTTTAGCAGATTTAGAATCTATTTTTTTTAATGTAGTGCCTGCTTCATCTGGAGCAATAGCAATACTTGGATCAGGTAATTTTTCTTTAATCATTAACCCTCCATCAAAGCCTGTTGCTTTGACATTTAATCTAGCTTTTGTTTTTGCATATTGAGGAAATTTTTTTCTTAACGCTCTATCTTCTTTTTGTTTTTGAGCTATCGCCATTCTTTTTTCTGAAACAGATAAATTTTTATTATTCTGTATGTCATAAATATCTTTTGATATAGCTACTATTTTTTTTTCAAAAGGGTGATATTGTTTTATGTTTATATCTGCTGGTAGATAACCTAAATTTTTTAAAGTATCTAACTCTCCTAAAGATAAGTGAGCAAGTTGCAATCCATCTTTACCAGCTAATTTAGTTAAGATAGCAGGATTCGATCTGTATAAGTCTTTAGCTTTTCTGGCTTCTGCATATTTAGAAGTATTTTCTATTCTTTTTTTACCAGCTGATTTGTATTTTAATTTTTCACCATACTTATCTTGTTCTTTTCTAGTAACAACTGATTTTCCAGAATATTCACTATCTCCTCTTAAATCTTTTTTATTTTGTTCAAATAGTTTATCTTCTATTTTTATAGGAGGTGCATTGTCAATTGCAGCTTGAACTTCTTCTAAAGTACGCATTGCTGCATATTGATTTTTACCAGGAGTTTTAGCATAAACAGTTCCAAATCTATTTGATCGTGGATATTGATATACATCTGTTTTAACAGGACTAGTGTCCGGGGGTGGTTGACTACCTCTTTTTAATTCTACTCTTATCTCGTCATCATCATATAGATCGATAGTAGCTAACAAATCTTTCATTATTCTCCTAATAGTCTTGCAACACCGCCTGATGCAAAGTCTGGTTCGTTATCAGGAGCTGGTCCATATTTTTCCTCTAGATATTCTGCTTGTTGTACTGGATCTTCGTTAATAGCTTTTGTCTTATCTTTTTTTCTTTTAGATTCTACAAATTCTTTTATAGTTGGTTTATTATCTCCTCTTGCAATTATTTTTAATCTACTTGTGTCGGACATTAAATCATCAATACTGTTTACTAAATTTTCTCCATCAAATTCCATATCACCATCTGGATTCATAACTCGTGGTTCAGGTTCTACTGCATAAAATTCAGCTGATGGTCTTGGATCACCTTCATCAGCTAAAGGTTTTTTGTAAACAAGATCAACAGACTCTTCACCAACGTTTGTTGGTGATTCATAAGATACTCTGATCTCACCTGTATCTGTATTTCTATAAACTGTTACATCTTCAAATTTATCTATATTTAATCTATGCACACTTTCTCTTTCCTGTGTTGCAAATTTTTTAGTTACATCTTCACCTTGATTAATTACTTTTGTAACAAGAGCATCAAACCATTCTGGTTTACCAGGCACAGCGTCTGTTTTAATAATATCTTTTGTAATTTTGCTTGCAGCTCCCTTACCAGCAAATTTTAATAATCCTGTTTTAAGTGCACCAATACCTGCACCAACGCCACCCATTAATTTTAAAAACGCTCGTCTATTCATACCAAGTTTTAAACCAATACGACCACCATCAGCTGCTTCTTGTTTTTGCTGCATAACTTCTTTTCTACGTAGGTCTTCTAAATATTCTTTGTATAGTCTTTCAAAATTTTCTTTTTTTTCTATGCCTTGTCTTTCTTTTAAATACTCTTCAAAAGAAGGTGTGCCTTCTGCATAACCAATACGACCACCCATAGCTTTTTTTTCTGGGTCTGGTTTTTTTGGTTTTACTATTTTTGGATCACCTTTACCCATCTGTTTTTGCATTTTATTAAATATGTTATCAAACATTCCAACCTGTTCGCCACCCATAATACCTTTTGATGTATCGATAACGTTGCCTTTCATGTCGACAACTTTATCTTGTTGTTTAATTTTTTCTAATGCTTCTTGTTTGATTTTAATTTTTTCTAGGCCATCTGGCATTCTACCCGTCACTTTGACAAAGCCTTTTGTCAATCTTGAGATCATCTGCGGTAATGTAAACGTAGCCATTAGTAATAATTCCTTTTAGTTTTTTCGACTTGTTCGTCGACATAGTCTTCAGGGTGATTAATTAGTCCACCTTGTCTGAATCGCATGATGGCTTGTGTAGTAGAGTCGACTAGGTCATCATGGTCTCCATACGGAAACGCAGCACACTCTTCAATGACGTCGTCTGCAAATTTCTGCTCTGGAGCCCATATCATACCAGATTCGAACAGAGGTGCAACCGAATTTACTCTAGAATGCTTGTCATTACCTTTCGAGGGTGTGTAGTTCATAACCGGTATATCCATCTTACGAAGTTCGTAAGTAAGTGGTAAACCTGATGCTTTCGCCTCAATAATAACTGTTTCAGGATTCCAATACTTATATTGCTCTAATGCAAGACGCCGTAGTTCTGGAAACTCGTAACGTCCTTTAATTGCATCGAGTAATATTAAATTAGCACCTGAATCTTCATTAGGATAAAAAATACCCCAAGTCGTTATAGCAGAATAATCTGCAGTTTCTTTTTTTAAAAATGCAGTATCATAAGATTGTATGACGTGATGTAGTTGTGGAATATTCTCACCCTCATAAGTTCGCCACCACTCTCGTTTTAGAATAGCTCCTTCTTCTGCTGTTGGGTTTTGCATCCACTGCGCGTTCCATTTGCCCGTGGGCAGTGTTGCTTGGACCTTCTCAAGCTCATCTAACTTCCAATACTCTGGCCAAACTGGCTTTGCGTCCTTTGATCCATGGTCCATGATTGCTGGAAATTCGACCACGTGCCACTGATCAGCTTTAGCTTCTTTTTGGTTCTGTATAAGTTTACCCGTTAGATCTTTATTACTCCATCTTGTCATGACGAGCACGATCTTACCGCCTGGTTGTAAACGCTGACGTGGACCTGACGTGTACCATTCGTAAGCTGATTCGAGAGCCGTGGGTGATAGTGCGTCTTGCTCGGAATGTGGATCATCGATAATCAGTAGGTCCGCTCCTCTACCTGTAATCGCTCCGCCAACACCAGCCGCAAAATATTCACCGCCCTGTGCAGTTTCCCATCTCCCTGCTGCCTTTGAATCTTCTTGTAATCTTGTTTGAAAAATTTTTGTATAATCTTCCGAGTCGATTAGGTTCTTGGCTTTCCGACCGAACCTGACTGCGAGTTCTCCTGTGTGCGTTGCTTGAATGATCTTGAGTTTTGGATCACGGCCCACCATCCACGCTGGCAGGAGATAAGATGCAAATTCAGATTTTGTATGCCTAGGAGGCATATTAATGATCAAACGATTTATTTCACCGGTTGCTAATTTATTAAATTTTTCTGCAATGTGCCTGTGATGGGACCCCTCTATAAAATCGGGCCACATACATTTAACAAAAGATAAGAAGTCTTCTTTAGCTTTATTCTGTATCTTTTTTTCAGCATGCATTACTTGCAGCTGTTTATATTTCCTACGGACGTCTGCGGGTAGTTTACTTATATCTATATTATTCAAATTCATTTAAAATTTTTTAAAAAATTTTTTGCATCATATTTAAGATGTTCAACATGTTTTTACCAGCTAAAACTCTGTAAATCAAGCAATACAACCTAGAGTAGTGGGACCCCTTTTTGTAAAAAGGGGGGATAGGGTCTTATATATTTTAGATGTTTGGAATTTGTTTGGGACCCCTGGCCCGTAGGGCCAGGGGCAAGGAGTTTAATCTAATAAGATCATGTAAGCTTCGGCATTGTGTTGTCTAAACCAATTGATGTCGGCTCGTACCTTATCCCATAGTTTAGATGCACCGTCAAAACCTGCGGCTTTGTCTTCTAGTGTAGCTGCTAATTCATTGATGAATAATCTATCATGAATCGTAGCTTCTTGTTTAGTTAATAGAATAGATTGACCTGTGAATCTATTCTTTCTTTCTTCTGTTTTATTGTCTGTATTTGTATTTGTCATATCCTACATTATCAAGGATTGGTGTTATTGTCAACCTCTTTTATTTCTGTGTTTGTATAAGTATAACCATAACTAGTTGTATGAGTTGTTTTCTTTGGGTCCTCAATCGGTGTTTCAAGGCACTCGGTCCTCGGCGCGATTGCAATAACTTGTCGCCAATATGTATAAAAGAAATCTGTGTAACAACCTTGACTACAAAACACAGACCATATTGTATTTGCATTCCATTTATTACTTGCAATCTTTCTAGTTCTCAAAACCTTTGAGCCTTTAACACCTCTTATTCTATCCTGTGTTTTATTTGTATGGCAATTCGGACCATGGCACCAATTATAATCACTCATAGTTTGGTAGCCCCCCAAACATTGCCATGACACCACCAAAAGAAATTAATACTCCTATCTCATAATGTTGTCCATGTATAAAAACTATTACTCCTAACATCGCTAGTACAAATCCTGTTAGTACCATTAACAATCTTCCTATTATTTCGCCTGTCATTACTCCTCTCTTTCTTTTTTTAGTCTAGCCTGTGCATTTTTAAAGTCAATAAATTTTTGAGTGTCTTTAGCTAACCAGACACCCAAAACAAAAATTAATGGAAATCCAAAACAAATTAAATATTCCATTAGTGCCTCACTTTCCAACTTGTTGTTGCAGTCCTATATCCATGACTATCTAAATCATAATAAACATAATAAGGGACACCCTGTTTAGATGTTCCATATCTAGATTTTTCGTCATGCTTACCTTGTCTTGTTATGTGCTTCTTATGTTTAGAAGCCCAATAAGTTATGTAGAATGTTTTAGTCATATATCCTTTCTAATTAATAACCTATCCTACAATAAGTAGGATAGGTTTGTCAACCCTTAATTTACAGATTGTTGTTCTCGCAATAGTTGTTTGGCTATTGCTATTTTTTCCTCTCTAGTTTGTTCAACCTCATCAGTTAATAAATCAGCTAGATTAGTTGGACTATAAATAGATAATGCCATTGAACTACTTTCATTCAATACACTTTCATTTAGTACAACACCTAATTTATCAGCTAACTCTTTTGCTTGGTCAAAGTATCTGTAAGATTTCAAACCAAGTTTTAGTTTTTGCATTTTCTTATCAACATGGTCAAAAAGATTTTTGTGTGCAAGAATTACATTGTCTTTTGCAACCATAAAAGATTTAAACCAATTATATTCTGCCTCATTGGTTTGAAACATACGACTATGACAATAAGATGTTCCAATAACAATAAGTTTAAAATCATTTTCCCATTTATCTTTTTGAAAATCTGATTGTCCACTTACATCATTACGACTACCATAACCCAAATATTTATTTACTGCACTTTCTGAATTATAATAAGTCGGATTTCTTTTGTCGTAATTGTCGCCAAGTCTTACATCATAATCTGCGTCAATGCCTTTTGCTTTCATCTCATCACGATAATAAGCAGTTAAAAATTCTTTATCTGCTTTAAACTCAACATGAACATCATCATATTTTTCAACTGGATTGTCGTTGTAGTCGGTGTCCATACGAGGTGTAGAGTTTTGAACATGAAAACAATTATCATCATATAATCTTCCACCACTTTCGCCATACTTATTAACCATAGAACGAATTGTATCTACATCTTCTTGTGGTTGATGAAATCTTACGAGATTATTTATTTTAACTTTTGCTTGTTCTCGCATATCATTGTAAGTTTCTTTTGCGTCTTGCCATGCTTTCTTATATTTTGAATTATCTTCAAAATGGCTTTGAAATACATCTGCAATAACTTTTCTCTTATCTGCATTAAGAGTTTGTCTTTTTTCTTTAGTCATGTTTCCTCTTTCTTGGTTATTTATTTTTTGCATGATTTGAAATTAGCACTTGACAAAAGGATTGTCAAGGATTATATATGATGTTCAGCCTCATTTGAATATTTATCGCTGAAACAAAACTATAAATATTCTGGGGACTTGCACCTACAAAAGCAAGTAGGATTAAAGCCAGGGATACACAGACAACCTGGCCTGATCCCTGGTTACTATACCATAGCCCGGTAAACATATGATACTATCGGGTCGGTCAATATAGGGAGCCCTAGAATAGTAACCTGGGATCAGTCAACGCGCCGCCGCCGCTAGAACACAGACAGTCTGGCGTTGGCTGGTCAAGCCGCAAGCTTCAAGCTTGACAGCTGGTGAAGGATACTATAGGATGGATTTAGAAAGGAATAATATGGACAAAGAAATAAATGATAGATCAGTTAACCCGCTAATAAGAATAGCAGACGCTCTAGAAGAGATCCTGCGGCTGGTAAAGCAGGATATGGATCGAATGAAGAAAATAAATGAAGAGAATTAAACACAATAATTTGCTGCCATGGTTCACACAGGACCATGGCACATTGCCGGCCGCGTACCTGGCCAGCTGTGAAGAGTTCTTCAAATGGTTAGAAGACTGCAAGCGCACCGGGTTCAAAGCTCCAAGCAACAAGCCGCAAGCTCCAGGCTGCAAGCTTGACAGCTGGCCGGATTCATGTTATAGGATAATAAAGGAGAAATTATGAAAACTGATGAAGCATTAAAAATTATAGGCGGCTCATTGAGCAAGCCTTCAAAGATGCCGGGCTGGTCAATTGGTTTACCTGCCAAAGAGTGCAAGACTGGCGGCAAGCTCCAGCAGGTGAAGGGCAGCGTCTGTTATGACTGTTACGCGCTCAAGGGCTGTTACGTTTTCAAAGTTGTTCAGGATGCACAGTATCGAAGGCTGGCAGCGTTGAAGAGTCCGGACTGGGTCCAGGCAATGGCTCACCTGATCAACAGCAAAAAGCCGGACGTGTTCAGATGGCACGACAGCGGCGATGTACAAGATTTAAATCACTTACAAAAAATTTATGAAGTGTGCAAGTTAACACCTTCAAAAAAGCATTGGATGCCAACTCGTGAAGCATGGATTAAGGACCATCTTCAGGATAAGCCAAACAATTTAGTCATACGATTTAGCGCGCCCATGGTGAACCAGCGGGCGCCTGCTTCGTGGCCTAACTCTTCAATGGTAGTGGACAAAGGTTTTCACACCTGCCCGGCTCCAGCTCAAGACAACGAGTGCAGAGACTGCAGACAATGTTGGGATCCAAAAATTAAAACGGTTTCATATGGTAAACATTAAAACAAAATTCCCGCGTGGAATATCGGACCAGACTATTAGCGCTTCGGGCTCGTACGGCCTTACCAAGCGCGTACGTCCTGGTCCGGGCCTAAAGCTTCAAGCTACAAGCGCCAAGCTTCAAGCACCAAGTTTTGATAAATATAAATGACAAGCCTCAAGCCCCAAGCTGCAAGCTTCAAGCTCCAAGCCACAAGCAACAAGTTCTTGAATCTTGGACCCTGGAAAAAGTTTCACGGTACTCGGACCGAGGGCCTCTACCATGATAAAGGTATTGTTAGGATGCCTAACATGGAAGGCTATTTGGTGTGGTGAAAATTTAATCTTGTTACCTGAAGTGACTTTCAGTTCGATAGTGAAAAAGTGACCAGAAGTATTATAAGCCAATAGATCGGGAGTACCGTGTAAGCTATTATTTTCAAGTCGAATAAGCGAAATATTAGTAAAATGTTTTTTAATTTTTTGATATAATTTACGCTCTGGTCCCATGCGTTTTTTAGAGTAACATTGTCATTCATTAATAGTCCTTCTGAAGTTTATCTGGTAAGATAAGACTCGAAGGTTTTTCAGTTTTCATAACTAATCTGTGAGCACTACGACCTGGCTGGCCTATGATAGGAACTGCATTTTCATGTACTTCCATACGTCGGATTGCATGCAACTTTCCTTTTATCTCGACATAGATAACTGCATTTTTTACTGCGTCAGAACCTTTTGTAAAGTTACTCAAGAATAGCTGCAAGTCTTGAACTCTCATGAATCTTTTCGTCTTAACTTGTTGGATAAATCCTCTATCACTTTTTTATAACCTTGCAAGAGATTTATGTTTTTTTCATTCTCGTATGAGAATTTTTTCCAGTAATAAATTTGTCTTTGAGCATCAACTAACAACTGTTGATACATCTTAATGGTAAGTTTAAGATTATCTATTTGTTTGGTTAAATCTAGATTTCCTCTGTCATCTTTCATATCTTGACAATATAACAATGTTACCTTAAATTGTCAACTATGGGTGTTCCAAAAAGATTAACAGAGATGCAACAGAGGTTCGCAGAGTTTTTAGTATTCGGTGGACCAGATGGACCTATGACTCAAACAGAAGCAGCTATCGCTGCTGGGTATAGTCCTAAACGTGCAAGACAAGAAGGATCAGAATTATGCAACCCAAGACAATCACCTCTTGTTGTAAAATATATCGGTCAGTTAAGAGAAGAAAGACTTCGTAAACATGAAGTGACTTATGAAGGTCACGTTGCAGAGCTTGCTAGACTCCGTGAAGCCGCTTTAAAAAAAGGATCGTTTTCTTCTGCAGTGAATGCGGAAGCAAACAGAGGAAAAGCAGCAGGACTATACATAGATAGGAAGATAATAAAAACAGGAAAATTAGAGGACCTATCAGAACAAGAACTAGAAGCAAAAATGAAACAGATATTAGACGATTACGCACAGATAATTGATGTGACTCCAAAGGTTTCATCTTCTTAAATTAAAAGAAATAGATATTCTCTCCTCTTGACTAAAATTAGGCGTTACCAAATGTGGTAACCAACCTGGAAACAATAACAGTTTGTTTTCTTTAGGAGTGACGTTCCATGCAGGTAAGTTATGTGGTGTATACTTTTCCATCAAATGTGGTTCCCAATCATACTCTATAACATTGTTAGAAGGATGTTTAAAATTTATAGTTCCTGAATTTTTAGGAACATTAATATAATAAACACCAGCTAACACAGCGTTAGGATGTATATGTTGTGAGTTCCAATCTTTATAACCATTTACATTTACCCAAATATTTGAAATCTTTAATTTTTGAGAATAGTGTATTTTCTTTCTATATTCTTCTCCTGCTTTTAATATTTCTTTAAAAAGTTTACCTAAAACAGGTGTTTGTTTTATAACATCTTTTATAACAGGATCATCTCCACCCAGTTTTGGAGACTGCCAACCGCCTGCATTACTTGCATCAAAACTAACTTTATGTCTTTGTTTAAATTTTAAACAATATTTAGATAACTCATTAAGATTTAATTTTAAATCTTTACTGTAAAGCAATGTAGGAAATAAATCTTCGAACATTAAATTTTTTGAATCTTCTTCACCCACTGACGAGGTATCATAGTACGATCCCCAAACGTAATACTATCCTCATCTAAATCATAAGACGCAAATAGTTTTATTGAATCTTTATCTTTAGAGTATAACCAACCTTCATTAACAGGTCTTGCTAATTTCATTTTGTCAAACTCTTTGTCGGTAGCCCAGCCCGAGTCGCTGACACAATCAATCCACTCCACTCGAACTCTCGGATAAGGTATATCGGGAGCACCTTCAGCTGCAATTCGTTTTCGTCTTTTCCTAGGCATATTCATTTTTACTCTTTCGACACCTAAATGACAATTTATTTTTTTCTTGCGCTAAAAATAAAAAAAAACTGAAGGGTGTCGCAAAACCCTGAAATTGAGCTATAACCGTTGGTATATATGAATAGTAGCTTCGACACCCCCCCCGTCGCAAGGGTATCGCAAGGGTATCGCAAGTGTCGACTTTTTGCCTCGATTTCGCCATAATTGTACACTTCTGACGCAGTTTAGACCAAAGTTCGACACCTTTGCGACACCCTGCCGACACCCTGCCGACACCCATTCGATACCAGAGAGTCCTGGATAAACTACGTGATAATCCTATAAATAGGTTAGTAATCATGACCTATAATACCTGCTTGTCTGCCTTATTTTGGACATAATATTTCCTCATTACTGCCATTTTGTCTTCAGCTTCAGCAATAAGCTGTAATAGTTTGTCAACCTCACCTGTTATATCTATGTGTTCAGGTATAATTATATTGTTTTCATTAAAAGACTGTATCTTGTACCGTGCGTCTTCAATATCTGCTTCATACTTCTTTAGAAGTGTTCTAAATAACATTTCATTCATCTCTCCACCTCTTCATTATTATTTTATTATGTTCATCTTCGTACATGATCCATGACTTTTTACCATCAAAGTAATACCCATGTATTTTTCTTTTTACTTTCATTTAAAGTCCTCCTCTTTCATTTTTACATTAGCTTGTTCTTTCTCATCATGTTTTATTTCATGATACATATCCAAACGTTTAAGAAACTTATGCTTCCACTTACGAAGCTCTGCTCCTTCAACTTTGAATTCTTGATAGTATAGATCAGGAGTACAAATCATTATAACTCCTTGTTCTATCTTACTATTATGCACATAGTCATGTGCCATGGCGTATGCAGCAATCTGCATAAAGTAATCTTCAATCCACTCTACTTTCTTTGGTCTGTTCGATTGTTTAAAATCTACAATAGATTCTTTACCATTATGAGAGCAAACTAAATCAGTAGACCCAGCGTAAAGGCCAGGATAATATAATGTAACTTCAGAGCCATACCACTCTTCAACAGGTGCAAGACCGATCTCAATAACTTTTTGGGCCATGGTTTTCGCCTTCTGTCCGAGCTCTGTAAGATCATCGTAGCCAGTTCCGAGGATATAGTGCTCCAAGAATTTGTGCATAGCTGTCCCCCGATTACTCGATAGATTTTTGATTCGCTCTGCTTCTTGTTCTCCAACTTTGGCCTTCCAGTCTTTTAAAAATTGTTGATCTTTGGTCGCCCCTAATATCGTAGTGACAGAAGGAAGTCTAGTACCATTTACATCATAGAGCCGTGTTCCGTGGTCCTCGTGTCTTGTTGCATCGACATAGGTATACTTATCACTCTTCTTGATCTTTCGACCAATGTTATGAAATTCTCTTATATCTTCGTCATTCATCATTTATTTTTATCCTTTAAATATGCTGGAGCAAAATTTTTAATCGCATTCAATGGTGCTGAATCGTGTATATTACCACTAACCGAGATCCGTGTACAATCACTCTTAAACGGTGCAACCCAGTGTTTTAACCACGCAGGAAAGATAAACATATCTCCTTCTTCAGGAAAGAAAGACATATAAGTTACACAATCTCTAGGTCCATTACCATAGATAAACTGTATACCTCCAGGTCCACAGCTCTTACCATTATAATCAGCATTCTCTTTTTTTAACTCTTCAGGTATCTGTAAGTATGTTACAAAAGACAACTTACCATCATGATCATGTGGTGGGTTAAACTCATTAGCTTTCTGATAATTTATCCACATAGTAGTCAAGATATATTCAGGTCTTTTCTCGTACGGTTTATTAATAAATTTTTCAAACATCTGGTCATATACACCAAGATATTGAGACATATACGGTACAGCTTTAGCTTTAGCTTCTTCACTATACCCCGTCTCTTTCTCTATGATTCCTGCTAGTTTATCTCTAAAATCTTTTTTATTATCTTTAGCTTCATTCAATAAAAAATTTTTAAACTCATCAGTTATCTTTAATTTAATAACACAGGGTCCCCAATTAAATACACTGACGTTTATCTTTTCTTGTTCATTACTCATACTATCTCCTTATTTATCATAATAATTTATATTTAACACGACCCTTTGATTCTGATCTGTGCATGTGCTGCTTGAATGTTTTAGTTTAGAATTGAAAATGACCACTCTATTGTCTACACAATCGACTTTACTACCATCTTCAAAGTGTGTTGCGCCATTTGTTGTGTTAAAATACATAATGGCTGTCTTATTTTTATTAGGTGGATCATAATCTGTATGATAACCATGAATTAATTTTTTGTGTGATCTGGTTATTAAATTAGCTTTTACTCTCATGATTGCTTTACAATTTAATTTATTAACTATCGGTGGTACAATATCATTGTAGTAGTTGGACCACATCTTATGGTCTTCGTAGAAGAAATGTATAAACTGAAAACCTTCTTTATCTTCACGACTGTTTACATAATCATTGTAGTGCCAAGGAAAAAACTCACCACATAAAATAGCTTTCATTTTTCCATATTCTTCTGGTTCTAAAAAATTATCTATTATCTTCATATACTTAATAAATTTAGTTCTAAATCATCACCGATTGTACCTTCTACAAAAACGTTAAAAGATAAACTTATTCTTAAATCATCTTCTTGTTTTACATCAACACCGTGCATTAAACTTGATGGAAACAAAAATATATCTCCTGTGTGAACAGGATGCCACCAAGACTTACAGTTGTAGGCATTAACTACTTCAGGTGTTAGCTCTATCATAGGGTTATTATCTTTATAAAATTTTATAGTGTCTACTTCTCTATTTGCTTTAATATATAAGACTCCAGACAATACACTATTGGAGTGTCTGTGTATGTGATGACCTTGATTCTTTTCATTCCAGTTTAACCAAGATTGTGTAATGATAGGTGTTACATTGTTCTTACTTTGAAAAACATTATCAAAGTAATATTGTATGCATGTAAATAATTTTTTTTTAAGTTTAACAAGATTCTTATCATGTAATACAAAAGTTTCTTTAGAATATTTATTACCCCCTGCATTTAATACAGCATTTTTTTTATATTTATCAAAACAATTCAATTCTTTATTTGTAAATGGTCTTGTCATTGCAGACATAAATATCGGTGTTGGAAATAAACCTTCTATTTTCATCTAAACTTTGGTCCTCTTAAAAATATAGCTAATGTAATTCTCTCTCCTTTTGTAATAGGAGTTACTTTGTGATATGTTGGTGATTTAATCATAACAGTATCACCAGGATTCTTAAACTCTGGTATCATAAACTCTTCACCTGTAAAAATTTTTAAGTCACCGCCTTCATATTTTTTTTCAGAAAGATTAATTAATATTGTTAATTTGATATCGCAGTTCTCACCTTGTGTTGTTGCATCACAGTGCCAGCCATATTCAGAATCTTTACCTTTGTAAGAGTTATAATTTACATGGGCCCAATTGTTTAATGGAAATACATCATAACCAAAGACATCTTGATTTATGTAAGAATAATATTCTACTACCTCATTCAAATAGTCTTTCATCTTTCTCCAGGCTATGGTTTTTGTTGTAAGCTTTTTTACATCTTTGTAATTAGCTTTTACTGATTGTTCATTACCATCAAAATTTTTTTTTATATATTTATTTATATCTTTTATTTGTTTTGAATTTAAAAATGATTGTTTAAACCAGTATTCATATCTATTCTGAATCATCTTCTTCTCTTTCTTTCTGTTCTTTTTCAAATCCTTCATCTAACATTTCGGATAGTGTCTTTTCTTTCTTAAAAATTTCATCAAAGTTTTTACGATACAAATCATTAGAAGGTCTACTTATACCATCAAATTTTTCTTTTTTACTCATAATCTGAATTATCTACAATTAAACTATCGTCATTTTTATTAAAAGGATATGGATGACCTAAACTAGAATTAAAATGTTTTCCAGGATATTCATACCAACCTGTTACTTCTAAATGATCTCTAATTTTTTCTAAACTATGTTTAAAAAATCTTCTGTTTCTGTGATTTAAATATTTTTTAGTTAAATCATCATCAGCATTGGCTACTAACCAACCCATTAGTGAATAAACATAATCTTCTTCATCTGTAAAATTTTTCTTTCTTTTAATATCAATCATAGTTTTCTTTTTAACTCTTCTAAATATTCAAAGTTTTCTTGACGTCTTACTAACTCTTCCATCTCTTTGCTTTGTTTAGTTCGAAGTATTTTTGCATGTTTACGCCATGCCCAGGAATTTATCTGTCCTGACCATTTCATAATAAAATGTAAACCTTCGTATATGTATTTATCGAACATTGTTCTTTACCTCTCTGTACTCTTCTAAACTTATAACATTATCTTTTAATGCTTTTTGTGTGTAATGTTCTATTACCTTTTGTATCTTTGGTAGCTTTGTATGAGCCCAAGGCCAAATCAAACAACACACATAGTATGCGTCTCTAAATGTACAACGCCATCTATATTGTTTCAAGTATGGAGTTCCATCAACTCGTTTACCTTTTCTAGGTTTATCGGTTAGTGTACCACAACCTAATATTTCGTGGACCCATGTTAGAACAGATTTATCAGTCATGGTTATCTCCATTGATAAACGTAAACTGTTTGACAATCTATATCCTGGTTTACCCTTGTGTCGTTTCTTTTTTTCAATACCTCTTCGCATATGTATTGATCCTTCACCATCAAATAATCCTGCAATGTATGCTTTGTCTGTATCAGGAATCATATTTCCTCACATGTATCAGTATAGCTAATACAACAATTGAAACTGCAGTGCCTAAAAAAAACAAACCTATCATTTTTTATCTCCGGTAAAGACCCACTTCACTATTGACGTTGTTGGATCAAATCCATCAAATCTTAAATCTTTAGTGCATGCTGTCAGAAGTACCATCATCAATCCAACCCATATCAGTTGTCTCATAGAACTCACCCTCCGAATCACAATCCCAACACTGGTGTATTGTGTCTTGTCCTTCTGTTGCCACTTTTAAATATCCATTACCCTTACAAGTCTGGCAGATAGTTATTGTGACTTTAGCTTTTTTTAATTTTGCCATTTAATTTCTTTGCTTTCTCGTTTGCTATTGATTCAATCGTCTTTGCTATAGATAATTTAGCATCGGGCAATAATACCTTTGATAACTTATCTAAAGTAGCGTATGTTTCTTTTGTTAGAGAAACATTTTTATATTTACTCATGTCTGTCATGCGTTTCCTTTCATATTTAATAACTTATATATAGGTGATATTGTAGGATTGTCAATGAAAATATTATTAACTTTATTAATTTGTTCACAAGTTGCAGGTGCTTGTATGGAGCCATATAAATGGCCTGATAAGTTCAATACACAATATGATTGTCTTATGTTTGGCTATGAAGAATCTTTAAAAAAAATGAAAGAAATAGGTAGAACTGATGTTAATCAATATAATATGTTTGTTAAATTCTACTGCACACCAGAAAAACCTAGCATTTGACATTGTGGCAAAATAATGATAAAGGAAATTTAATTTCTCACCATTACCTACCCTTATTTTTTTCCCTCTTTAGGGTAGGTGTATCATCTACAGATACATCCTTGTAAACTACCACTACCATCATTCATAATGTGTAGGTTTAACGTGTCAACATATCCTGTTAATTTTAGTCTTAATATTTCGCACAGGTCCATGCAATCGACTTCGCCCAATAAAGACACATGTTCCATCATCTGCTTTGACAACGGAATTAATTGATATAGTCCGTCGTTTAAAATAATTAGCTCCATCTGCAAACTCCTTTACTAATTTATACCAAAGATCTTTGTAGTAAGGATCTTTAGTTTTATTCCAATTGTTAGCTGCTTCGTCTATTTCTTTTTGTGTCATCAAAAACTTTTGTTCCATGATTCAAAACACTTTTTAATCCTGGTGCTTTTATATTTATGTCAACACCATAAGACTTCCATGCTTTCTTCATTAGATTTAATTCTAACAACAGATGAGACCACTGACCCTGCGCTGCATCTTCTACTTTTATTGTTATTACTTTTTCTTTCATATCTATAATGTAGGATACTTCAGGATATTGTCAACCTTTACCTTGACCTTTATATCTAGTTTGTTTTTGCTGTCTTTTTTCGTGTTTACTTTTATTTTTCTTGTGTTGCCGTGCACCTCTTTTTTTAGGTTTATCACGAGGTGTAAAATGTTTAAAGGTTCTCTTGGCCATCTGTCCAATCTTTTACAAATACATTCATATCTTCTTGTCTAGTTATGTGTGGTAAGTAAGTTATCTTTCCGTTTATATGCTGTTCAAGATCAGCACCACAATTCATACATCTATACATTTCTTTTGTAAGTCCAACTAACATTGTGAACTCATCACACGTTGGACATTTGCCATTTACGATTTCCGCTGTAATTTTCATTAATCTAATATTAACTTCTTTATAGATAAAGATCCATCAATATTTTGCTCTAACTCTGCCATAGATTTTATGCACTGGTACTTGACATGTCCATCAGGTTTTAACTGACGTTTAGCTACACGTGCCCCCTTGAGACATTCAGACATCGAAGTTTGGATACGTGCCTCCTTGATCTCTCCTTGTACAATCATAAGTAGGGCTACCACTAACTCTGTCATAATATTTTACCTTTGTTAATACCTTGCTTTACAACGTACTTTTGTGTACCATGCTTGCCAGTTTCAACTTCTTTTTTTAAATTCTTAACAAAGTTCATTTGTTTAGCTTTCTTTTCCATGTCAGAAATATATTGCACAATTTGTCTAGTAATTCTTTCCATTTTCTCTAACCTTATCTTTTAAGTTTTCAATATCCTCTAATGCTTTTTCTAATTGTTCTCTTAAAAATTCTATATTAACTTTGTTTGTCATATTCATCTCTTGAGTTTGTTCCATTTTCTCTACGGTCTTATAAAGATCTTCGATCAAAAAATGTTGTTCCTGGTCCGTGGGCACTTGTTCACTTTTTTTTAACAAATCATTCTCAAACAACTCACGTGATGTCTCCAACGATACTAATCTCGCCGTAAGCTCCGTGTATGCGAACACGCCGGCTGCGACGAGCAAAATCAAGCTAGCAACCGTCTTCATCGGCATCTGCACGGCAGCGGATTCAGATATGTTTAAAGGTTTCTTACTCATTTATTTTTGGTTTTGGTAATGGTAATATTATATTCTCATCTGTCAAGTATTTCGGTATTTTTAGCTTCTTTTTACTGGGTTTTATGAATTTATCTCCCATTAAAGTGACGTCTGGATTCTCTTTTTTGTAATCATCTTTCATATCATCCCACAAACTTTGTGAATCAGATGGTCTAGTATTATCTCGTGTAGGAGTGACACCTCTGCATTTAGATACAAGTAAGGCAAAGTTTTCATTAAGAGCTAGACTAGGATTGCTATTTACTCTACCACACATCTTCATCAATTCTAATTGTTGTTTGATTGCTACGTTTTCTTTTGATGTTTTACAATCTGTACCTAAATATTTTCTGTAAGTAAATCTTATACCTTGTTGTTCATTTGTACTACTATCACTGTAATCATAATCAGTGTCTCTTCTCTCTGTACTAATTTCAAATTCTCCACATCTTACACCATACTCGTTAAGATATTCATTTCTAGGATAAGCAGGCTGCATAAATAAAGCCATAAAACAAAGCATAAGTATGAGTATCGCTGTAAATCTGTAATCCATCTTGGCTATCTCCATAATTCATTACCTATTTAAATCCTTAATATCATAGTCGTGTTCTCTGACTTGATCTGCTAGTTGTCTATATAAATTTTCTGCCATCTGCCACGTAGATTCTGCAGAAGTTAGTCTTGTGTTTTGATCTACAATTTTATCTTCAACTACTTTTAAATCTCTTTTTAAATCTACAATTTCTTGCTGACTAGTATTAATAGTATCTGTAAGATTAACAATATAACGAACGCCAGTAAATGTACCAACTAGCACTGAAGCTACTACCGGCACTAATACAAAATTTTTTTTTAATAAATCTGCTAAATTCATTTTTTCTTTTCCTCAATTTCATAGAAGAACTTGTCCGTATCTTCTGTACGCCAGGCTCTACTATCTTCTACATTCCATTCAGATGTTTGCACTTTCCAGTCAGGTATATTATCTTTTACAGTAAAAGAAGGTATATCCCATATACATCTATTGTTTGGTTGTGCTGCATAATTACCATCGTCTAATGCAATTATGTGAGCGCACTTATGTTCGTGCGGAATCTCTGAATGATCAGTGTCTAGTATATTACTCTCTGGGTGTGCAAAATCAACAGTAAATAAATATTTACCTGGATGCCATTTTTTATCTTTACCTATGTATTTGCCAGCTTGTCCGTCTAGAATATCCCAAGAATGCACAGAAGGATAATAAGAGAAACAATTCCAAAGCTGTAGTTCATCAAGTCTTCTGGTTGGTACGTCTTCGACTTTGAAACCACGTTGAATAAACGCGCTAATTGGGAGGCGATAAAAGATTGCACCGTTTTCCATAATAGCGTGCCATAAGATGCTGCGACCTGTAAGAGCGCTAATACCAAAGATAACACAGTCTTCAACTTCTCCATGATGTTTTTGTAAGTCATATAAATACTCCTTTTTTATTTGCGCATATACTACAGGAATGTTTGCATTTAAGTAAGCCATAAATTAACCTCATTTTATTGTACCCCAATTTGGTCCAGATTCAAAGTCTACTTTGTTCTTAACTTCAAGAGGTATTGTTTCTTGCATAATTTTTCTTATCTCTTCTGGTCCTTGGTCCGTGATCGAAATACAAAGCTCATCGTGTATTTGTATGTGAGGCACTATACCTTTTTTATGTAAATCTACCATAGCCTTCTTTGTCATATCTGCAGCGGACCCTTGTATCAATCTATTCAAAGCCTTGTAAGTAAATGCAGGTGTGTAGTATCTATCAAAATAATCCATGTAATTAGGATCTATTTTATTTTCTTTAAACTTCTCTATCATTTCAGCTTTAAATGCTTCTTTTGCTTGTTCCTCTGTGTACAAAGGCACTTCGTTAAATCTATTTGTTTCAGGATTCCATTCTTTGTTTGTTGTCTCCCACTTATTAAACCTGCAGAATCTGTCGTACAAAGTAAATAATAATTTATTCTCTTTTGCAAATTGTATTAATTCTTGTGATAGCTGTCTTACAAAAGGCACACGTCCATGATATTCATTAAATAATGCTTTTGCTTTAGCTTGATCTAGTCCTAATTCTTTCTGTAATTTTATCTTACCCATACCATAGAAAAGACCTAGGTTAATTGTTTTTGCCTGTTTCCTGGAGATATTAGCCATGTCAGCGACTATCTGATGGAAATCCGCATCGTCCTTGTCAAATTCTTCTTGGAGCGTCTCCGTGCCTGGTAGGCCTAGTTTAATTGCATAGTGCACTACAATACGTGGCTCCTGTTGTGAGTAGTCAAAGCTACCCCATTTACAGCCCTCTTCAGGTATAAATAGTTCTCTCATCTTTTTGCCGATATACCCTTTAGATGGTATCTGTTGTAAGTTTGGATTAGACATACTAAATCGACCAGTTACAGTTCCTCCTGCATCTGATCTAATCTGATTTATATCTGCGTGTATTCTTTCTTCATGCACATAATCTAACAAACCATTTACGAAAGTATTAACTGCCTTGTCATACTCTCTTGCTTTTGCAATCATACGTAAACATTTATTGTTATGTGTTTTTAAATAATCTTTTGGTAGTTGTGGCATCTTTGATTTTGGTGTGACCTTGTAATCTTTGATACAAAGATGATCTAATAATTTTTTAATTGATGCTGCAGCCCAGATGTCAACTTTTATTGTTGTAATACTTTCTATTGCATTTACAATTTGATCTCTACGTTTTTTAAGATGTCTGCCAAACGTAATAGCTTTTGCGACATCTATTCTAACGCCTTTGAATTTCATGTCAACTAAACATAAAAATAATTCTGTTTCTAATTCAAATATTTGTCTACAAGTTTTTTGTTCTCCATCTTCTTTGATGTATAATACTTCGTCTATTTTTTTATTAAATAGATTCCATAATTTATAAGTTAAGTTTACATCTTGTTTTGCATATTCTTTTACAATTGATGCAGGTAGTTTATGCATGTTAGTCATTGGGTCCTTAACTGTACCACCAGACCATTCTAATGTTTTTTGTTGTAAATCGTATTTGTATTTTTCTTCGTTGAGATAATCTTTTGATAATGCATCGAGTGAATATTTAAATCTGTTCTCATCAATAACAGATGCAGCTATCATAGTATCGACTATTCTACCTTTCATCATCTTACCAGTTACAGCTCTAATCCAACAAACATCATACATTGCATTGTGAAATACTTTTGTGATGTTTTCGTTTTGAAATATTTTATCATTTAATACTTCCCATATCTTGTCTATTCTTTCAGGATCTATGTCAGTATCTGAATGACGTAAAGGAAAGTATGATGTATCTTTACCTGTTGCAACAGCTATACCACAAATGAAACCATCGTTTCTTATAGCACCTAAACCTTTTGTTTTAAGATTTGGATCGTATGTTTCTATATCAACTGCAACTGTATCTACACCGTTTAGGTCTAGATCTTCTGGTGTATTACACATTATAATCTCTCTCCAATATCATTTCTAAATAGTGTATTGCCTTCTTTATATCTTGCTCTTTCCCTTTCGACTGATGTCGACAGATATACTTTATAGCATTACCCTCTGCAAAAAGCAATTTGTTCTCATTAATAAACTCTGCTGGTTGAATCTTCATCGATCGATAGTGCTTCCCACCTACCTGCTCTTCTAATGAAGAGTATGTTGTTCCTTTAAATATATCTTTGTGTGTCATCTTACTCCTAGTTTATATTTGTCTTGTGATGCTATTGTCCAACAGTCAAATCTGCCACGACTATACGCTACGTATTTTAATCTCAACTGACTAAAATAATCTTCTGGTCTAAATCTTGTGTCGTCTACTATGACATTATCAAAAGTTAAACCTTTTACGGTGTGAATGTTTGCATACTTAACTCTAACTTCACCGTTAAGATCACAACCATTTCGTAAAATTTTATTAATATATAATATTCTGTCTTCTTCTGTTTTAGTTCTTATTAATGCAAAGTCTTTTTGAAATTTTGAATTTTCTTTTAAATACTTATGATATATTAAATAATCTATATTGTATTCTCTATCTACCCATTCTTCAAAAGTTTCATCTCCTCTTCCATGCACTATAACTTTACTACCCATATAACTCCAAAAATCTTTTATTTGTTTTAATGGCATTGCTTTACCGCTTGCAAACTCTGGCCATAATTTATGACATCTTAATTCTTTCTTTGGTACGTGAGCCGTGTTCCCTACATGTGCAAACTCTATGCCGTGTTTCTTAAAAAACTTTTTAACCCATGCATCAGATGGCTTTTGACGATAAGTAAATAAAAAAGTCTCTTTAGTATTTTTTATTTTATCTAATAAAATTTCTAAAGCGCTACAATTTTTTTGTAGATTTGGGAGATAATAATGATTTCCTGTTATATCAGTAGCTTTCCATACTCTATAAGTTCCATAATGATGCCATATTGGAGCTATAATTTTTTTACATAAATTGTTTATAGTTTTACTACATCTATGTCCTTGTTCTAATTCCTTTGCACCTTGTGATAATTTATAAAATTCATGTGCATCTGCACCCGCCCATTCAAATATAGTTTGATCAGGGTCTCCCACAAACCAGTATTCTTGTGCATTAGTTGCAATTTTATCTAATGCTATTTTTTGTGTTTTATTACTGTCTTGTGCCTCATCTACTATCAAAGCATCTATGTTTGGTTCGACTGCTTTGTCTATAAATCTTTTAATCATATCGTGAAAATCTAATTTACCATTGTCTTTGTTATATTTTTCTACGATTGGTAACATTGTTTCTATATCAGTTATAGAATAGCCATGGTATTTTTTGTCAGATATTTTCCAATGTTCTTTTAAAGATCTGTTAAATCCGTATGCTTCTCTAACAAATTTAAAATACCCATGTTCTCTGTTATCAAATTGAGATTGTATTACTTTGTGTCTTTGAAATATAGAATCTATTCTGCATAAATTTTTATAATCATCATAGTCTAAAACTTGTTCTCCGATAGTTGCTTTGTTTTTACAATAGTGATGTATTGTACAAATGTTATGTTCTAATGCTTTTTTAGTAATGCCTTGCATTTCTGGTAGTTTTAATATCTCATCTTTAATTTCATCTGCTGCAACATTAGTGTGAGATAGAATTATAATTTTTTTGTAATCAAATTTTTTTAACAACTCTGTATATTTACTTGTAATAAATGTAGAAGTCTTACCTGTACCTGGAGGACCCACCATAAACTGAAGCTTACTCATTAGTAATCTCCTTGTATTCTCCTTCAACAATTAAATCTTCAACATCTACTGCTTGATTTATCATACGCCATGATACACAAGACTTACCATTAAACTTACCGTGATTCTTTTTTGCTTTAAGTATGTTTTGACATTTTATAACTAAATCTACTCTTGGTAAATTTACTTTCTGTCTATGTAAATAATCTTCAAACTTATCTAAACTAAATTCTAATATATTTTTACCCATGTTAAAATAAGGTAAACCAAAGTTTGCTAGTTCTTTTTTATTTGTATATGCTTTTTCTTCTGAAATATAATTTTTAAAATGTTTTTTAAATCTTAAATCTTCTTCTGCATCTTCAACATAATCTTTTGACTTCTCTCGTGCTTCATACTTTCTACGCATAATCTCTTCAAAGTCTGCAGCTTTCATCTCTGGAATCCAAACAGATGCTTTACTAATTACAGCATCATAAAATAATTTTTTATTACGAAGTGTAGGACCGTCAACTGTAATAGTTTTTTCAACGGCCTCCCCCTGTACTACAGCATTTATTTTTACAAAATATCTATCACTGCCATATTCTATTATTTGTCCGATAGATTGTTTTGCTTCTTCACTTGTAGCTTCTTGTACACCAATCCAACTAAACAATGTTGCTATTGTTTTTGTAGAGCACCCAATGATCTCTGCAAGTTTTGGCATACCAAATTTTCTGTTTGCTTTTTTGTGTGTTGTTCCTTTTTTCTTTCTTTTTTCTGCCTCTTCATCTTTTGCTGCAACAGCAATTTTATAAATATAGTCATCAATTTCTTCTGTGTTCCACTCTGTATGTTTTAACAATACTCCTGCCATAGCAGTGCAATAATCATCTCTTTGTCCTGATCCTGCGTATGTAATACACAAGGCTGCAGCTAAAGCAATCTTACCAAGATCAACTTTAATATTACCTGGGTATTCGTCAATACCATCGTATTTAACCCACTTAACAACTTCATTTGTTGTATGATATTTTGTTTCTGGAACTAATGTGTATTTATTTGCGCCATGTCTTATCTCACACAAAGTTGCACCATGACCATAATCTTTGTAATAATTTTCTAATTCTTTTGGTAGTGCAAATTTTTTATAGTCTGATGTACCAGACCAAAGATAATGACTTGATGGATTATTTCTTCTACCAAATATTGCACCACATGATTTTATGTGATCGCTTGTAAATCTTTTAACAACAGGATTGTCAATATCAAAATCTATATATTGATCTAACCGAAGTCCTATTTGTTTTGTTGTGTGTTCTATTCTCCATTCTTCTTTCGTAATCTTAAAATCAGGGTCGGACCATTTTTCAACCACCGCCTGCTTTGTATCGCAGGGTATGATCACCCGTCCCAGATCTATCCAATCTTCGTACGTAACCGGAGCTTTATTTATCTTATCATTCATAAATTAAAAGTGGGCGTATCCACTCTCGCTTCGACGCCCACTACCTAGGATCTTATAAATTTAAAGATTTTTTAGTTTGTTCTTGAGTTTCAGGTTTTGCTTCTATCTCACCCTTACCTACAGAATCTGCAAAAGATTTTGCCATATCATAGATAGCTTTATCTGTGACTGGTCCAACCTTCGATACATCCCAACCAAACCATGTTCCTTTGTCATTAGACATCTGAACAGTTGATAGTTTATAAATGTGGCTGTAAGTTGGCGGAGTAAACAAACCATTTTTACCCTGCATCTTTAAACCCATCATCATTGAATTCCATTTTCTACTAACTTTTAATTGAGTAGACTTCATAGATATCAACGCTGTCTCCGGGTTATCACCAACTACAAGTACAAAATGACTAGCGGTATTATCTAGATAATTACCATTTGGTAATCTGTCCTTATAATCTTTACCTCTAGTTGTTTGGCTAATGATATCACTATCTGCATCGTGTATCGCAACAGGAGCACCAGTGCTGGTACCTCTATCTTGCCATTCAATGTACTGTCTCTTGTAGTGACATGGTACAACATTAATAGAATCGTACAATGCGTTAGTGACAGTGTTTATGATTTTGCCTGGCTCTGCGCCCTCGACATACTTACCATCTCTTTTGTTTACCTCTGGAGATAGTTGTCCCAAAATTTTTAAGAATGGTAACGCAAGATCTTCTTGCGAAATATTCTGGGCTCCTTGTTGTGCATCTGCTTCCATATCAAATGTAGCTAATGCACCATTCTTTTTTTCTGTTACTTGGTTCATGTTTATTTGTTCCTTTTTATTGTTGTCTTATTCTCCGAGAATACCCCGAAGATTTCCGTTGGCATTTCTTTACCTGCCTCAATACGCTCACGGACTAGCGCTTTCAAAGTCATGGGTTCTACCTTCATCTTTTGTGTCGGTTGGAACCCTTGACCTTTTGCAAGATCGGCATAATCAGCCGCCTTGTTATCTTCGTTGCGACCAAAGGATACGGATATCTCGTTTTTGATTATATCCCCTAGTCCATT
>Ga0208425_1000017_pt1 | contig 62244 bp, 83 predicted proteins | sample DEB08_DNA_4_FD_185496 | JGI IMG/M metagenome (GOLD analysis project Ga0208425, IMG submission 185496) | Aqueous microbial communities from the Delaware River and Bay under freshwater to marine salinity gradient to study organic matter... | ecosystem: Environmental > Aquatic > Marine > Coastal ...
AATTAGGTGTTCTTACAAGTGCAGATGAAATGAGATGGCACCCTTCTCTTACTAATAAACAAGAAGATTGGTTAAATAAATTTATACAGGTTTGGGATCAGGCTACAGATCATGAATACAACAAATATAGGAGAAGATAATGATTACAGAAAAATACGCTAACAAACACGGTTACACGGACGTCGAACCATATGAGGTGGTTGAAATTAAAACAGACAAAAAAATAGTTATCCGAGCTCTTGATTGTAAAGAGCTTGAATGGAAAAAAGAATGGTTTGATGGTGGCTTTGCAGGTCACCTTGCCGATCAACATAAACAAAAATGGGATATTACATCCAACAAAAACAATCATTCATTTTATATTCGCAAACATAAGAGCGGTGAATGGAAAGATACTGGTGGTAATAAGTACACACTAGCAAATGAACCAAGAAAATTTTACGACTTTAACTTTTAGGAGGAGACATGGTTAAAAAGAAAGAAGAAAAAAAAGACTTATTATTTTTTAAAAAGTTCCTGATCAACATTGTTTATCAGGAGCTGGATCACGAAAAAAATTATGATGCGTATGATCAAGAGAGTTATCAAGAACCGCTTGATCGCGAAACGCGGAGCATTAATACTGATACAGAGGAGATTGCTCATGTTAATGATTATGAATGGAGAGGTACTAAATATGAAAAAATATTACCTCTTAATTTTGGTAAAGGGATTGATCCTGATCAATGGAATATAAATGATTTTTATGGAGATATTAATGAACCCTCCAAACAGGATCTAATACGTCATATTAATGTAACTGGTATGTATGAAGATCAGTGGAATGACAATAAACTTGAAATCAAAAACTTTTTCTCTGAGTCTTTTACTATCAATCAAGCGGAGATCCTTAATATTATTTTAAGATCACTCGAGGTTAAAAACTTAAATTTATCTAAAAAATTAGATGAGGCAGAAAAAACTATTAAAGATTTTCGTCAAGCAGAAAAAGATAAGTCTATTTATGATAGGCTCGATCAAATCGATAAGCTTGTTGAGGAGAATATTTTTGATAAACTGGATCACTTATATTATTCTACGCATGTTGTAGGGAAGAAAACTTTTGATCCGTTAAAAATTGGGTGGATGGATTATCCTGAAGGTCAAAAGAAATTCAAAGAGAGGTATGAAAGCTATAAATCTCAATTAAGTAACTGGGTAGCAAACTTTCATGTGGCTTTTCAAAAAATTATTAATCATCCACAGCGAAAAAAAGATATCTATTGGCGCGAAGACGATATGAAAGATATCGATAAAGCAACTAATCCTCTTCCAGATAAAAAAGATGATTAAGTTGGTGGTCGCGTGTATCACGGTGGGCGTATGTTGTTACCTTTATGTTTATCATACGCCCTACCAAACCTTCATGCGCGACTGCAGATACGATGAATTCCTACAAGGTAATTTGAGTGATCAATATTGTACGTGGTTGTACTTTGAAATGATTGATGAAAATTCATGGATTAGACAAATAATAGAGGCCCTAGAAACCCCAGAAAACCGCCAATAATTAGATAAATGTTTTAAAATATTATAAAATACTATATAAGTAAGGCATAACAAATAGAAAGAAGGAAGCGATGAAAAAAGTATACGAAGCCCTACTAAACGGTGAAAGAGTTAGAGCAGAAAAAGTAAACAACAGATGGATGATTGGTGGAGACTATGTAAGTAAAGGTAGTCAAGTTCTTATCAAGATAAAAAAAGAAGGTCATAAAGATGCATGGTATTCTTTAAGAGGTTGTTTTTTAAAATTTAATGATTTCGTTGGGGAGGAATTTAATGATTAAATATATTATCAACGATCTTAAATTAGCGAGCAAGGAAGATTGGATCTACCTTGCTCTTTCATTACCTGTAAGTCTGGTTGCACTTGCAGATTGGTTTATATTTTAACAGGAGAAAGAAATGACTAAAAAATCGATTATAAATATAAAAGTTTCAGGAGTTAAAAAATTAAATAACTCTTCTAATGGAAACCCGAAATACGAGTTTTATTTTCATAAAGGAGGCATTGCAACAACGCCTTCGGATGCAGGGTGGGTATATGCTTTTAGCACTGATACTTTTTGGGGTAGATGGGTAGATATTACTTATCACATGAATAAAGGAGGAAAAGCTATTCTTGACTCCATAAAGTTAAATGAAGATCATAATGAAGATAACCTTGTCATAAGTGGAATAGATGAGGTTATAAATGCTGATGATAATGTTCAGGAGGATCAATGATTAAAGGCAATCCAATAGTCAGTAAATGTGTTAATTGCGACGGCCAGTTCCGTCGCAATACTTTTGGTGTAGGATTGAATACCATAGGGAAGGATTTAGGGTACGCAACATCAGCTAAATCTTTTTATTTTTGTCAGTCAAAATGCGAACAAGAGTTTGCAGAGGCGTGTGCCGAAGCTAACGTTAGGCGTCTCGGCGGAACGTTAGTCAGGTTTAATAAAGGAGATAGGAGGGCTTCATGACTAAAATATTAAAATCTTTTGATTATAAAAAATTTAAATTTATCAAAGGTAATAGGGCCATAAACGACCGCCATGTTAACGGTTTAGTTAAAAGCATGGAAAAGAATGGGCTTATTATAAATCCTTCGTGTGTTAACGAAAAGTTAGAAATCATTGAGGGTCAACATCGTTTAATGGCTTGTGAGATATTAAATCTTCCTTACTATTATTATGTAGTTCCTGGTGCTACTATTGATGATGTTACTATTCTAAATCAAAATAGAAAAAACTGGGGCTTTACGGAATGGATGAACCGTTATTCTGAATACAATAATATGGAATATCAAATCTATAAATCATTGTATGAGAAATGGGGCTTTGATCATTGGAGCACTATCTTTCTTTTGTGTCGTACAAAAGGATATCGTAGCCGTGCAGGATTAAAAGATAAGTTTTATGATGGCACATTAAAAATTGAAACGTTGGAGCAAGGTAAAAAATGGGCGCAACGTATCATGGACGTCGAACCATATTATAAAAATTACAAAAGACGTGCATTTATTCAAGCAATGATCCGCGTGTTTCATGATCGTAATTACAATCATAAAACTTTTATGAATAAACTTAATATGGTTAGAGATAGATTGTACGACTGTTCGACAGTCGGTTTATATCTTCAACGTATTGATGATATTATGAACTATCAAACACCTAAAAATAAAAGAGTAAATTTTGCGATGCAATGGGGCGATCCAGAATCTATTTTTTCAGATAAAGCAGCTTAGGAGGATCAATGAAAAAGTTTTTTAATTTTTTTAGGAAGAAGAAAAGAAGAATTGATTTAATTAAATTTCATCTCATAGCTAATCAATACAATGGTGTTATTGGTTGGCAAGCAAACGATCTTGAAACATTATATCCTGCAACTGGCGTGTATAGCAAACCAGTTAGAGGAGAAGACACATGGCAAAGAGAAGGGGAGTTAAAAAAATAATGGGAATGTTTGATGAGTTTCACGATTGTAAATCGTGCAATAGACGTTATCATCAGTGGTTGATGATAGCGATAAAGAATAAATATCCTGATCATTTATGTATCAGGTGTTACAATTTTAAGGATGAACATGAAAAAGAAAGAGAAAAAATTAACACATTACAATCAAATGATTACAGCGAAGACAAGAAAGTTGCTTGATTTAATGTGTAAAAAAACAAAGCTATCAAGGCCAATGCAATTAGAAAAGATTGTTGAAGAGTCATCATGATAACGCATATTTTATTAGGGCTAATACTCTTAGCCCTAGTTGGTATTGGATTCATGGTGTTCATCATTGGTAAAATAATAGATGAACGTCTTAACAATTAATCCATAAAAAACTTTGGGTCTTCTTTTACAGGTCCGAGAACTTTTCTCAGGGCCTGTAGACCATCTGATAATACCTGTTCCCACTCTTCTTTTTTTAAAACTTTATTATATTGAGGGTTATAAAATTTAAGAGATACCTCGCCACATTTTGGACATTGAGATATTTTTCTTACAGGACTATTAGGTAACAACATAACCTTTGCCTTTTTTTATATTTAGGCGAATTATATGTAATTTTTTCCAAGCGAGCAACCTAATTTTTTAAGGAGGAAAATGTGAATAACTCGCTTGGAACTCTAAAAGGGTGGCTCTCCCTTAAACTGTATTACTGGCTTACTCTCCCGAAATTTTGTAGTTTTTAAAGCATTCTGGATCAAGTGGTGGTCCGTAGTAGATGCTAATACTGTCGTTCGTACCCTCGGTCCACGATTGGTGGTAGTATTTATTTTCATCGATTTCCCCTTGTGAGTGACAAACCTTACACTGTTCAATGTTGGTCTCTGCTTCAAACGATAGTTTGACATATCCGTTTCCTTTACAATTGGGACATGGAATCATATTAACCATTTCCTTATGTCCTCAGCTAACACCGATGTAGCTAAGTTTATTTTATTTCTTAGTGAATAAATAATTTTTTCATCAACTGTTCCTGTTGAAACAAGATCAATGTAAGTGACTTTATCTTCTGTACCAATACGATGGTTACGTGCCTCTGCTTGCTCACGGATCTCTAAATCATAATTGTTTGAATAAAAGACAGCAAGACTAGCTGCAGTTAACGTAATACCTCTACCGCCTGTCATAGGTTGACCAATAAAGAATTGTGTATCTTCATCCTCCTGAAATCGTCTAATATTTTCTTGTCTAATATTTTGTGGTGTGTCTCCATAATACGTGACCACGGAGCGCGGACCGTATTTTTTTAATAATGTTTTTTCAATCTCTTGAATGTCATGACGATAATTCGCCCAAATGATCGCTTTATCACCGTGCTCTTCTAGAATAGCACATAGTTCTTTAACGCGGTTATTTGGTAACGATAATACTTTACCATCATCGGTTGCCATATGACCACACACTATTTGATGAAGCCTTATCATTTGGGCGAGCACTGACGTAGTCGTCAATGTTTCTTGCTTGAGTTGCACTAAAGCAGTGCGTTTCATTTGCATGTACGCATCAAGCTGTTCCGTTGTCATTGGAACAATTCTTTTCATCCATACTTGATCAGGAAGATCAAGCGCGTCTTTTTTTAAAACACGATAAGAAAATTGTCGTAACTTATAATTTAATTCTTCTAAGTTTTTATATCCTGTTACTTTATTAAACGATCGACCACCAAAAGATAATCGTTGCATCTGACAGTAACGCGCTCTGAATGTATAAATAGAACTAAAACCTAATAGTTCATGATTTAAAAAATTACATTGCGCATACAGATCTTCAGGAGATTTAGTAATAGGGGATCCTGTCATGATAACACGATAACGCGCTAAGTTACCAAGCTTGGTAATGGCTTTGGTACGTAACGCGGTTGAGTTTTTAATGATCGTGCTTTCATCAACAGCCATCAATGCTTGACGGGTCATCAGAAATCTATCAGCAAACTTGCGTCCACGGTCCGTGGTAAACGCATCAACGTTCATAATTAAAATATTAAAATGTACTTTCGCAGGTTCCGTAATAAATAATGTTTGTAATTCTTCTTCATGCTTTTTTGTTTTTTGTCCTGTCCATACGACTACGTTACGATCCACGTGTGTTGGCATATGTGTTTCAATTTCTTTAACCCACGTTCCCTTAACACCGTTAGGACAGATAACGAGTAAACCAAAAATATATCCATTGTCATAAAGAAACGAAGACGCATCAATTAATACTTTAGTTTTTCCACAACCCATTTCCATAAGCAACGCAAACTCTTTATTTTGCTTAGAAAAATGATTTAACATAGCTCCCATAGATGCTAATTGATGCTCGTAAGGCGTTGTTTTAAAACTATATTTATATTTCGGCATAACTTTCTAAATTATAAAATTTAAAAACGATAACATTTTTCTTGTATAATTAAAATAAAAATAATATAGACTCCCCTAGAAAGATGAAAGACTCAGAAAACAAAGGAAATGTGTACGTTATCCAAGAGGTATCTCGATTTAATGTAATCACTGCTCAGGAATATGGAAAACTTATTCCTATATTTGAGGAGGGAAAACAAATTATGTTATCACCTGGACCAGCGATACGTAAGGCTAAAAATATATTAAAAGATTTTAATGATAAAGATTATTTATTATTGATTGGTGATCCATCAATGATTGGTCTTTGTTGTTCTGTTGCTGCAGAAAATAATCGTGGCCGATATAATCTTTTAAAATATGATCGCCAATCGCATACATATCTCCCCATACAGATAGACTTACACGAGAGGAATAACTATGACAGAGAAAGTTGATTTTACAAATTTTTTACCTGAAGAAAATAAAGTAGAAATATCTGAGGTTAAAGATGTGTCAGAAGCATCCAACAGATATTTACAAATTGAAAGCGAAATACTTTCATTAGAAAACGACGTTAAAAGAAAAAAATCCGAGCTACAACAAATGAATGATTCAATTGTTCAGATGATGGAGCAACGAGGAGTTAAAGAGATTAAACTGACGAGTGGTGAAGCAATAAGTTATAAACCCTTTTATAAAGCGAGCATCACTAAAGATAATGAAGCAGAATGTTTTGGATGGTTAGAAAAAAATAACCACGATGAACTAATTAAAAACATTGTGTCAGTGAGGTTTGGTAAAGGAGATAATGATCAGGCATCTAAGTTGGTAGAAGACTTAGAGCAAAATGGTTTAGCTCCTGACCAAAAACGCAAGGTCGAGCCTATGACCTTGAACGCCTTTGTTGGTGAACAAATAAATAAAGGTACCGATTTACCTATAGATATATTTAATGTGTATATGGGTAACAAAGTGAAAATTAAAAAAGGGAAATAACGATGAACGATGTAACGAAAAAAAAGAAAAGTGAAATATCGACTAATGTTGTAGACTTTTCAAGCCACATTGGTGTTGGCTTTGAAAATGTTGGTGCGCAAGAAATGGCAATACCATTTTTAAAAATTGCTAGCTCTCAAACACCAGAGATTAAAAAATCAAATGCAAAGTTTGTAGAAGGACTTGAGCAAGGTGATATTTTTAATTCTGTTACAAAAGACTTTTACAAAAGCATAGCTGTAGTTCCATGTGCCTTTAGAGTACGTGGAGTAGAGTGGTCACCTTTAGGTGAAGGGACTGGTGCACCTGTAAAAATTTATAAGCCTGAAGACATGCCAGCTTTAACGCGTGGCGCGGATGGGGAAGATCATTACATGATTAATGGAGCGATCTCTCCTACCTATATTGTAACGACGGCTGAGTATTTTGTTTTACGAATTAATGATGATGGATCGTTTGAACGATGCCAAATTATTATGCAGAAGACACAATATAAAAAATCCCGTTATTGGAATACGATGATGATGAATCAGAAAATTAAATCCAGTGATGGGTCACTAAGAACATTACCAATGTTTGCTAATGTATACAAAATGGAAGGTGTACAAGAAGCAAATAAAAAGAATGATTGGTGGGGATGGAAAATCACCTTGGATAAATCAGTCAATGATATTCCTAATCCATCTTATATAGTGGAGGAGGCTAAACATTTTCATGAGCTTGTGACATCAGGATCAATAGATCCTGCTCCAGAGGCAAATAATGATAATGACGATAGCGGTTTAAAAGACGTTACACCCAATGTGGATAGTGGCGTTTTAGGATCGTAATCACCTTAATTACCTAGGTTAGGGGCCTTCAAGGCCCCTAGTTATATTATTATTTATGAAAGTAGAAAAATTTAAAAATATATTTGATGGGTTAGATAGAGCTCACGGTTTTTATGAGTACACCCAAACAAAACAAAATGGCAAGCGTGATGGACGCATGCGTACAGTTCATGAAGAACCTACTTTACAAATGTTTCAGGATCATCTGGAAGGAAAAGATCGTGCTTTAGGTATTGTTCCCATTCGAGACGATGCAACTTGTACGTGGGGTTGTATTGATATTGACGAGTACCCTTTGGATCATAAAAAAATATTATCACAAATACGAAAATACAAACTACCATTAGTGATGTGTGCCTCCAAATCTTTTGGTGCTCATCTTTTTTTATTTTCCAAAAATCCACAACCTGCTTTTCTGTTTGATGAAAAGTTAAAAGAAATACGCGCTCATCTTGGCTATGCAAAAGCGGAGGTATTTCCTAAACAAATTAAACTCTCTGATGAGCAAGACACTGGATCGTGGCTGAACTTACCTTATCACGGCGAAACACGGTACGCGTTTCTTGATAATGGTGAAGGTGCTACACTAGAAGAATTCTTTGAGTTATATGACAAAAATGTCTGTGATGATATTGGTAAAATATTAATACAGGTAGAAGATAATAACATGGCTGATGGCCCTCCATGTTTAGAAATTTTAACGGATCAAGGCTATCCAGAGGGGACAAGAAATAATGGATTATTTAGTGTGGGAATTTTTTATCGTAAGTCTAATCCTGATGACTGGAAGAATTTATTAGAAACATATAACCGCGAATACATGGACCCACCTTTAAATACTAATGAGGTAGGTATTATTATGAAACAAGTTGGTGCTGATAAAGCTGATGGTACCATGAAATATATGTATAAATGTAATGATCAACCTATCGCTAGTGTTTGTCAAAAAGCTAAATGTAAATTAAGAAAGTTTGGTGTGGGTACATCAGGTCAAGATCATCCTGTATATGCGAACTTACGTGTCACGGATCGCGAACCACGTATTTGGTATCTTGATATAGACTCTCATCCAGTAGAGACACAAGTACAAGATGAAATAGAATATCATCATCGTTTACGTAAATTAGTTAAAAGAAAATTATTACGTTACATACCTATGATGAAACAAGCTGACTGGGAAGAAATACAGTCAGGATTATTTGAAACAATTACTACAATTAATATGCCTGAAGATGTATCTAAGGTGGGTGAGTTTAAAGATTATTTATTTGAGTTTTGTACCGCAAGAGGTGAGTCGTTTGATATTGATGAATTGGATATGGAAAAACCCTATACTAATGCGGAAGAGAATTCGACATACTTTCGTTTACGTGACTTATCAAAATGGTTAGAGAATACGAAAAACTTTAAAGAGAATAGATCTTGGTTAGTTCAACGAATAAAAGATCTAGAGGGTAAAGATGTGATGGTATATCCAAAAGGAATACAAACAAGAGCGTGGAAAATACCTGCATATACACAACCTAAAAAAATGGAAAAGATGCCTGATTTAAAAACAGAAGAAAAAACAGATAAAGATATTTTAGGAGGAACCGAAGATGAGGTTATACCATTTTAATTATGGAGAACTATAAAGTAATGCCAATAAAATATGAAGAAACAAAGCCTTTTATATTAGGAATTCATTATGCAAAAAGAATGCCAATGATACAGTTTTCTTTTGGTTTATTTTTTAATGATGAATTAGTTGGTGTTGTTTGTTATGGATCTCCAGCTTCTCAATCTTTATGTAGAGGTATTGCAGGAGATGAGTACAGGAAAAAAGTATTAGAATTAAATAGGCTTGTTTTAAAAAACAATATTAAAAATGAGGCTTCTTTTTTAGTGAGTAATTCTTTTAAGCTTTTACACAGACCAGTTATAATTGTTTCTTATGCAGATACGAGTCAACATCACACAGGATATATTTATCAAGCTACAAATTTTTTATATACTGGTTTGTCTGATAAAAGAACTGAATGGAGAATGAAAGGAACAAATAAACATAGTAAAACAATATGTGAGCAATATACATTAGAAGAAAGAAAAAATAATCCCGATAAATTTCATGTTGTACAACGACCTAGAAAACATCGTTATCTTTATGTTATAGCAAATAAAAAAGATAAAAAACAAATCTTAAAAAATTTTAAGTATCCAATTTTAGATTATCCTAAGTTTAAAAATAAAAATTACAAAACAAATACAAACATAGAAACACAAGGAGTATTGTTTTAATGATTAATATAATTGTAGGACCTCCTGGTACAGGCAAAACAACAGAGCTGTTAAATATATGTCAGCAAAAAAAAGAACAGGGTGTTCCTTGGGAAAGAATTGGTTTCTTTTCTTTTTCTAAGAAAGCAGCGTATGAAGCTAAGGATAGAGCAAGACATAAGTTTCAAGCAAGTAGAGATGATTTAACTCATTTTAGAACGTTACATAGTTTTGCTTTTAGACATCTAGCTGTTAAAGAAGATAACTTAATGAAACAAAAACATTGGAAAGAGTTGTCTTCAAAAGTTGGTTTTAATTTAGTTTTTAATGATAATGATGATTCTGTTTATACAAACTCTAATCATCAATTTATAAATCTCATTAACAAAGCGCGCTTAAAAGATATTAGTTTAGCTGAAGAGGTAAGACTTTACCCTGATCCTATTAATATGGTTAAGTTAGATTATTTAAACAGAGTTATAAATAAATACAAAAAAGTTAATGAGCTTTATGATTATACAGATATGATTGTTGATTACACAACTGACACAGTTTCGACACAGTTTGATGTGCTCTTTATAGACGAAGCTCAGGATATGCCTCGCGTTCAATATAACATGGTAGATAAATTAATTAGTAATAGTAAAGAGGTTTACATTGCAGGTGATGATGATCAAGCTATCTTTCGTTGGTCAGGTGCTGATGTAGATAAATTTATATCTCTACAAGGAACGGTAAAAGTTTTAGATAAATCGTATCGTTGTCCGCGAAGAGTGTTTCGATTAGCTAATAATATTATTACTAAAATACGAAATAGGCGTCCTAAAGTTTGGCAACCAAAAGAAGATGAAGGTAAAATATATCGTATACCACATTTACGACACATTGATTTATCTTCTGGAAACTGGTTGATCCTTGGCAGAACAAAAAAAATTAGAAATGAAATGATAGAAGAAATACTTTTAGAACAAGGTTATTGGTATGGAAGAGGTGAGCATAGACCAGTGTCTACGACTGTTTTAGGGGCTATCGATGTATGGAAAAAATTAAAGTTTGGCAACACGGTTACATTAACAGAGGTTAAAACTTTGTATAATAAAATAAAAACTAAAGTTGGAATTAAACATGGTCACAAAACAATGAAAGTGGAGAATGATAAACAATTATTTTCATTACAGCAACTAAAAGATCATCATGGTTTACTTGTCGATGGAGAATGGTGGGATGTACTCAGTTCTTTAACACCTTTTGAAATTACTTATTTACGGCGGCTTGAGAAAATAGGTGAAGACATAACAGCAGAACCACGAATTCGTGTTTCTACAATTCATCAAGCTAAAGGCGGAGAATGTGAAAATGTTATTGTGTTATTAGATTTAGGAAAGATTGTTTACAGATCTTATTTAAAAAATCCTGATGATGAACACCGTGTTTTTTATGTTGCTGTCACCAGAGCTAAAAACAATTTGTATATTGTTGAGGCTCAAAAACAACAAGGTTACCGAATGTACGGTGATGAAAGGATGCATGATGATTTATAAAAAGATACTTAACAAAGCCATTGAATTGATCGGCGGAGCACGAAACACGGATTACGGAGATCGGGTTACCAATCATCAAAACATCGCTAACTTATGGTCTGCTTTTTTAAATAAAAAAATATCAGCTCATGATGTAGCAATTTGTATGGCTTTAGTTAAAGTAGCGCGTCTCATGCATAGTCGTAAATCTGATAGTTATGTAGACCTAGCAGCGTACGGCGCAATCGCAGGGGAGATAGCAGAACGTGAGGAGGGTAAAGATGCAGAATAATTTTGGCTTTACAAAATCTGAGTGGGTACCACCTCATGAACTACCTGATATTACCGATGCAAAGGTTATTGCTTTTGACTTAGAAACATATGATCCACAATTAAAAACGACTGGACCAGGATGGACAACTAAAACAGGGCATATTATTGGCGTAGCGGTAGCCGTGGATGGTTGGAAGGGTTACTATCCTATTCGTCATGAGAATGGTTTCAATTGGGATAGAAGACGTGTTTTAACGTGGGTTAAAAAGTTAATGCAAACTAATGCTATCAAAGTAGCACACAATGCTATTTACGATTTAGGTTGGTTACATGCTGAAGGCATAGAGGTAAAAGGACCTATAGTTGATACAATGTTAATGGCTCCTATTTTAAATGAGAATAAATTTTCTTATGCATTAAGTGCAGTGGGAAAAGATATGCTTGGTGAAATAAAAGATGAAACACTTTTAAAACAAGCGGCTACTGAGTTTGGTATTGATCCTAAAAATGAAATGTACAAGTTGCCAGCTATCTTTGTAGGTGATTATGCGGAGCAAGATGCAGACTTGACTTTACGACTGTTTCACCACATGCGACCACTCATTGAAAAACAGAGTTTAAACACAGTGTATAAATTAGAGATGAATCTTATACCAATTATATTTGAAATGACAAAACGAGGAGTAAGAGTTGATGGAGATAAAGCAAGACGTTATAAAAAAAGTTTTAAGAATACAGAAAAGAAGATACTTGATGAAATACTGGCAGACACGGGTATCGCAGTTGATGTTTGGGCTGCGGCTAGTGTTGCAAAAGTATTTGATAAACTTAAAATAGATTATCCAAGAACAGAAAAAACACAGGCACCTAGTTTCACTAAAGATTTTTTAGTTCATCATTCACATCCAATTGCTAAAAAGATTCAAAGTGCTCGAGAGTTTAATAAAGTGCAATCAACTTTTATTGATACTATTTTAAAACATGGTGAGTCAGGACGAATTCATGCAAGCATTCATCAGATGAGAGATGGTACATCAGGAACAGTGTCAGGTCGTTTTAGTTATTCTAATCCAAACTTACAACAATTACCTTCTCGTAATAAAGAAATTAAAAAACAAATACGAGGATTGTTTTTACCTGAAGAAGGTGAGACATGGGGATCTTTTGATTATAGTCAGCAGGAACCACGGATCGCGTCACACTTTGCTTCAAGCTTAGGATGCGAAGGAGCTAAAGATGTTGTGGAAGAATATCAAAAAAATCCTGATGCAGATTTCCATAGTATAGTAGCAAACATTGCTAACATTGGCAGAGATCAGGCAAAAACTATTAACCTTGGATTATTTTATGGCATGGGCGTTAACAAACTTTCCAACGAATTGCAAGTGAACGTTGATGTTGCAAAAGAAATTTTAAAGGAGTACAATTCTAAGGTACCGTTTGTTAAGGAATTAACTAAACGCGTATCAAACTTCGCCAATAGTGAGGGTTACGTCTCAACAATCAAAGGTAGAAAATGTCGTTTTGAGTTATGGGAACCGACCACTTTTGGCGTGTTCAAAGCTCTACCAGAAGATCAAGCAAAATTAAAATATGGTAAGCATCACATTTTACAAAGAGCTGGTACTTACAAAGCATTAAACAGATTGATACAAGGATCAGCGGCGGATCAAACAAAACAAGCAATGATAGAATTATATAAGGAAAATTTAATTCCTCTAATACAAATTCATGATGAGCTCACATTAAGTTTTAATGGTGAAGAAAAAACTAAAAATAAAATAATGGAACTAATGGCACATGCTGTAAAATTAACAGTTCCAAGTAAAGTTGATTGTGATTTAGGAAAATCTTGGGGTGATGCTACTTAGAAATATTGGCGGTTTTCTGCGGTAAAATAGATATGTCTTGCGTATGATATAATATTATATAATATATACTTATAATTTTAGAAAGAAGGAATTATGAAATATACTAAACAAGACTTATTTAAAATAATTGGCCCAGAATTTTTCTCTGCAATTTTTACTAAGAGTAATGGTGAAGAGAGAAAGATACTTGCTAAACTACATGTAAAAGATCAAAAGTTTTTTGCAGGTGGTGAATTACTTGGTGACAGAAATCATTTATTAGAATGTATTGATGTTAACGTTCTTAAAAAAGTTGATGATCCAAAAAAAGCTTGGAGATCAATACAACTAAATAATTTAATCAGCCTTAAAATAAAAGGTGTTGAACATATCGAGAAAGGAGAAAGTCATGCACAAGCCGCTTAATTTTATTGAACCAGTACAAATAGAAATGGATTTTAATGTTCCATTTACTTTCAAAGACAGCATTGCTAAAATATCTAGAAAAAATCCAATGAGAGGATCTATCTTACAAAGTTTTTTAGGTGATGTTTGTCAGAATAAAAAATCTTCTTTTACTGATTGGGTATTAGATGCTAAAGAAGAAGAGCAAGAACAGGAGGATATATAAATGCATCCTGAAATTAAACAAGAAATTAAACTTTTAAAAGAATCTATAGCTCACTATGAAAGTGAGCTAAAGAGGCCTGTTTGGAATTATAAGTTTGATAAAGAAGATAGTCATACAAGAGCTAGAAGACTTATCCAATTTAAAACAGAACAATTAGAACAATTAGAAAGTTGGTACGCATGAGTATTAAAACTATTAAAATCATTCCTAATCCTGATGATGAGATTTTGGAGATACCAAAATTTTTACGTGACCTTGCTGAAAGGGATAAAAAAGAAGGTAGGCAAGGTAAAGGTTTGAATTCTGTTTCTGAGGCACCCAAGATTGTGGTGCCTTCATTACCGATGTCGCCTAAACAAGAAAAGAAAAAGCGCCAACAAGAGTTGATGTCTTTTCTTGCTAGCTTAGTTGATACTGGTTTAAAGAAAAAACCACTTATTGCTAAGATGAGAGATAAGTTTCCTAAGCTTAGTTCTTCTCAGATTTGTCGATTTGTGAATAATCAATTGAAATTAAAAGTAATTGCAATTGATACTAAATATAAAACTAAACCTGTTATTATCAAAGGTAAATATTGGAGGGTCCTATGATTGATTTGTTTGATTTAAAAAAAGGTGAGGCTAAATATTATGACAAGCCACAAAGATTTTATGTGGTAAGAAATAACACTAACGTTCCGCGTATCACGATTAAAGAAACGTATGCGGTGTGGAGAAGAAAAACTCAAAATAAAGTTTGGTTTCAATCAAAGTATGAAAAAGGAACTAGGTCATTTGATTTTAGTTACACAATAGATCAATTAGCAAATAGTATTCCCGATGCTTTGATTATGTCCAAGCTATTTAAAATAGGAAGATCTCAGGAAAATGTTGATAAGTTTAGAAAACAAGCTGACTTTCTTGAAGAGAAACTAAAAGATCCTAATAACTTTACTGCAAGTATTGATGAAGACTATTTAAGAAAATGGGGATCAAACAATGTAACGTTTGAAAAATTAGTTATCTAATGCTTTCTCTAATAATACTTCAAGTCGTATCACTCGTTCTCTTATGTCTGGTATGTCTTGGAGTATTATTTTTTCTAGTTGCTGTTGCTGTGACTCAACTGCTTCTAATCGTTGTGACATCATTCCATAAGTTACTCCAGCACTTACCAAAATTAATCCTAGCCAAATAGCATTTCTAAAATTAGTTTCCATTAAATTATTCTCCTATTTAAAAACTCATCTCTTAATGAAGCATCTAAATCTTGAGGGTTTGAAATTTCTCCTAATGCATTAAAGTTTAAACCTGTAGGACTTTCTCTATTTATTAAAGTTGGATTGTCTTTCATTTCTTTAATCATGTTAATGTTACTTATTCCTGTGTCTGGATACCCTCCCTTATTAGCTAAGTAGTTTCGATAAGCTGTGCTATCTAATGTAACACCTCCTATTCCAACATTATTTGCATTAAAGTTAGAAAAAGGTATTCTAGGATTATTAGGAGCTCCTGCTAACTGACTAAAATCTAAGGAACGATTACCGCGAAGCGCGTCAAAATCATTTTGATTAGCTTGATACTGATAAGGTAACCTATTTACTATTTCATTTACAGTAGAGTTATTTACAATCTCGCTTGCAGTTTGTGCCTTATTAAATAATTCTAATTTTTGTTCTTCAGATAAATTGTCAGTATTAATAAAATTATTTTTTTTAATTTTTTTATCATTTTTAATACTTTCCATATCAAGAGAAACAGTCTCTTCCTTATTACCATCATCAATAGTAAGCATGTTTTTTAAATCCTTTACAAAACCTGATGGAGCATTTGCTAAATCTCTATACACCTTACTATCTGTTATTCCTGTTTTATCTCCTATAAGACTAGCTCCTGATTTAACTTTTCCACCCATTTTATTTAATACACCTAAAATAGATTTAGCCATACTAACACCAGGAATAAGATTAGATGCGGCGCCTACTAAATTTTGAATACCAGATGTTATAGGAAATCTTTTTTTATAAGCTTCCGCACCACCTGCATTTCCTATAGTTTTATTATCAGAGCCTGCACTAATTTGATTTCCTTTTCTGTCTGTAAATGTAAAATTAGAAGGATCAAAAGTTTGCCCTGTTTTAAGAGCTTGCATTCTCATTTGATATTCGTTGCGATTATCTCCAGCTATTTGATTATTTTGATATTTGTCTTTATTGGCTATTAAATTTTCAATAGCTTTATTTGATTCATTTACTGATTGAGATTGAGGAGAATTAGGTTGTGAGGAACCTGAAGAGGTATGTGTTGATTTCTTTTTACCTGATAGAAAACTAAAGATACCCATTATGATACCATTTGTTGTGGTTTTTTATTACCCATTAAAGAAGCTATGCCCCCTTGATTTGCAAAGAAAGGAAGACCTACACCTTCTAATTGACTTATTGTTTCTGGATCTAATCCTGGTTGACGATTTGAAGGAGAAGGAATAGGGTCAATGACCGCGGCCATATTAAAGTTTGCATCTGGTTGTGGAACATCTAAAGTAGGTGATCCTACAATGTCTACTGGAATATCTTCTTGAATAACTTCCTCTTCAATAGAAGAATCTTCAGGAGCATCTAATAAAAATTCTATAGGTTCTTCTGCATTTTCATCTGTAGGTGCATTTTTTATAACGTCTTCATAAAAAAGATCAAACCCTTCTTTGTACTGAAGTAACCCTTCTTTTGCATCATCGGTTGCATTGGCAATTGACTCATTAAGATTATTACGTGTTAAATCAAGTAAACGAATACCTGCGCTATATCGTTGAAAATAAGATAAACTTGTATCTAAAGTATCAAATAAAATTTTTGTATTAGCAGGATTACTTAAAGCTCTTGCTATTCCTCTAGCACTTAGTGTAGGTACTAAGCCCATGCCACCTGCCATACCTATATCACCAACACTTAAAACACCAAAATAATTACCTATAATAGATCCAATACCACCAAACACAGCAGCTCTTTGAATATATTGATTTACATCAGGAACTTTTATACTTTTATGTTGAGACATAAAATCAAGTAACTGTCTAAATTGATTTCCATCAATTACAGAAGCGCCTTCTTTGTTTAAAATATTTAGTGCATGTAATAAACTTTCTTCTCTTACAGGTATTGTAGATCCTTTACTGGCTACTTGAGAAGATCTAAAACCAAGAGCTTTAAGTAAAGCGTCTGGATCAATGTTTAAAAAATTTGAAGTTGTTTCAAATTCATTTTTTCCTTTACCTACTTTAAAAGATTTTTCTATTGCCTCATCTATATACGCTCTAACAAAGGATCCAAAAGCCTGATCATTTTCTCCTAATAATTTATATAAATCATCAATTCCTTCTTTAGATTGAGTCTTTAAAATATCTCTAATAAATTCATCATAATATTTTTTTCCCTCTGTAGTTAACTTTGTGTCAAATATATTATTTTTAAATGCATCAAATTTTCCTGCGAAAGCTCTTTCAAAAAGAGGTTTACCTTCAAACCATTTTCCTCCTTCTTCCCATCCATTTTTATACATGTTGGTAGCAATTTTGTATTGTGATAAAATTTGATCAGCTAAATCAGCATCTATTTTGGATAAATCTAAATTACCAAAACTATTATTAATAGAATTTTTTATATCAATTAATTCTTTAACAGAGGCTCCTCCCTCTGTAGCATAACTTCTTTTTTGTGCTTTTTTAATAGTGTTTGTAATGTAATCTCTTAATGTTTTAACATCTAAAAACTTTTTAGCACCAAACTTATCCACTATATTTAAAGCCACTTTATATGCTTCACTCCATCCTGGATCGTTAGGGCTTAATTGACCTTTTCCTCCCTGTTGAGCATCACTAATAATTCTTCTTGCGACGTCTAATACATAAGGAACATCTTTAGCATCAGGATTTGTATTTCTTAATGGAACTATGTTAATGTCAAAATCATATACTTTTTTTCCGTTTATTTTTCCTGTCGCTAAATCTAAAAATTTATTATATTGAGCGCCTACTTTTGTCCGAAAATTTTTATAAGTAGCGGTAGCTAGTTCTGTAATAGTTTTTCCTAATTGACTTTGAGTCTGGCCTGTAGGAGCAAGAGCGTATAGAGTATCATCAAATGCTGACTCCAATTGAGCACCTCTTTTTTTTACAAATTTTCCAACTGGTCCCGATACCAACGGAAACATGCCTCCAATTCGTAAAAACGTTTTAGCAAACCCCGAAGCTACATCTATAGGAGCAAAATCAATACCAAATTTGTCGGCTATTTTTTTTAATCCTTCGGCTCCCTTTTTTCCTGTCATTAAAATTCTTTTAAAAAGAAAAGGAATAGATCCTATTCCTACGCCAAAAGCTTCAAAGGATAAATTTCTTTTAAGATCTTGAGGAACTTTTTCCCATATTTCTTCTATAGTTTCTTCTTCCCCTGTAATAAATCCTTTAACACGGTCATACAATTGCTCCATTGCTGTTGCGCCTAAAGTTCCACCTCCTATGGCATATAGCACTGTGCCTACAGGATTCTTTTTAAAAGTAGTTTTTAATGCATTAGCTGCTAATTTTCTAACTCCTTCATATCCTCCTAACGCTCCTACTATAGAAGCTGTATCTCTTGATTGAAGAGCACGCATAAAGTTTTCTCCAAAGTCAGTTTTTTTCTGTCTGTAAACTTCTTCATTACCACCTAATGTTTGAAAAACAAATTTGTCAAAAAAATCCATTTTATCTGGATCAACTAATTCATAGTCTTCTAAAAATTCAGAATCACCAATAAATTTTTTTTTATCCGTAAAACGTTCTATGTCAAACATTCCAGGAATAGGAGTTTGTGTTTCTTCTTCAGGACCTTCTATATCATCAAAAATATTAACAGGGATATTTGATTCTATATCATCAAAAATATTAATTTCATCAGCCATGTTACTGAGAGGATTTCCATTCTTTATATTTCTTGATTACCAGTTCAGGATCTTTACCATTCATAATTGCGGTGATAGCATTCATAATTTGTGGATCCGTGTCTATCATATCTATCATCTCTTTAGGTAAAGAACTTTTAATTATCTCTAATTTCATATCTTCACTTTTGATGTCTTTTGGTTTAATATTGTAAAACTGAGGAGTCTCAAATTTTTTCTCTGAGTTACCTGTTTGTCGGTAAAAAGAATTAATATCATTAACTAAAGTTTTACGAATCTGTTTAATAGAGTCCATTGTTCTCTTAGCATTCCCTGCATAAATATTTAAAATATCTTTTTTATCATTTTTCTCTTTATTTGTTATAGATCTAAACGATCCTTGTTTCTCAACACTTGCAAGTTTAGAGGCAATAGAATCTTGTAGACCAGCAATTTGATCTATTACAGGGCTGTCAAGAAATTTAATTTCAGGTAAATCTACTCCTAAAAGACTATTAAATATTTGATCTAAAGATAAATAACCACTTTTTCCGTAACTTGCTGCTCCACCTATAATACCAAAATATTGAGGATAGTTTAAAGCAACTTCATATAATTGATCCAAAAGTTTTATAGCTTCTTCTCCTTGATTTGCTTTTTGAATTAATATGTTTTCATTAGATGAACCCTCTTTTATATTAACTGTTTGTGACTCCACATCAACCAACCCATCATTTTTAGTTGGAATATTTTCAAAATCAATGTTTTGTGCTATTTCAATTTCGTTAGAATTTTCTCCTCCTATTGGTGTTCCTGTATTTCTTTTTTTAATTAAACCACCTTTAGCTTGAGGTTGAGGTTGAACATTAGTAATATTAGTTTCAAGATTGAGCCCACCTACTTTGTCAAATTTCCAATATTTTTTAAATGCATTATCCGCATCAGCAAATTTTTCTAAGAATTTATTGTAATTATTAATACCTTCTTCACTGCTAATATCTATAACAGCCGTTTGTGTTGTTACCTCACCATCAACTACAGTTGGGTAACTTACTACGTATTCAATTTTATCTTTTGCTTTTGGTGTACTGAATTCATATTCACCGTTAGGTTTTTTGTAAACAAGAGTATTCTCTGCAATACCATCTAAGTTAAGGTTAAGATCTGTAAATACGGTATCTTCAGATTGTCCTATTGTACCAATGTATACCGATGATTCCTTTTTATCTTTTGGCTCATTAAATTTATTTAAAGAACCATTAGCACTAAATTGAAAAGTTGTTCCTGTTATAGGATATGCTGCATTAAATTCATCTATAGTCATGCCTAATAGAGTAGCAGTTAATAAATCTTTTTCTGCATTACCTGTTTTAACTAATGTATTTGTGGCTTTTGCTCCCGCAGCTTTAGCCGCTGTATCGGCTGCAATAGCTGATGATAGTGCTCCTGATTTAAGTTGCATCTCTAAAGCTTTTTCTTTTGCATCTTGTGTATTTACTCTTTTTTGTGTTGAATCTAAAAACATGCTTCCCGCTTGACTTGGATCTATGTCTCCTCTTCCATAAGCTAAAGCTAGTTTAGAAATATCCATAAGGGTATTAGCTTTGTTTCTTTCAGGATCATTGTATCCTTGCATTAATTCCATATATAAAGGAAGATAATCTTCTTTGTAAGAAGTAGCTAAATTACCTTTATTAAAATGTTGTATTGGTTGAACTGGTCCACCATTAGCATAACCCATCATTCCTGGTGCCATTCTTTCAAATTGTAAATTCTGCATAATACGATCATCAATGTTATCACTTGCTGATAATGACTCTGTATTTAAATTTTGATTAGGAAAAGAACTCATATATCCACCGTTAGCGACGCCTACAGGTTGTGGAGGCATATTCATCGCCATCATTTCTTCCGCATCTTGTTGTGTTGGTGCAATAGAAGACATTTCTTGCCCTTCTTCTATTTGACCAATACCAGTGTTAGCGCTATCTTGATCAAGCATTTGCATAACAGGTTGAACTAAAGTTAAAACACTGTCAGGTGTTTCTTCCGCATCTTTTTCTCCAACGTAAGAAGCTAACTCTTGCCTTCTATCAGCTTCACTTAAATCATCACCTCTAATAGAGCGCATTAACTCATCGTAAGTGTTAGTATCATCAATTTCATTTTTGGCTCTTTCGCCTTCTTCTAACATGGCCATAGCTTCTGCTTCTCCGCCTCCGCCACTAAAACCATCCATAATACCAACGTTCTCTGTATTAACTTGTTCTTCTACTATTTCACCTTGAGGAGGTGAACCTTCTGCTCTTGCAGATGGAACAGTAAGTTCTACAAGTTTTCTATAATCATCACTTTCAGTATTAATTATTCTTTCCATAACAGAGGAAGGATAAGCTACATTAGGATACAACAAATTAAATTCATATTCATTTAATTCATAAGCACTTCCTTCTCCGTATTGATCAGTAGGTTTATCAAGAAAATCATTTATACCTTGTACAACCTTACTATTTTTTATTCTTTCAAATAAACTTGGCGCATTAATGCCTTCATTATTAGCTATAGTAATTCCCTCTTGTCTTTCGCCTCCCATAGGAGTGCCATCTTGACGGCGAACCACGGGCATCGGTCGTTGAAACATTGATCTATTCATGACTGCCATTATACTACTCCTAATTTTTTAAGGCCTGCTAAACCTGTTAAGGCCCCTATGCCTGTTCCTATACCAGCTTGCATTGGGCTTGGTCCGCCATATCCTTGAGCTGTGTTAAAGACAGCCGAAGAGGACGGTGCACCTTGCATAATATCACCGTAGAAAGCTAGTTGTTGATACGGTTGCATAATACCTTGTAATAAATTTTGTCTTTTCATGTCTTCTTGTTGTTGAGCGAATTGTTGTTGCATTCCACCTGAAGCAAGTAATGATTGAATATCTTGGCCTGCTAATCCTTGAGCTTGCGCACCTAGTTGAGCTTGTTGAGCTCCTAAACCTGCAATACCTAAACCAGCCATTCTTTGTCTTTCCATTTCACCTTGATAACCTTGCATGGCTTGACCATAATTTTGTGCATTAAGAGTTGCTAAAGCTTGCGCTCTTGCGTCTTGTTGTTGTCCTGCAAGTTCTGCTTGTTGAACCCCGTAACGCGAACCACCGAACACGCCACCTCTTACAGCATCTCCAGCTAATTGATTTGATTGTTGAGCCCCTCTTTTATCAAGCTCCGTCATTGTTGCATCAATAACTTGCTGTTGAAAAGGATTCATGTAAGCGTCTAATTGAGATTGCGTTGGCGCTCCCGTAATACCACTTAATAAATTTTGTCCTTGTGTTGTGTAATCTTTAGCTGCATCTAAGTAAGGTTGATAAGCACCAATGCCCTGTTGCGCTAAACTAAAAGCTTGTTTTTGTTCAGGAGTAAGTCCAGCTAAAACATAATCAGGAAGAGTATACCCTTTTTCTGTTAAGGCTTTAGCGGTATCTATTAAACCAAGTTTACGAGCCTCAATATCTGGCGCTTCTCTTTGTATTTGTGTTGCTGTTGACATTATGCGACTCCTCTTGATTGTTCAGAGAGTGTACCACCTTTTTCTAAATTTTTCATCATTTGATACATTCTTTTTGCTCCTTCTCTTCTATTACCTCCACCTGCATTATTAACTGCTTTGGCGGTAAACACGAATTCTCCATCACTTAACATTGCAGGTATATCATCACTTGTTCCTGTTCCAGGCCCCTCTATTTCTCCGTTCTTACGCGGAAAATATTTTTTTGATCCATCGGCTAAATTAATGATACCACCCTCTGCTGAGTAACGAACAAAATCATCTGTTAATTCTTCGATAGGTACACCAAATTGATCTTGCATGTCAGTGTAGTAATAAGGTTTAACACCTTGTCCTGATAATTGAAACTCTTGTGGATCATTATAGTAAAGGGGATTTAATGCATTAGGGTCGCCAGGTTCAAAGTTTGCTAATTGATTTTTTGCATCCATATAAGAAAGTCCTCCAAGACCTGCTCCTACTAATAAATTTGATTTACTAAAGACATCTCCTACACCAAGTTTATTACTGCCTGATAAATATTGTAATCTCTTGTATGCATCTACATTTTCTTTTGTGGGATTATTAATTGCTAATTCTTTTGCTTCAATTAATTGATTTTTAAGATTAACTTTATCTGCATTACCGCTTACGTTAGCAAATTTATCTATCATGTTTTGAGCGCCTTTAATAACATTAAAATCATCTCCCATAGCAAATTTACCACCAGGTAAACCTTTACCAGCGAAACCTTTAAGAGGGCCATATGCTCCTGCGATGGATCCAATACCATAACCCATTAATGCTGTTTTAAGAGCCTTGTCTGCTTTTTGTCCTGATATAAGGCCACCAATACCAGCGCCAATACCAGCGCCTGCAGCACCACCAATCATAAAACCAAGACCACCACCTACAATAGGGGCTATCTTTTTTACTGCTTTTTTTACCGATTTAAATGTTTTATTTAAGAAACCACCAATACCTAATTGGGGGATATCCTCAATAAATTGTTCGTCAAATTCCATCATGCATAATCCTTCATAGCAACTAGTTTTTCGTTGAAAAGCAAGATGGCGAGGCTTGGAGAAATGCGCCTATTTTATTCTATATTTATAGGTGTTTTTATTGTAATGTGCAATGAGAAATTAGACATGGATATAGATATTAAGAAAGTTCCTATGGTTCGTCTCACGTGGCGCGATGCACGGGACACGGAAACTGGATGGTTAGACATAAAAGATGTGATAAATGCTCCGTTAGCCGTGTGTCAAGAAGTAGGGTGGATGATACATAATAATGATGAAAAAATAATTATTATGCGCTCTTATAGTAAAGATAAAGACGACATATCTGGTGGTGGTGCTATTGCTATACCTAAAGGTTGGGTGACAAAAATAGAATATTTATCTGTTGACTACTCAGAACAAAAATAAGTTGTCAAGAAAACAATTATAAAAAGATTACTTGATAATTATGATAGACGTGTTTAAATTAGATCTCACCCCAAAATTACAAATCAGGAGATATTATGGATAATCAAGAAGTATTGAAAGCTATAGCTGTCCTCGCAGATAAGGTGAGTCGCTATCATGAACGTTTATTAGCAGTAGAAAGAGATCACAAGAAACACGTTGATGGGTGTTCATGTCAATCTAAACCTCCTAGTATGGGTAGACCTTTAACAGAAGATGAACGAATTTTTGTACAAGAAAACATGGCAAAACATAAGGCGGCAGCAAATGGACAATAATTGCCCAGCTTGTGGTTGTGATTTAGATAAATGTATTTGTGATGATTTCTGTGAAAATTGCGGAGCTTAGGGATTTTTAGTTTTTCCAAATACATCAGGTAACTTCGTCACTTTAATTTGAACATTAGTTTCTACATCATCAGATGTAGTAGCTGTGTTTGGATTAGCAATATCTAGTTTAGCTTCATCCTCTGATTCGTAATCAGCCCCTGTACTTTTATTTTTTACCTCAACGTGAACTTCTGGTTGTATAATAGGAATTTCTTGTCCTTCTATTACTTGCTTACCTATTTCTTTTGAGTCTTGTACTTTCTTAAATGCCATTAATTTATCTCCATTAAGCTTACTAATATTTTTACTGCACCTGTTAGTTTTATTGCATCAGCTTGTTCTAATACAATAGGTTGTGTTAACACTTCGCTTTCTGCACCGTCAGCTAAACTTTCTTTGAACAACTCTATTTCTAAATTACTGTTACTACTATCTAATACAGCTACTGTTGTTACAACAGCTCCGCCTGACTGATTAGATAAACGAATACTTTTAACTAAAGCAGTTGTTGGTGGTACAGGAGGTTGCGAGTTTTGATTTGCTGTTGGAACAGTGTAAATAGTTCCTGTTGCACTACCTGATCTACTTATAAATAAATCAGCCAAGGAACCACGTCCTTGCTGTTGATTCGTCTTTTATATCCTGCTGATAACCAAAGTTTAATTGTTGCACTATCTGCTCTAACAACCTTGTTAATATATCAATTATAGTAGGTTGATACTCAGGTGTTGCTTGAGGAAATCTTGTTGTCGTAATCTTAGCCATTATCTGCCTCCATCTGGTTGTACATCTAATCGAAGTGTACCATATCTCCATTTATCACCAACAGCGTCACTGTCAATACGAACATTTGCTTGTCTTCCTCTACCTCGTAAATCAAATTTTTCTGTTGTAGGAACTACAGTTCTTACAACGGTTTGACTGTTTGTTGCATTCGGATATGTTTTAAATTTTAATGTTACATCAACAGATCCTGTAAGATCTTTAAAGTTTGGTATACCTCTTCCTATATGTAAGAAAGGTTGACCATCAGCAATATCAAAATCACCTGACTCAATAAATGCTGTAATAGGTAGTGTTACATTATCATCACCTGTTTCGTGTTGAAATAATGTTGTTGCTCCTGCTGTTAAACCGTTAATAACATTATTATTAGCAACTCCTGTTGTTGAATATTCTGTAGCATATGGTTTTTGATACACGCCATAATCTTGCCATGTTGTTCTAGCCAAGGATCCTGTTGACCAACAGTCTTCTAAATAGTTATAGGTAACATATCTGTCAATTTGTGTGGCATCATTAGAGGTATAGAACCACGTTACTTCATTAAACTCTGAGTTAACAGCAGCAAAAGTTTCTGGTTGGTTTGTAATACTAAAGTCTTCAAAAACATAATCTTGCACACTACAAGGCATTTTAGAAATAGCACCATCAAACTTATAAAAAGAATTCTGTGACATCCAAAAGGCTGTGCCGTTTACATCTACTGCTGAGTGTAAAGATACAGCTCCACAGTTTGCTCCTATTTGTGTTAAGTTAAATGTAAAAGGTGCACCAACAAATTGTAATGCATTTAAACTTGTATCTGTCCAAACTAATACAGCGTTACGTGATCGTACAGCCGTTATAATTTTTGATCCGTCTTGTATTCTAAAAGAACCTGCTGTGTTTGTTGCTGTTGGAACCCATGTGTTATAGTCTTCTTGCGAAGAAAAACGTAAGAATAAATCATCTTTAGATGTTGATGTTCCAATAACTGTTTCTGTTCCAAATAAAAACACATGTCTATCAGGCATTGATACTAAATTAAATCGTGAGATAGTAGGTGCACTTGATACTACTGCGGCAGGCGTTCCTACACCAACCGATGTATCCCATCTAAATGTTCCACCATTACTTACAGTAGCTAATAAGTCTTCACCAAAAGTGTCAAAAGACCAGTTACGTCCTTCGATAGTAACGTTAGACGTAGAACGAGCCGTGCCCCATGCTTCTTTACCCCACTGATAAGTACCCCAACCATAACCATATTGTGATACGGCTGTGCCTACAGATATTTGATAGGTTGCTGTTGCTGTCGCTGCAGATGCTCCTGTACTTGTTGCATTAGCTGCGGCTGTAATTGTATACGTATTGCTTGTTGGTATAGTAAGAATTTGATATTCGGCATTCATTGTCGCTGCAGGAATACCGTTAACAGGTCCTGACGTAGATGATATGGTAACAAAATCTCCTATACTTGCACCGTGACTTGGATCAGTAACGGTAACTGTTGGCGAATTATTAGTTGTACTAAATCCTGTAATTGATCCTGTAGCTCTAACAGGTGTAATGTCATAGGCTACACCCTCTGTATAAATATATAATTTTCTATCTGTTCCGATGGCCGTGTACCGTACACCGTTAAGATCTGTCCATGCGTGCATGTCTCGTGCAACACCGACCAAGGTTGTTGGAATTAATTTTAACCATCCACCAATCTTTTCTGGTAGACCGTATCGAAAACGTACAAAATCAGAATCAGTCCAACGTCCTGCTGCACCGTACTCTGTATCTTGTTTGTCTATCCCTGGGGCAAAAGCTATTTTAGTAAGAGGCATTATGCGATCCTTATAAATCTATATTTAATTTCACCAGCACCGCCGTCAGCACCAGAAGATTGAGGTTGTCCACCTCCACCTCCACCACCAGAACCTTGAGACCCTACTCCTGCTGCTGTTCCTGCAGGTCCACCAGAACCACCAGATACATTGCCAGCGTAAGAAGCCGCTCCAGCGCCACCAGTTTGTTGACAGTTATCGCCCCCACAATTTGCTCCCGTTACACCTGCAACGCCATCACCACCTTGATTAAAACTTCCAACTTCTCCTGTATTAAAACTTGTAATATTAATGCCATCAACAGTAGTTCCTGAAGATAAAGAAGATCCTAAAGTAGCTGTTCCTCCAGAACTTGGATTATTAGAACGAAGAGGACCTTGTACACCACCTCCTGAAGATGATCCACCAACTCCTCCACCTAAAGAAAATATTGCTCCAGTACTTGCACCTGTTAAACTTGTTAATCCTCCACTACCAGCAGTAGTGTTGTAAGGATTTCCTGCAGATTGTGGGCCTGCAGCCCCTACTATAGCAGTTAATTGTTCACCACCTATTACCGTATATACTTTATCTGATATATAAGCTCCTGATCCACCACCTGTTCCACCTGATTCTCCACCAGCTTTATCATACTCAGCTCCTACAACTCCACCAGCCCCACCACCAACTGCTTGTTGTATGTGAATAGCATTAGCATTGGCTGGAACATTAAAATTTGTTGTACCTGATCCTGCTATTGTAAAACTTCCTGGTGTATCAAATAAAGTAAAGACCGTTCGCCATGCACCGCCATCTTTGACGTAGGCATTGGTAATTGTTTTGTTAGTAAAGGATGTACCGTCTCTCACGTAGACTTGTGAGCCAGCACTAGAGCTTATCTCACGAAAAGTACCACCGTCTTTAACATAAATTGGCATAAGGCATTATGTATATTTGTACCAAATATCTCCATCGGATCCACCACTTGGTGCATTTGTACTTACAGTTCTGTTTCCATTAACATTTGTCCCTGCTGTTGTAGAAACAAAAGCTTGTACATCAGCGCCTGCTGCTGGAGTTCCTCCAATATCAAGATCTAAATTAGTTCTTGAAGTTGCTGCGGCGGCGACATCACTTAAATTGTTTGCTACTTGTAATACACCAGTAACTGCTGTACCTGAGAATTTATATTTGATAGATTCATAAGTTGGCATTTTACTTCTCCATTATCTTCCAACCATAAGACACACCTGAGTACACTAACCCAAAAGCTGCGTCTTCGGTTGCTACTGTTAAATCTGATGTTTGGTTATTTATTTTTAAACTGTTTCTTCCGACTGTTAAATTGTTTGTATCAAACGTACTAGCTACATCAACAAACCGTATCTCGTCTCCTGTCGCAGGAGCGGCAGGCAACGTAATAGTAACGGCCTGTGATGATGTATCGACAAATATTCTATCACCACTAAAAGCTGTGTAAGCGGCGTTCTTTGTAATCCATGTGCCACCTGATGTCTGGAGTTCAAACCAATTAGTACCATCAGTGGCCAAAAAGACACTTGTTGTAGGGTTAATAACATATGTATTACCCGAAGCGCCTATTCTAGCTGTAACTGTATAAGTCGAAGAAGCATTTCGTAAGAAGTACAATTTTTCTTTTGAAGTAAACTGTACTGTGTGATTAGCTCCCGCATTTGTAAAGATGATAGCAGCTTGTCTATTTTCGTTATCTGCTTGAGTAGCAGGGCCATTTGTATCTGTTAAGACTGTGGTAGTGCCAGATGATATATTTTTTGTATAAACACCTGCAATGGCTTGTTCAAGAGACTGAGAAAAATTGTTATTGGTTGTTGTGCCCCAAGCATTTGCCTGATCTCCAACCCCTATTAACTCTATTTGTAGTCTGCTTGAATATGTTGACATAATTTACCTAAGCTGCATCTTGCCATGTATTAGTAGCACTATCATCGACATTTGTCCAAGTATTTGTAGCACTATCATCAACGTTAGCAAACGGTGTATTGGCTGCATCGTCTACTGTTACCCATGCATAAACAGCAGCATCTCCGATAACCATATCCATAGAAAGTCCTGTAACGGAAACAATCGTATTGGAGTCAACGGTAACATTTCCAAGAGCGGTAGATATAATATTACCATTTGGAATAGCTGTAGCAGACGCATTAACTGTTGCTGTGCCGACAGCAGAATTAACAACTTGTCCTGTAACTTCTATTTTTCCTGTAGCAATGACTGTTGAGGTGCCTTGAGCAACATTCATTGCCTGACCAGTAACAGCTACTGGAGTCTGAGCATCTATGCTAACTGTGCCGAGACCCGTGGATACTGATTGACCTGTAACGGATAGAGAAGCTGTTCCTGAAACAGTTGAGTTTCCAAGGAACATATCCATGTCTGGTTCAGCAGACGCATCAATAGCAACTTGCCCTCCTGCACTTACCGCATAGGTTCCTAGTATTTGATTTAAGCCAAACCCTGTAACCGATACGGTTGGGTTAGCAATAACATTAATGGTCGGTGAGCCGAGAGCAGAGTTTATAGAAACACCAGACGGTGCTGCCACAGACGCTGTATTAAGAACAACTGTACCAACAGCCGATGTTAAAGATTGTCCTGTTATGTTTGGTTGTGCTCCAGCTTGAGCTACGGCTGTACCTAAAGTAGAATTTAAGGCAAGACCTGTAACAACCGCTACCGCATCTTGTTTACCAAGGGACGATATTGGACCTTCTGCAAATGCTAGGATCCCTAACGTCATGCGCTATCTCGCTGTTGTGGGAACGCCGTCCGAGGTTACAAAAGGATTTGAAGCGAAAGCCATGTAGAGGTACGTGCTACCTGATGCATTAGTATGACTAAAATCTTGTCTTAACTTAAAACCATTTGACAAAAAGTCTATTTTTTCACTACCAACAACTTCTGCAGCATCTGTGTTAGCTGTAATTAGTATGTTATCTACATTATATGTAGGTCTTTTATTATCAAATATGTACCAGTTTTTAGCTGCATTTGTACATTTAATTAGAATATAAGCTGGCTTGAATCCTGTATAAACAAACGTTCCATCTGCGCTACCATTACCAGTGTATGTTCCAATTTTACTATATCCTTGTATGGATCTAAATAAGTACGATATGTAATTTTGTCCGTTTTGATTTACTCCTCCCGCAGTACCAATTGTATAAACAGAAGATGTTGGAGCAGTATTACTAAAACTATTTGCGTCAGATGTACTTGCATCTGTAAAATTTAGTATCATTACTTTTGATAAGTTTGAACTATCAGCAGTAGCTCCTACAATCCATGCATGATTATCACTTAATCCTTTATTAAATATTATCTCTGGAGCTGCGCCTAAACCATGTCCAAGAGTTACACTTGAGCCAGTTCCTGTATATGTTACTATAGAAAACCCTGCTGTAGTATTAACTTGCACGCTTGAAGCGTGTGATCCATCATTATTTGTAACCGTTGTTCCACCATTGTCTTTCCACTGCCATGCTACATAAGTACTTCCATTTGCGTTAACTGAAGCATCGCCAGCATTAACCGAAAAACCATCACTATTTAAAGCACTTACAGGAGTTGCATATGCTGCAAGGTTTAAATTACTTGCAACTGCTACGTTGCCACTTAGTCCTAAAGATGAATTAACTATCATAGAAGCATTTGATCCACTTCTTCTTTTAATCCATAACCAATCTGGTTGTAGATTAGCATTACCGTCATTTGTAACAGAACGTGCGCTACCTGTTCCTGTATATAACTGTGTATGAAAATATACTGAAGGATCGTTGATTGTTGTATATACTGCCATGTTAACCTCCGTATGCTCCTAGGTTCTTAGTACATAACGCATAAAACCCTGATGGTACAGCGTATTCGAAATTTCCGTATCCATTAGCATCTGCATTTCCTGATGCTATAGTATAAGTAGGGTTACCAAAATTTATTTGCCATGTAGTATTGTCAGAACCATTTCTGCTAGCTGCTATACAAGGAACCCAAGTTTTTGTTGTGTCTATTGTAAAATCAGGATAACTCGCATTAAGTGTTGTTGAAGCATTGTTATTATTATACCAAGTGCCATTGTTGCCAACCCATACTTTACCACTATCTAAATCAACGGCTAATTGCGCAATGTTACCACTGTTAAAATTGCTAAAAACTGTAGTTGCTGTGCCAGTATCTAATTTTTGTAAAAGTGTATTACTGCCACCCAAATTAATTCTAATACCCTCTGAGGAACCATTTACATCCCCTGTATCATTAACTGAAACTAAAGCAAGATTAGAAACTTCTCCATTTCCTGTTTTTGTTGCCTTACCTTCTATGTACCATTTACCAGCGGAAAAAGAAAAAGTACCTCTACCAAACCTCCAACCATCAGAGGATGTTGTATACTCCAAGTTGCCTTTTGAAAAATCAGAACCTGAAATATTATTTCCTTCATCAACGTATATAGGATTTAAGGTACAGAAATTATTTTGACAAGTATCTGTTGTACTAGGATTTGTGCCTAATCCTCCTGAAGTAAAGTGATTACCATTACCAGAACTATCTGCACCAAAACCACTCGCATCAGCAGCAGTTCCTGTTCCTGCAAAATCTAATTTAAAACCATTGGTTCCATATGTAACTGAAGGACTTGTGTTAGGCACCCAAATACCATTAGCATTTGTTGAACCAAAAACAGTTGGTGCATATGATTGCCCTGCACACATAATATATTGTGCGAGATAAGTTGAATCAAGTCCGTTAGAACCAGACTGACCTATTTGATATGGAAATGTAGAGTTTATAAAAGTAACATGATTTTGTGCTGGATAGTTTGCATTTTGCCATTCTTGTAATTCGCCATTAACATATAATCTTATTCTATCTGCGGCTGTTGCTTGTGTGGTGTCACATCTTAAAACTATATGATACCAAGCAGAAGGATCTCTAAATACGCTATTTGTTATTTTTAAATAATCAGGAGAACCACCATTTGTGTAATCTCTCCATCTTAACTTTTGATCACTATCCATTCTAAAGTATCCATTAGAACCTCCACTTGCTTGATACACATAATGATATTCTTGTGCACTAGACCCGCTCATGTTTGATGGTTTTAACCAAAAACTAAGAGTCCAAGTTTTTCTTTGTGCATCTGTTGTGCTTGATGCTGTTCTAGATAATTGAGTCGCCATTAATCAAACCTTCCTGAAGTAGTTATTGCAAAACTTGATGTTAGTGAAAAAGCACGGTCCGCTGTTTGCCCTTGTGAATCTGTTGCACGAAGAGTAAAGTTATACGTTGTTGCGCTCGTAGACGATCCACCAAAATCACTTGTAGTTATAACACCCGTGCTTGCGTTTAGCGAACAATTTGCTTGACTTGCGTTTGTTAATACACTTGTTGTTTCTGAAAAGGTTACTGACTCACCAGACGCTGCTACCGTAGCTACGGTACCTGAAAAGTTTCCTGCAATAGTTCCAAGAGAACCAGAGTTTGTTGTCCAAACAGGATTATCTGATACGGTAAGTAAAGCTGTATTTGACCGAACAGCATTACCATCATTATTTTCTATTCGTAAAAAGTATGTGCCATCTGTCGGTAACGTCAGTGTTGCAACAATAACAGTAGCACTTGTAAAACTTACTGCGCTCGCTGCTACGATTGCTCCTGTTGTAGAGATTGCGTCAACAGTTGGAATAGATACATAGTTTGTGCCTGTAATAGTGACAGCCGTTGAGTCATTGGTAATAACAGTAGGACTAATACTACCAATTGTTGGTTTTGTTTCTGCTGGTAAGTTTGTTAAATTAGACGCATCAAAAGTTGGTGTACCGTACCGTGCATTAGGAATAGTGCCTGATGTTAATGTTGTAGCAGTAATACCTGGTGTTATTGTAACCGTGTCACCACCTTCACCAATCGTGATGGTAGAACCATCATATTTTTTAAGGGTATTTACTTTTATCTCTGACATATTAGTTAGCCGTTGTTGGCACTCCGTTCGTTGCTACAAATGGATTTTCTGCAAATGCCATGTAGAGATATTGGTATCCACTACCATTAAAATCATTATCATTAATTCTCATTTTAATACCATTAGATAAAAAATCCATAGCTCCAGTGGACTGTTCAGCATTATTTTCGTTTGCCCAAATTTTTTGTGAAGCTTGATTAATAGGATCTCTTGCAGTATCATACATACACCACGATGAAACATTTCCTGTGCCTTTGAGCATAAAAAAACGAGGTTTAAAACCTGTATAGATAAATGTTCCGTCTGCATTACCATTACCTGTGTAGCTACCAAATTTACTATAGCCTTGTATGGGTGCAAAACAATAAGCTATAAATGTGCCGCCGCTTATATTTGTCCTGTTTGAATAGCCAGTTGTGAAAACTGTGCTAGTTGGATTTGCACCCCATTCGTAAGCGTATGTTGCTGATGGCGCACCTGTTTCGTTTAACTCAAAAACATTGCTTGAGGTAAAATTACCTATAGTAGTGCTACCAACAGACCACCCATAAGTACCGTTTCTGCGTTTGCAAATGATTAGTTCAGGTGCCGAATTAAGGCCATGACCTATTGTTGATGTTTGCCCATTAGAACTGTTAACGCCAGTATAAGACACAATACTAAATCCAGCCGTTGTATTAGCTTGCACTGTAGAAGTAATTGAACCATCTGTATTACTAGCAGTAGTTCCACCATTTGCTTTCCATTGCCAGCCTACATATGTTTGACCACTTTCATTTGTTTTACCATCACTTCCTACTGTAAAACCATCAGAATCAAAACTAGTAAAAGCACTCGCTGAACTTTCGTCATTAGTATTATTACTACTTAATATATAACCTGCTCCATTAGTTGAATTTGTTAAAGCATGTGAAGAATTACTACTTCTTTCTTTAACCCAAACCCAATCTGGTTGTAGATTAGAATTACCATCATTAACTACATTATTTGTACCTCCACCATTACCAGAATAAAGTGCTGTCTGAAAATATACTGAAGGATCTGTTATTGTTGTATAAGCCATATCTTATCCGTATGTGTTTAAATTTTCTGTGCAAAGTGCATAGTACCCTGACGGTACTGCATATTCAAAATTACCATATCCTGCTCCATCACTATTACTAGAAGCTATAGTAAAAGGTGGATTGCCAAAATTTGCTAACCATCTAGGAGTTTCATTAGCTCCAGCGGCAGCAACATTAAAAACAACAACACCGTAAGAATCTGTATTTATAAAATCTGAACTAAAATTTTTTGCCGATGTAGGGTTAGCTTGATTCCAAGCACCACTTCCATTTCCCCATTGCCCATTGTTGCCAAAATAAACATTATTATTATCCATATCTAATGCTACCATCATAACATCATTTAATGATAAACCTGCGCCATATGAAGAAGTACTTGTTCCAGCACCTGTTTTTTCTTTATAATAAAGATCTCCATCACCTGTATAAATGTAGGCAAAACTTTCAATGTTTTGAGTGTTTTGTTTATTTGACCAATTTGTAATTCCTGCAAAACCACCGTTCACATCTTCAGTTATTTTAAATTCAGCGTACCATTTACCTTTAGTCAAACCAATATTTGAAATACATTGATTATCTAATCTTTGACCACTTTGTGCTCCATCTCCTGTAAAGTCAAAATCTAAATTACCTTGTGTTAAAACATTTCTAGTACCTTGAGGAAAGCCCATAGATGTTAAAGTAGCAAAAACATTACTTGGCGTGTCAACAACTTGAGCACCCGTGCCTGCGTTATTTACCGTCCATGTATTACTATTACCACTGGTATCTGTTCCTAATGCCGCAGCATTTTTAAATTCTAATCTAAATCCATTGGTGCCGTATGAACCTGAATACGTTTTTGGTTTCCATATACCTGTTGTAGAATCTGTTTCTCCAAAATCTGTATATGATTTTATTGTGCCATCTATGTAATAAAACTCTGTTAAATAACCATCAAGATGTTCAGTGCTATTATCATGTCGTCTACCAATATTCATTTGAACACCAGACTGAGACCATTCAAGATTTGCGTTTTGTACCCAATAAGTCAAGGCTTTTGTTTGTTGAACTCCATTAACATATAATTTCCAACCATCAGTTGAATTAGCTTGGGTAACATCAACACTAAAAAAAATATGATACCAAGCTGAGTTGTCTCTATATTCTCTATTGCTTTGAAAATAAAAACCACTGGCTGCACTACCATTCAAAGTATTATCAATAATTAGTAAATCATCTGCAAACCTTACTCTAGTCATGTTAAAAGGTGAAGTTGAAGATGATGCCTCTAGTATATAATGATTACCACTAGCCTTTAGATTTGCTCTTTTAACCCAAAAGCTAACAGTTGCTTTTGTTCTTGAACCTGTTGAGCTTGGAGTTCTGCTTAAATATGTGCCCATTATGCGTCAAACCTCATAGCGTTACTTATACCAACGTTAACGGCGATTGAAAAGGCTCTATCTGCTGTTTGAGCCTGTGCATCCGTTGCTCTAATAGTAAAGTTATATGTTGTATCTTGCGTTGCTCCAGACTCGGTTCCTGTAATAGCTCCTGTGCTCGTATTCAAACTACCACCTCCTGGCAACGATCCTGATTGCACGGCGTATGCTGTAGCATTGGTTGCATTAACAGTAAAACTAATAGTTCCTCCAGCATCCACGGTTCCTAAAGATCCTGCCGCTGTCTGCCATGCAGGAGCATCGGATACGGTAAGTATTGCTGATGAACTACGGACCGCATTACCATCTGGGTTTTCTACTCGTATAAAATACGTGCCATCAACAGGCAACGTAAAGTTTGCTACTAATGTTGTTGCACTTGTAAAAGAAACAGAGTCTGCTGATGTAATAGCCCCTGTAGAATTTATTGCATCTACATAAGGCGTGTTAACATAATTAGTCCCTGTAATTGTTACGGCTGTTTGTGTGTTTTCTATAACGGAAGGACTAATACCTGTAATGGTTGGTTTGGTTTCTCCTACAACCGTTGCCCAAGCTGTTGTTGTTACGCCAGCAGAGGAAGAAGAATATCCAATAAATTGATTTGCTGTTCCTGTTCCTGTTGGTAAAGTTATAGCAGCTCCTGATAAACTTAATGTTTTTGTCGCTGGATTAATAAGTTTGTTACCCATATAGCTGTGACTACTACACTGATAATATAAAACGTTAGGTGTGTAACCTCCAACTTTTATTTGTGTGTAAGCGCCTGCTTGACCAGGTGTACCGTTTGTTGTTACATTGGTACTAAATATTTGTGTCTTTCCTGCATCTAAATAAAACAATAAAGGATGTCCTGAATTAGAAGCATCGGATTGATCAAATTTATAATAGTATTCGTAAGAAGAAGATTCATTACCTTCAATAAAAAAACTTGGAGCCTCTGTTCCGTTTATAAAATAAGCATTAGAACTACCTGCGCCGTTGTATACATTAGCCGAAGTTTTTGCTGCAACAGTAACAGTAAACGTTACAGGGTTAGCAGATGTGCCTTGAGGCGTAACGTCTAAAGCATTATTAACAATAGAATCACCTGACTCTCCAAGTGTGATTGAAGTAGCTGAATGTTTCTTGATTGTGTTTACTTTAAGTGTTGATACCATGTTATTCTGCCTTCATTATTCCTGCATTAGAAGGTAAATTATTTGTAGAAACTATAGATTGATCAGCAACTGCATAATAAAAATAAGTTTCTCCATTAGCATTCATTGCACTACCACCGTCCATTACTCTAAATCCATTACCAAAAAACTCAGCTACGTGATCCACATTTTCTGCATCACTATCATTAGCGTCTAATCTTCCTGTAACTTGGTTATGTCCAGGACGTCTATAATCTTTTATAGCCCAGATACCTCCTCCATTAGCTTTTCTTTTAAGAAGAACATAAGCGGGCCTAAAACCAGTGTAAACAAAAGCTCCGCTAGAACTTGTCCCATTTCCTATATATTTTCCTGCTTGCTGATAACCTTTTATATTAGCAAAACAATAAGCTATCATAGTGCCGCCGTTTGTTTTAGAGTTTGTTCCTACATAAAAAGAACTAGATGTAGGAGAAGTGTCTTGATACCAAGAACCTGCTGTATTAAAATCATTCGTTAAATTTAAATACATCCCTCCAATATTACCAAAAATTGAATGATAAGTAGTCCAGTTTTCAGTTGCTGCATAATTTTTAAAAAGTATAAAATCTGGTGCTACACCTAAACCGTGTCCTACCGTGCCATTTGATCCTGTACCTGTCCATTTAACAATACTAAATCCCGCTGCTACGTTAGCTTGTACAGTTGAAGTTATAGATCCATCTGTGTTAGATGATGTAGTGCCACCATTGGCTTTCCATCCCCAATTAATATATGTTCCTCCACTAGCATTTATATCAGCATCAGTTCCAACTTGAAAACCATCTGAATTAAAAGCTTGTAAAAAGTTTGCTTCTACTGCTGCTGCATTAGAATTATTACTATGAATTCTTGATGTTACACCTCTAGTTGAATCAAAAAGAAGATGATTTGCAGTGTTATTTCTTCTTTTAAACCATAAGAAATCTGGTTGCATATTAGAATTACCAGTATAAGTAATATTTCTATCATCACTTCCATTACCATCATAAGTAAGTGCTTGAAAGTTTGCTGAAGCGTCAGCAATTGTTGCATAAGCCATTAGTTAAACTCCTGTAAATTTTTTGTGCATAAAGCATAATAATTATATGACCCATCATTAGGTGTATACTCAAAATTTCCTTGACCATTTGCATCAGCTTGACTTGAACTAATAGCTAATCTTGGATTACCAAAATTAGCTCCTTTAATTTGACATTGTTGATATTGTCCACCAGTTCCAACTCTACCTCCAAACATATATCCACTGTAATCTTTATATGTACTTAAACTTGTAAAAGCTGCTGTACCACTATTTTGTATTGTACCGTTTTTAGAAAACTTTAATGTTCCATTATCTAAATCTAAAAACATTCCTATAATATCATCAGTGGCATAAGAATTACCATAAGCCGAACCTGTAAGAGAACCTGTACCATCTCCTAAATATTTTTGTCCGTTTGCCCCATAAAGATAACTGTATCCTGTACCTTTGTCGGAGCTAACATTAGCTGCATTCATATCCATTTGGGTAGCTATGACCCCTAACAATGGACCATTACCTGCAGAAACTGCTGCTGAATTTACATGTGGAGTTATTTCACAATACCATTTTCCTTTTGTTAAACCTCCCAAACTAGAACACCAGTTATTACCTTGACCATCTTGATCTTGATTATCTAAAAATAAATTACCGTGAGCATAGTCAGGAGCATTATTAGTTTGACGTCTGGCGTATGGATTTAATATAGCAAAATTATTAGAAGGAGTGTCTGTTACTTGAGGAAGTGTTCCAGCACTTCCGATAGTATAATTATTAGTTTGTCCACTTGAATCTAATCCCATATTACCACTGTTCTCAAATTTAAGAAAAACACCATTTGTTCCATAAGTAACACTAGGATTAGTTTTTGGTTTCCATATTCCTGACGTAGAATCTTTTTCTCCAAAAGATGTTGGAGGATAAGCAGTGCCATCAATTAAATGAAAATGAGAAAAGTATCCTTTAAAATTAGAAGAAGCTCCATCTCCATCAGTATTTATATAATGTGTTTTACCACTTTCATTTACAGGGGTGTTTTGATTTTGTGTCATGGTATTATTAGTTCCCCATACTGTTATTTGTTCTCCATTAACCCAAGCTCTTACTCTATTATCAGCATTAGAATCTGTAGAATCAATAGCAGCAACAATATGATAAAAAGAAAATTGATCAGTAAATACAGCATCACTAACCCTGTAAACTGTAGCTCCACCTCCAATTCTTAACTTATTAGAACCATCAAATCTACAATAAAATTGACCTGAATCACTTCCTGCGGTGCCAACTCCAAATATTCCACCATTTCCATTACTAACTCCGTTTGCTCTTTTTAGCCAAACAGAAATAGTAAATATTTGTCTGTTACCTGTGCTTGATATTGATTTACTTATAGTTGTCATTATTGAAGCCTCATTGAGTTGTTTATACCAACTGAAATGGTAATTGAAAAGGCTCTATCTGCTGTTTGTGCTTGAGCGTCAGTAGCACGAATAGTAAAATTGTAAGTTGTTTCTGAAGTAGCTCCTGATTCTGTTCCTGTAATAGCTCCTGTGCTTGTATTTAAAGAAACACCTCCAGGTAAAGAACCAGATTGAACTGCATACGCTGTAGCACTCGTAGCTGAAACTGTGTAAGAGACAGTACTACCAGCAGCATTTGTACCAAGTGATCCTGCCGCTGTTTGCCAAGCTGGTGCGTCTGATACAGTTAGTAATGCTGAACCTGATCGTACGGCTAGTCCGTCATTATTTTCTACACGGAGAAAATACGTACCGTCTACAGGTAGTGTAAAAGTTGCTACAATAGTTGTTCCATTTGTAAAAGATACTGAGTCTGCTGACACAATAGCTCCTGTTGAAGAATTAATTGCATCGACAAAAGGAACAGAAATATAATTAGTTCCTGTAATAGTAACTGCTGTTTGTGTGTTTTCTATTGTTGAAGGATTAATAGAACCTATTGTTGGAAAAGTTAAAACTGATCCTACTGTTATTGAACCACCTAAAGCAACAGATGATCCGTTAATTGTAATTGATGAATTTGCTAATTTTGCATTAGCAATAGAACCTGCTAGTTCGTCGTTTGTAATTGATCCGTTAGGTAATGTTATTACCGTACCTGCTGGCAACGTTATGGTGTCACCGTTCTCTCCTATTTGAAGAGCAGTACCTGATCCTTGTGGTATAATTTTATTTACTTCAATCGTGCTCATAAAATAAATAAATTTCCTGTTACGGACAGTGTACCTGTAATAGATACGGGTCCAGCTAAAACGCCAGAGTCCATTGTTTGAACATCGCTAATTGTAGAATTATGTGTTGTCACATATGCTGTAGGATCCATGACAGGAGATGGTGCCTTCTTTGCTGGATATGTACAAAATACATCTTTTGCACCTGCAGAAAAATCTACTTTATTATCACTATTCGTACTCTCTAAAACTGTATCTCTTGATAGTGTATCGGGAGCAGCATCGGTTACAGTACCTATACCAATTTCATATTCCGTACTTCCTGATTGCATGGCAATACAGTAGTACGTCGTATTTGTTGTGCCAATACCAGCGACAAAAGTTTGAAAACCTGTGCTTGCTCCTGCAAGATTCACGGTCCCCGTACCTGTTGATGTCGTGGTTTCCTTAACACGATCATTGATAATCAATGCCATGTTAAACTCCTACGATAATCTCAGTATAGCTGTACTCGTGCCTGGTGCTGGAAATTCAATAGTAAACGTACCGTTGGTTGCTGTAAAATCAGAACCAAATGCTAAAATACAAACTGAATTCGTAGTGCCTGATCCACCATCAGTAGTGGTGTTATAAATCATAGCGCCGTTAGCTGTGAAACTAGCAGAAGTCCATTGAGGGTTAGTATTGAAGTCAACATATGCTGTTGAAGCTCCTGTGCCTCCTGTTACAGATTGGTTCTGTAAAGTTTCTCCACCTGCTGAATACGCTGATCCAGAAGCGTTTGTTATTTCGTTACTTGTTGAATAGTTAGCAGTGCCTGCTCCTAAACTTGCGCTTGATGTAAACAACGCAATTTTAAAAGTATGCCCACCATTTGCAAAATCGTGCTTTCCCTCTAATAATTCTTTTTTAAAGGTGTTGCACACTGCTTGTGTTATAGCCATTTTTATCTCCTATGGGTTTTGTGAAGGCAAAGGTAAACGAATAACACCATCTTGATATTCATCTCTTCTTCGTCTTCCTTGTTGTTCAATTGCAAGTCTTTGTACGGATTCATTATAACTTTTTTCGTACTGTGCAAGTAAATCATAAGGTCCTTTGAGGAACTTAAAAGCCTCAATAAGACAAGCATATAATAATACTTGTGGCGCATTTGTACTAACCCAACTTGTCGTGTTAGTTGCGGAAAGCCCTGTTTCATTACGATTCAAAGCTAATTCTATCTTATATGCTGTATCTGGCGTTGGAGCAAGGTATATTGTATTCTGATCCCACATCGCATAATATCTTGGTTTACTTTGAGTAGTTCTATTTGGCCAATATTCTGTCATGTAGCTAATATCTTTTTGTAATAAATACGTTCTAACGTTTGCATCTGTTCCAGTAGAAGGATAAATAGAAGCTGTACGAACAAATGCCATAGTGCTTGGAGTAGCTCCTGGCAAAGTAACAAACTCATTACCTTGAGTTAAGGTAGCAAATTGATAAGCTCTAAATACATCAAGATCAACTTCTCTAAATATACGTAGTTCTGCTTGATTAATAAAATCGTTTACGATTGCTGTAGTTAATACAGTGCTATCTGTTTCTGTGTAACTTCTTATTTGATCTACTACTTCTGTGTATGTACTCATGATATTACCACCGTTGCTGTGCCTAATTGGGTGTTCATTATAGTGTCTTGATTAGCTTGTGAACTTCCATTTAAGGGTTGCATTGTTCTAACTTGCACTGTTTCTAAAGCTCCAGGAGCAGGAATAGGATTAAATTGTTGTATAGTTTGCATAACAGTCTGAAAATTGTTTGCTCCAATTGCAGGAGAAACACCATTAGCTCCTCCATCTATCATAGCTTTTGAATCAATATCATCATTTATATAAATACCGCCAAGAGGTATAGTAACACTAATTACCTGTGGTTTAGCGTGTTGTAAAGATTGTGCATCGGTTGGATGATTAGTTGGATTTAATAAAGGAGACTTTACTTCGTATTCTGATTTATGAACCCATGCTCCTGTCCATTCTTGTACCATTTCATTATAAGGATATGCAAAACCATCACGATCTGAAATTCGTAAAGCAAATTTTCCTGAAGAATATCGTCCCATTAATAAGTTCCTCCTGTAATACCAATGAAAGGAACAAAATGAGAGCTTACATTTTCTCTATTTGTGTCCGCAGCTCTTTGAAACTCTTCCTCGTATACTTGTTTTAAAATACCAATTCTATCAGGTGCATATTTCATAGATATATAATAAGCTAACCCTGCTGTTAAGCACGGTAAAAAAGAAAAAGGTATTTCATTATTATTAGTGTAATCACCAGAATCTTTCATTCTAAGCATAGCATAATAAACTACGGTATAAGCCGCATCGGCTGCAGGATATAAATATAATTTAGGATTAATTGTTTTTTCAAAATAATATTGAGTTGGTCTACCACCAGAAGTCTTAACAGTATAATTTAAATATGTTGATCTACTAATAGGTGAACAAGAATACTCATTATTACTTGCGTCACGAATGACTAAATCTGTTATTTCTACAATTTGAGAAGCATCACTTGCTGCTGCACCATATAAAGCTGTACCACTTAACTCAATAGTGTTTGCAGCTAATGCTGCTGTTTGTTTTTGTATTGTCCAAAGATTAAGTCCTCTATTAGACCATTCAGCTAAAAGAAGATTTAATGAACGACGAGCGGTTTTAAGTTGGTACCCAGTACGATCTTGTAAACCGCATCGTTCAAAAGCTTCTTCAACTATTTCATCAATAGAGAAATCAAAATTGGCTGTGCTTGCATAAGTTGGCATTATCTATTGATCTTGCCTTTTTTACGAGCCTTACTTCCAAATTTACCATAAGATTCATTTGCACTTGCTTTTAATTGTTTTTTTGTTCTTTTCTTTTTAACACGCATTGCAATTGATTCATCTTTACGATCTTTATAACCTTGTTCTTTTTTACCAACACGACCACCTTTTTTCATTCCTGAAGGTCCACGATCCATTAGCATTGTAGGTGTACGTTTAGATTTTTCACCAGCACCATAGCCTCTAGAATACATCATTTCACCTGTTCTTCCACTGCCACTAGCACGTTTCTTAACTGTACCGCCATTCATCATTCCCATAGCCATTCTTTTATGTTGATTAATAGCGTCACCACCTTTAGCCATTTTTTTAACTGGTCCGCCACCTCTTTTTTTAACAACTTTACCGCCACGTTTCATGGCTGTTTTCTTTTTACCCATCATGATAGACCTCCATTGATCTTTTTGTATTTATTATCACGTGATACTACGACGTCTCGATAGTATTCGTCAGGCCATAGTTTATAATAACCTTGTTTGTGCAATTTATCAGAAGCTTGCTGTAATTGCGAGAACTTTTGTACTAGCATCATAGAATATTTATGCTCTGGATAAGAATCACTTGTATCTGGCTCATCAGTAGGAAATACTAAAAATTCTTGCTCATCTACAGTAGCTGGATTAGATGGGTGAAAACTCATAAAATATATGTCTTTTATATTATACCATTCATTGTAATCTTCTGTAGCTAGATGCAGTTCGTCAGGAGAATAGCTGTAATAAGGATCACAAAATATTAATATTTCTTTTTTAGTAAAATCTAAATTTTTAATACAATCATTTAATTCTTTCTTATAAGTACTGTGTTTAGTTTTGACAGCAATCCAAACTTTATCATCAGCCCATGCTTTTTTAGCAAAGGGACAAGCAGGAGCACCTCCTAAATGTACATTAGATACTTCTAAAAAATTCTTAGACCAAAGTCTAACGTCTTCTATTATCTGTTGCCTTGTCGGTTGTATTTTTTCCAATTCAATCTCTTATGTTTATTTTTTGGTTTTGAACGAGATGAATTACCGATGCTCGTTCTTTTTTTAATTGGTGTAAAGTATTCGTTGGTTGGAAGTTTTGCAGCCATTACTTCATTTGAGATAAAGGATTAGCAAGAGTAAGTTTAATTTGTTTATCAATACTCTCTTGTAACTCTTTCATCTTTTCTTCTAAATCAGATTTTAATTTTGACATATCTTCTTCAATTGTATCTACAGTAATTTTTAAATCTTTTGAATTATCTCTAGCATCTTCTTTCACTTGTTGTTCTACATCATTAACAATTTTCTCTACTCTTCTTACATCTTGCCGAAGGTCGTTTTTCAATTCGTTTGCCACATCACTCACTAAGCGAATTTCCGACATCATCATTTCCATCTCTTGCATTATCATTTCAACTTCTGTTTGTATAAGCTCTGTTTTACTTTTCATTTCTTCTTTAGTTAAAGCAATAGTCTTATCAAACTCTGAAAGGTCAGGAGCTACATAGTTTTGTATCTGTTCTTTCATATTGAGGTAATCTTTGTAGAATTCAAATCCGCCCCACAGTCCACCACCAAGTGTAGTCAATGCCGTAAGAACTACGAATATTTTTCCGCCCTTAAATTTTAAACCCGCAAATTCCATTTCTGCCATGGCTATTCCAAAATTTGTTGCCATTGTTGCATTATCATCTCATCCATTAATCCATCACTTCCTGCAAACAAAAAATATTGAGCTATGTTGTTAGTTGTTAACTCAGCATCAGGTATTACGTTATCTGTAAAAAATCCTTCTATGTCGTTAAGGCTTTGTTGACTATCAAAAAAAGATTTAGAGTTTCCTAACACTTGCATTACAATTAATGTTTTTAACTGATTTGCTGAGTCATATCTACCCTTATCACCCATCTTCTTTAATATTTTTTTAGCAGCAACTTCTTTTTTAGCTTCTTCTTTTTTTACCTCGTCTTGATCCTTATCCTTTGGTTCTTCCATATCTTCTTCGCTATCTTCATTTTCTTTAGCCTTTGATACGCTCTCTTGCGGCCCAGGCTCTTCTTCCGCATCAGCTTCAGGCTCTTTAGTATCTTCTTTAGTAGGTTCATCTTGTACCTCCTCTTGTTCTGGTTCAGAAACTTCTGGTTCTGGTTCAGGTTCTGGTTCATTTACTTCTGGTTCAGGTTGCGTTTCTACTTCTGGTTTCACTACCTCTGGTTCTGGCATTTCTATCTCCATCTCCATCTCCATTTCAATTTCTGTTTCTACACTTGCCATTTCTATTTCAGGCATTTCTATTTCCATTTCTGGTATTTCTATTTCCATAACAGGCATTTCCATCTCCATTTCAATTTCTACCATTTCATAGGAAACTTGATCGTCTGGTTCTTGTATAGGCTCTATTTCTATCTCTCCACCTGGTTGTTCAACAAAATCATTATGATCAATAATATTATCTACAATGTCTATAATTTCTGTTTCTGTACTACCTCCGTAAGCAACCCACATTTCTACACTTGTTATTGAATTTTGTACTATCGTATTGATAGTGTTATAGAGCACATTAATTGTGACGTCATCGAACAAGGGTCCTATAGCAAGATTTATATCTCTACCTCCAATTTCTATTGTTAAAGATGTTATAGTGCCTGCAAAATCAAACCCATTTTCATATTCTTGATAGCCACTAGCTACACCTGATTCTGACAATATGTCTGTACCACTAAATACATTTGTGTTTCCGTTTTTACCTGTAATGTGCATATAGATACGGTCTTGTGCATCTTGTTTATCTACTTTAATTGTGTAATTAGTTCTTCCTCCATTTTCTATATCAAGTGAAGATATATCAACTGTGTTGACAAACGTGGTTCCCATTCCCTCCACGCCCATTGTACTTGTACTATTTCCCGATCCTGTAATTTGTGCACACTTATCTGTTCCTAGACCATAACATCCACTACCTGATGGCATGTTTGCAGGCCCTTGGCCTCCAAAATCAAAATCCATATCGCCTTCTTTTGTAGAACTAACATAGCCATTATCACCATCCAATAAATCACCTGAATCTTCATTGGTTACAGTTGTTGTGGTTGTTGTCGTATCAGTTGTGGTTGTTACAGTATACCCATCTGCTTCATATTCTATTGTTTCTGTAACTACTTCATCTATTATTTCTTCAATAGTAGGAGTACATAGTCCAACTGTATCTGTTGAACAATCTACAGCTTTACTAGAAAAGGATAGGGAAACCGATATACAGAGCCATAGCGTAAAATAAAAACTTTTGGAATTCGCCATCACTTACATCCTCATTTACATTAATTTTTAAAACATCTTCATCATTAAACACTACACTGCCTTCTGGTATCATATTTGGATTTGATTTCCATTTCTCTAAAGCTTCACTTCCAATAGCACCCATATATGGAGGCGGAGTGCCTGCCATTACTAAACTGTCAAAAACGCGTGGGTCTGTCGCTAATAATGAAATTGAGGCAACTTTAAGGCCACTAGCATACAACTGGCGGGAAAGCTTCAAAAGCTGACACAGCTCATCGTCTACTACTATGCCCGTAGCTAAACCAAGTATATTAGTTTGAATTGCTCCTGACGTTGCTACCTTACAAATATCAGAATTGTTTACAACAACACTTGGAGCATTTGCAGTAGGTACCGATTTATCCGTCACTACCGTAGAACTGACCGTGTTCGTATCTGCAGCAAGTGCTGAGTTCATCATACTATTTAAAAAGAATATTAGTATGGTTGCTATAATTACACCTATTGTTATTGGTTTTAACATTTCCAACGTTTCCTTGCTTGTCGTAATCTTGAGTTAGGATTCTTTGCTGCTCCAGGAAATTTTTTCATTTGTCCTGCACTTCTTGCACAATATGATTTTCTTCTTTTTGCAGATTTAGATCCTTTTTTAACTTTGCCTGTTACAGCAGTTTTTAATTTAGAACCAGGGTTCATCGCTCTATATTTTTTGACCCCAGCTTTAGTCATTCCCGCCCCAGATTTAGTGGGGCGGAAGTTTTTTTTATTTTTCTTTGGTTGGTTGTCAGCCATACTAGCCTATTACAAAAAATACAGATGCAATATTCGTCAGTGTAGCGTTTGGTTTTACTTTAAAGTTTAAACCCTCAGAACCAAAATCTATATTTTGAGTCAGTGTTGCTCCTGCTGGTGTATTAATGGTTGCTAAAGTTGCGCCGCCACTTGAGTCTTTTAAAACAACAGACCCTGCAGTAGCTTCACCTATAATATACATAGATAATACCCTAGCTGGAACTGATGTAACATCACCTGTAGCAGTAATAGTTGAAGTAGATACTCCTTCAGTTGTGTATATCATACCCATGCTAACCTCTAACTTAAGTTAATATTTTGTTGATATAGAATAGTAACTCTACATTCACCAGCATTTGTTCCTGCCGAGTTAGTAAAGTTAAGTCTTTGATCCGAAGTTCCAATGTCTTCCCAAGCAAGTGCTCCACCTGCTTTTGTTGTTGGATATTGTCTGCCCGCAGTTGTTCCAATCGTATAAGCATTTACAAGTGCAGTAGCTGAGCCACCAACAAAACCAACACTAATGTTAGTAGTAGTGTTTGCTGCTGTAATAATGTCAAAAACACAATCAATAATTTGTGAATTTGCTGGTATTATTACATTAGATGCGACTGCCGCAAGTGCACCGCCAGATAAATCAATAGCATGTGTTTGTGCCATTACAACCTGACCAGTATTTTTCATATCAGTACCAACCGTAGTACCTGTAGTTTCTTTAATTGTTCCAGCCTTTATAGGACCAGAAAATGTAGTTGTACCCATGTCAACCTCCTTTTAGTTGTCTGTTAAGTCTTGAGTAATTTGTATTTTAAAACAAAAAAGGCGCTCTTACAAGCGCCTTCTTTGATCTGGGAGGATCCAGTATTTTTTACGAACCTTGTGACGCGTAAACAGCTCTAGGATCTGAGTAACCAAAGCTGTATCTCTCTCTTGCTTTGTATCTCATGTTTCCTGTATCAAAATCGCCTTCCATGCCAGTAGCAAGGGCAGCTCTTGTGAAGTGTTTAAATCCATTAGGACAATCTGTTTTAATGAAATATGCATCCGTATCCGTTAGATAATGGTTAACTGTGTAACCACCTGGTAGCATTCCCATATTTTTCAGAGCGTTAATGTCATTGTCAGCAGTACCAACTCTGAGTGTGGATTCTAAGATCCTATCAGCTACAAATTGAATGTTAACAGGAATAATTAATTTCTGTCCTTTCATTGCAATTTTTAACCCTCTTTCGTCGATAAAACCAGCAATGTCAATCATCGCTTGTTCTAATGAAACATCAGTAAGGTCAGCATCAGTAGCACTTCTGTTTGAGAAGGTACCACCAAGTGCTGTTGGGTGAGCGGTGCTAGCTAAAGTAACTCCGTCTCCACCAGTGACTGAAAACGCATTATTTAATACGTTAGCGCCTCTTACTTGTTTCGTGTAAGCCATAGATCTTGCTAGGGCTTTAGTGTAACGAGCAGATAAAGTATCATACAAGTTATCTTCGACAGCTTCCTCAGTTAATGCAAACGCTAAAGCGATTGTATCATGAGTGTATCTAGCAGTAAAAGATTCAGAAGCGGTATCAAAACCAACTGCTGATCCTTCTGCTTTTACATTTGCTTGTCCGAATCCAACTAACATAACTTCTTCTTCAAAAGCTCTATCACTTGTTTCTTGCTCAAAAATTTGAGCAGCTTCGTTTTCGTAGCGTGCGTATTCCAAACCGAACAGGGCGTTCAAACCAGGTTCTAGTTCTTTGGCAAGCTGTGCTCTATTAATAGCCATATCCTATCTCCTATATTCCTGATGTTGAGTCCATAAAATGAACGTTAAGTTTTACGACCGCTAATCGGCCTGCTGCAGTTTTATCAACCGCGCCTTCTGCTACTGAAGCTTCGTCATCAAATCCTACAACTTTCATATTTAATGAAGCAGTAGTATTAACTGTTGCTACATCTAGTTCTCCTAAAGAGTAACCAGAAGTATTAGTTCCAGTAATTGCTGTTGCGAAGTTAGCATTAATAAACAGATTTGAATCAGGCATTGCTCCGTTACAATTAATAACGAATAATGCGTGAGGGTTATCTGCTACATAAGCTATAGCTTCTGTTGACGGCTTGATTGCCGCATATCCAGGCCAGTATGGTGCCCATGTTGGAGTTCCATCAGTTGCAATGTATTTACAACCCATAAAAACACCTAACAAAGGTACAGTACCGCCTGCCGCAGCGCCAGGTACATCTATTAATCCGCTAGCTAGAGGGATGACTGGGGTTCCAGTCCAAATCAAACTTGTTGTTCCACTACTTGAGCCTTCAAAATTAATAGGATACGCATTAACGCCTTGGTTATTATAATTTGAGCCTGATCTTTCGTAAGGACGAAGACCAAAAGCTGCATCTATATTAGCCATAATTTGTCTCCTTTAGACAATGTTGGTGTAACATAGATCTTAACCATTAAGATTTTTTGTTTCCACCAAATTCTACCCGAGATTGCCTATCTTGTGAAATTGGCATGGAGGGGTGCTCTTCCCTCATAAGGTCGTTGTCAACTGATTTTTGTTGATCGTTAGTTAAATTAGCAAAATATTCATCTCTTGATTCTTTAACTTCAATCGGACATCTCATTAACATTAATCCACCTACTGCAATAGTGCCTTTAAATTTTCCCTCACTTAAATGAGGTAAATCTATCCTGTCTGGATATTCATCTGCTTTCACAGGTTCATATCCCGATCTGATTCTAGAAACTACATTTTTATCATCTTGTGTACCTCTATACTCAAATCTTACCCACCGATGGTGAAAACCTTCTGGTGGCTCAGGGGCATCTAAATTAGATGGCGGAACCCAACCTTTTTTACGAGTTTTTTGTTCACGGGTTTCTAATTTGCGTGAGGTTTTTTGTTTACTATCTATAGTCATATTACGCCTCCTTCACGTGTTTTGCGTACTCTTCAAGTGGCACACCAAGTCTTTTAGCTATTGCTATCTGGGAGGGTGTGAGTCTCACTACTTTGCGTCCATTTTTTGTCGATCTATTAGCAGAGGCAACCGTTTGGACTCTTCGGCTGTCTTTGTTCTTATCCTCGAATTTATGAGGAAACTCTTTTTTTATTCGTTTGTCAAGCTCATTATAATACTCATCTGTCTTGCCGTCAAACCCTTCTTCAGAAATTAATTTTTTATGAAAAGATAAAGCCGTAAAAGTCATTGCTTCATCTTTACCAAACCACTCATTTTTTTCTGCCCAAGCTTCTGCTTTTGGATCAGGTTGAGCTTGTTTAGGAGGAGGAGGAGTAGAAGTAGGAGGAGTAGGATCATTTTTTAAATTTTCTTTTATTTGCTCTCTTTGTTTTATAGAAGAATTAGCTCTTTCTTCTTCAATTGCTAATCTAGCGATTGCTTTTTGAGCTTCTACTTGAGCTTTTACATCTCCAGCATTTATTGCTGATTGAAGTACAGATTCCGCTTTATTAAGTTCTGATTTAACTCTAGCAGAATATTCATTAATATATCCTTCATCAACTTTAGTCATTTTGCCTTTAAGAGTGTCTCTTTCTTCTTTTACAGATTTAGCATACACTAAGGCTTCTTCTTTTTGACGTTCTGCTTCTCTAATTTTAAAAGTAAGTTTATCAATTCTTTTTTTGACTGATTGTGAATATTCTTCCCCTTCTTCACTTGTAACTGTTTCTTCATTAGTAGAAACTTCTGCAACTGTTTCTTCTAAATCATCATTTTTATTTTCTATCTCTATATCCATTGATTCACCAGATGTATCTATTGGAATAGTTTTATTAGTCTCTTCTTTAGTATTTAATATTGTTGGCATGGGCCCTCCATGTTAAATTAAGTTAGCTGGCAAAATATCTCGAGGATCTTCGACAACTGCCAGTACTTCATCGTCGTTGATTATACGAAGTTCACCACCATCAATGCTAAGTCTAGCTCCTGCATATTTTGTAATGATAATCCAATCGTCTTTCTTGCACCATGCACCATTAGGAAATTTATCTTTATCCATGTAAGCATCAGGACCTACGGCAATAACTTTACAAATATTAGTAGCAATTGAAGCTTGTTCAATAGCGGTATCTGTAAGAATTACACCTCCTGCTGTTTTACCTTCTAATTTTAAAGGAAATAAAACAAGACGATATCCTGTTGGTTTAGGTACTTTTTCTATATCTTTTTTCTGTGTTTCTTTTTTTTTACCATCCCAAATATGTTTTGGCATAATAAGTTTACTTTCTGGTTTATTCATCCGATAGCTCCTGTTTTTTTAGCAGGTCCGTGAGTTCCTGTACTTCTTGTTTTAAAGCATGTAACTTTCCCGTTAAATACTTATATTCGTCCCAATTTGGAACGCCTTGTAATATAGCTTGTTCTACGGTTGCTTGTCTAGCAATTAATTCTTTTTTGTAATAGGTAAAAAAATTTTCTAAGCGCATGATTTCATTTGGTCAGCTAATTTTTTGCAACGATTTGGAGTTTGTTTATTCCATTTCGAGTCGAGCATCTCATAGCTCGCACCAATAAAATTGCTTTCCTGCAGGCATTTCCACATCATACGGAACTTGGACACGCCTGTAGGGCCAAGCTGAAATACCATTTCGGTAATGGTATGCTGCGCTGTTGTAGGTAAATCAGTTACACCATGTTCTTCCATAAGTGTTCTAGCTTTACCTATTGCATTATTTAAATCTTTATCAAATACTTCTTGTAGTTCTTCTTTTGTGTAAGTCTTACCATCTTCAAACTTATCTTCGTGTACTACTTTATGGCCCCAGCCTATTGTGCGAAATCCTTCAGTGTCTATGTAAACGTGATCTCTGAAGCCTTCGGATAATTTTACGGAACCAGCTAATTCGTCGTATGTCATGTAAATATTCTTGTTGTTGGCCTTTTGTCTGGTAACATTCTACCAAAACCTCTTGGATTTACGGTTATATAGCCTCCATTAGATTTTTTTACAATCTTATTTCCATGTTTTTTTGCCCAACTTTTTGCTATCTTAGGCTCATTTGCATAAAGATATGCTCTTTGTTTTTTAGAACGAAAGGGCATTAAGTTTTCTTTTTAGGTTTAAAAGCAGTTTTAGCTGATTGTTTTAAAGCTTTTGCGGAAACGGTGCCTTTTCCAGGTCGACTCGTGCCCTCTTTTTTGCGTTTGTTCATGTTGTAATAAAGTCCCTTTTTAACAGTTCTTCCATCTTTAGTTACATAAGTTCCTTTACTTGCTTTAATAACAGAACCTTCTCTCGAACCTTTTGCTATGCCACCATTTTTTTTCTTAATAACTCCTCTGCCAATTAAAACATCTTTACGAGTTATTTTACCATCACCACTTAAATCTTTTAATTTTCTTTTTTTCATTTTGTTAAACCTTTCGCTTTTTCAAAAGTGCGGAGTCCCGATACGCCCAACATTGAAGTGACAATTGCTAGAAGGGGCCCAGTTTCTATAGCAGGTGGAACAATATCCATACCTGAAAATTTTGCATACCAATCAATACAGGGAGATAGGATAAAGGCGAAGAACAGCGCTAGCGCTCCGCACCAGCCAATCGCGGGTCGCCAGCCAGCAACGAATACGCTGCGATGGCTGGCTTCCTTTGCATTAACATCTAATTGTTTTTCTGCAAGCTTTTGTTGAATGCGTTGCATGATAATTTTTTTATCTAATTTCTCTTCTTCTGATGTATGAATTGAATCGATAACGGAAGCTACTTGTTTTAAAGCGCCATCTTTACCGCCTAGTAAACCAGATAGCAATCCGAATGCCATTAAATAGCTCCGATAATAACGATTACGATTATAGCTACAATAGCAGCTTTAATCCAATCCTTCATTTTCCAGTCGCTCCACTCTTTAAGGTGAGCCCATAGATCTTTTAATAGGTTCATAAAACCTCCTTTGTTAAAACAGGATTATACTATTTTAAACCTTTGAATGCTACTTTTTTAATTTGAACTTTACTACGTTGTCCTTTTGGTCCAGATCCTAAGTTTTGTGTAACTTTTGGTCCTTCCATTGTTGCACTATAAACATCAGCTATTGCAGTTTGATTTACATGGGGTCCTGCATAAGGATTCATATCTTTTGAAACTGTCATTTTAGCATTTGGATATAGAGAACCATTTATAAATTTTGGTTTTGGATTATTTAATGCCATGTTATCTCCTAGTGAATTGTTGGTTTATCTTCATCTAATTCTTGTAAAGCATGTTGAATAAATAGTAAAGTCTGGTCTTCACTATATCCTTTACCTTCAAACAATTCTTTTACTTTAACCATTAAAACTTCTGCCATAATTAAAGCTAAATGATCACTAGTTACTGTATCTTTGACAAATTTATCAAGAAGATCAATGTAACTATCAAATAGTTGTTGTGGTGTTATTAATGTTTTATTTAGCATTTTTATATTGAAAACCTGGTCCTTTACCTTGAGCATCTAGTTTTTTAAGATTAATATTGGCTCTTAGTTGCGCAATATCTTCCTGAGAGTCAATTCTTGCATTATCAATAGCATCTTTTTGTTGTAATTTTTGTTGTTCAAAACCAAGTTTAGCTTGATCAAATTGTAGTTTAGCTTGATCATTCATTGCTCGTTGTTGTAATTCTTGTTGTTTTAATTGAATAACAGGGTCTGGTTGACCCGATCCACTCATTTGTGCCTGTAGTTGTTGTACTTCACCCATAAATTGTGCTTCTAGTGTAGCAATCTGTGCTTGAGCCATATCTTCTAAGTTACCACCCTCTGCTACTTGGCCCATTTGTTGTTCTGCTTGTTCTATTTGCATTGCCACTGCTTCTTTTGCCTTAATAGTGACATGTTGTAAAATATGTTTATTTAACTCAACACCTATCTGAGGCATTAACTGAACGATTGGTGATAAACCAAAAAGTATATGCGCTTGAATATGTGCATCATGATTTTGTCCTTCGTATGCTTCAATTTTATCTTCTTCAATAAGTTTACGGTTCTCCATGGATGGGCTCATAGGTTCGGGTTTTTCCAATTTCATAATCTTGTCAATATCCGAAACGCCCAAAGCCTCGTACATGCGAATATAAGCTTCTTTCACGTTGTGAAGTTGAGGCGCACTCGTTGCTAACTGAAGCTGAGTCTGTGCCAACTGAATGCGTTGTGCCATGGAGAATATGTTCGGATCTGCAACGGGAATAATATCCACGCGTTCATCGAAATCTGTTTGTTTAATAGATCTATCTCCTCCAACAACCGCATAAGGGTATTCATCAGGAAGGTATGATTGAATAACATTGGCTAATAATTTAAATTCTGTTTGCATTGCATAATACATTCTTTTGTGAATGCTACTCATGATACGCGAACCGCGTTCTAATAAAGCAATTGTCGTTCCAACAGGGGCCCCTTGATTTGCATCACCTACTTGCATGTCCGCAATTTGTGCAAAGCGTTGACCTGCATCAACAACAAAACCAAGTAAACCAAATAATGTTTGTGATGGTTCTTTATAAGGTAATGGCATTAAGCCTTCTCGAATAGCACCAGACGGTGCATCAACATCTCTAAACTCACCTGGTTGTAATGGCTCATCATTATCGGCGATCCGTAGACCACGTGTCTTGAAACCCGCAGGAAGATTAGCTAATGTTCCAGCATCAATTAATTGACGTAATGCTTGTGTCGCGGTACGCGATAGGCCACCAATTAAATGTATTAAACCAAAACCATAAAATCCTAAACCTGGTAAAAATTTGTAATGTACAAAATATTGTTTCTTCTTAAATAGCGGATCATCTTCATCGTAGTTACGACGAATAGATAAAACCTTTCCTGAAGACTCTTCTAGAGTTACAATGTAGGGAAGTTTAATTCCTGTTTCCTCATCATCTCTTTTATCTTCATAACCAATTAGATCTAAGTTTACATGAAACTCTAAAATAGAAACTGTTTCTGATTCGCCCGTTGGTTGAAGACCATCTAAATTATTAATAGCATCTTTAATATTTCCTGTGCTGTACGTTGGTGTATCAGGTGATGATGGCGTAATATCAATGTCTCGGTAAAAACCTGCCACTTGTTTTTTACGTACATCATTTTCTGAAAGTTTAACAACATGTGTAACACGTTCACAGGAATCTAAATCACTTGCAGTGTAAGGGACAACAAGATCTTCGGCTGGAACAAATTTTGACACGGCTCTTCCAAGCTGCGCATCGTAATATACTTTTTTAAAGGTCGATCCACTGAGGGGTAAATAAAATAACATCTGATCAAGTTCAGGAGTGTACTCTTCCATTACTTGTGTAAGATTATAATTCATGAATTCTTTTACGCGTTGTGATTGTTGATATACTTCAACTGATTCTTTTCCCACGACACGCGTTCTAACAGGACCATCAGATGGCATCATTTCTTTAAATGCGGTTGAACTAAATTGTGTAACAGCTTCGGCTAATAAAGGATGTGTAACGGAACTCGCACCGCGAAACGGTCTTGTTCTTTCTTGAAACTTTACTCCAAGTAAATCTAATCCTTGTGTGTAAGTATGGGCCCACTCTTCGCGTGACGCCCGATCATTTTCATAATCACCCATAAGATCACTAGCAATAACTCCTAGATCACCGTCATCCATGTCCTCCGCTAAGTTACCATAAAAGTCTTGTTCTATTGGTTCATCATCAATAATAGTTTCTTCGGTAACTACTTCAATTTCTACTGGTTCTTCGTTTTGAATTGCATCTTCAATTGTTTCACCAACAATTGATTGTATTTTTTGATCAATATTATTATCAGCCATAATTTTTTATAACCTATTAATGTCTATAAAGCCACCAAAATGAAATGTAGGTATATCAATAGATCCACCTAATTTTTTCTTTGTTATTTTTTTGGTTGTGTCTGAGATGTTGGTTGATTCTCTTTGGAGGATTTTTGAGAAGAACTTCGTAAGTTGTTCTGCATAATTATAGATGTTTGGCCTGCCTCCACCTTCGGAAGTTGTTGAGGAGTCGTCACTAAAGTTGTTTTTAAAACCGCCACCTTGTTTATCCTTTTTCCAATTGTTAACTAGTTTCTCTAATTCTATTTCAGATATATACGTATTAGCATCTAAATTCAAATCATTTGTAATGTCATTAAGCTGATTTTGAGTAAATTCTTGAATATAAGGCAGTATATCTGCTTTTTTTAAAGGAGAATTCTTAATAGCATCTTTGTCTATAATTATACGAATTCCTGCATTTCCGTCTACTATTATAGGTTGATAACCACGAAATAAACCATTAGGATCCGCGTTTATAATTCTTTCAAATAAAGATTTCAATGTATCACTATCACGTAAATTTTCTGACCCATCTTCAACAATATCTAAAGAAAAATGATTAGGATTCTTTGTTAACTCTTTTGCAGTATTAACCCATACCTCTGTTTGATTAAGCATATAGGCAAGTTTAGCTGCCGCGTCTTTTGCGGTTTCTTTTGACATGTAGGCTTGTTGCACGGTTGATGGATTTTGATACAGTTCCCATCCACCTGTACCATGAACAGTTCCACTAAAATCAACTCCTGTAAGTTCTCTAACATATTCAATCGCTTTAGCTGTCACTTCTTCACTTACTTTAAATTTTTTATCGTCAGGTAAGGCATTATATTTTTCTCCATACACTACTGACCATGGACTTCCTTCACCAGGATCGACTTCCATAGAAAGACGACGCAAGTTTCTATTAAGTGCCATATCAATATCTCCACTAGTACCTAGTTCACCATACATTTTTGTTAAGTTCATCCATCCAATGGCTTGAACTTCTGCAGGGATCCAATCGTTCTTACCTTTCCAGTTTATATCATTTAAATATTTTGTAAGATCTTGACCAAATAAAGATCTGTTTTCATATTTAGTTCCTGTAATACCTCCTTGACCAAAATCAGTTTTAATGTTTTCAGGAACAATATAACCAAGTTCTCGAAGTTTATTTAAGTAAGTAGGATCTACCATTCCTGTATCTCTTGCTGTATGAACGTCGACCACGAACGGCGAACCGCCTGCCGTGTCATTATTCATAATGGAACGCGTTACTAAACCTTCACCCGCATCAATAAAATCAGCTATCTTTGGACCAATACCACTTTCAATATCTCTTCCGTAAATAATGCTTTTAATATTATTTGTTGGTGCAGGAAGACCTTTTCCTTTTACGTCATCAAACGCAACACCTCTTTTGTATTGCTCATAAATATATAAAACATTTGTTAAAGCATTTGTGGGAGACTCATTAATTTGTCCTGATAACCATGCTCTTGCTACTTTATCACGAAGATCTTTATCTCCTCCAGTAACAACATCAAAACTCTCATAAACTTTTTTATACCAATCCTTTTGATTAAAAATTTCTTCATCACTTAATGTAATTTTATTAGTCCAATCTTCAAAATTAATATTTCCTATGGCAATAGGAGGTAAATTAGATCCTTCAGGACCATTTAAAACTATACGCTCATTTTGTGGGCCACCTGGATATGTATCAGTCTTACCATCAATAATATTTTGTAATCGCATTTTATGTAACCGTGTAATGTTATCTGTTTTTTCAGGAGCAAAATTAACACCTTTCTTTTTTTTCTTTTGAATATCTATAACTTTATCTTCTAATTTGGTGACTGTTTGATCCACCGCTTTCTCCATTAAAATTTCTGCTAATCGTTTCCAATTAATATCTATCTTTGGTCCATCATCATTAGGATCAGGCATTTGATCAGGTAGATCAGGTAACACGTTTCCTTCTTGATCTATTGTTGTTTTCTTTTTATCATCATCTTTTTTTGTCTCCAAAATAATACCACTAAGATCTGTATTTTCTGTGACAGGTTTTGGTGTGTAAAAACTATCTCCATATGTTTTAAATTCTTTAATTCGTTGCGACTCTGTTTGAGGAAATATTGTTTCAATATCTACTAAATCATTCTCTCCATAATTTGAAAGATCTACATTTTGTCCTTTAAAATAATCAACAACAGCAGGAATAGATAATCCCATGCTTGATGCAAGCATCGCTAGAGGTATTGCAGCTTGAGCTACCATTTAATAATACTCGGGTTGTTGTTCGTAAACAGGTTTAATCGGGTCTTCATAATCATCCTTCAGCGCAATAAAATTACCTTGACGATAACGCATTAATGCTTGCGTCATACTATCAACTAAATCATCATGTTCACCATAAGGAAATGCGGCGCATTCTTCAATCATTTCTTCCGCGAATTTTTTTCCTTCAGGAGCCCATACTTGACCCGCTTCAAAAATAGGAGACACAGAATTTACTCTTGTTAACTTATCGTTACCACGTGACGGCGAATAACTTACCACAGGAATTCCTACTTGTCTAAGTTCTTGTATTAAGGGCATGCCACTTGCTTTAGCTTCGACAATAATTGTTTCTGGCTCCCAATACTCGTATTGTTCTAAAGCAATCTTTTTTAATTCAGGAAATTCCCAACGCTCTTTGATACAATCTAATAATATAATTTGATCCTGATTATATCCTGCTTTAAAAATTCCCCATGTACTAATAGCACTGAAATCGGCTTTTTCTTTTTTACTAAAGGCGGTGTCATAACTTTGAATAATATGAACTAGTTGAGGCATATCTTCTTTATCCCACATCTTCCACCACTCACGTTTAATAATCGCTCCTTCTTGAGACGTTGGTTGTTGTTGATATTGCGCCTCCCACGACATAACAGGTAAGTTTGATTTAATAGACTCTAGTTCTTGTTGTTTCCAATACTCGGGCCAAATAGGTTTACCACTTGGAAGTAAAGCAGGGAACTCTACTACCTCCCATTGGTCCGCTTTAGTTTCTGCTTGTTGTTTTATTAAACGGCCCGTCAAGTCGCGCTCCGACCAACGTGTCATTACGACAACTATAGCTCCACCTGGTTGCAAACGTTGCCTTGGTCCTGACATATACCACTCAAATGCATTATCAAAATTAGTTTCACTGATGCTTTGCTCTGAATGAGGGTCATCAATGATCAATAGATCTGCACCACGTCCAGTAATAGCACCACCGATACCAGCTCCAAAATATTCTCCTGCATGATTTGTTTCCCAACGTCCCGATGCTTTACTATCTGCACGTAATCGAACATCTTTAAATATTTTCTTGTATCCTTCGTCGTCCATAAGGTTACGCATTTTTCTACCAAACCTATATGAGAGCTCTGCTGTGTGAGTTGCTTGGATTATCTTTGTTTTTGGTTTCTTACCCATTAACCAAGCTGGAAATAAGTACGAAGCAAATTCTGATTTAGTGTGTCTTGGTGGCATATTAACAATTAATCGCTTTAACTTGCCAGATGCTATGTCTTCAAATTTTTTAGCCATTACATTGTGGTGATATCCATCAATAAACTCAGGCCAGACCATTTTAACAAAGTGCATAAAGCTATCTTTTGCCTTGGCTGCATCATCCTGCATCGCAATTGCTAATAAAAGCCTTAATTCTTCGTCCGAATACTTTTCAAATTTATTATTTTTTTGATCCATTGGGACTCCTACCCTCTTTATACTAAAAAAAAGGGGTATACCCTATAAAAAAGTGTTTCATATGAAAAATTGGTGGCTGAAAATTTGAAACATGGCCCTAGTGCTCTTCGCGCACAGATCACGGCCAATTTTAAGGGGCCCATTAACCGCGGAAAACCGCCATTTTTGATATGATCCACAGGTACCCTAAGCAATGTTACCGTTGCGCGTCACGGTAAACCGCCAAAAACGTTTTTGGCCCAGATTTGCGCGATTTCCAATGTACGATAATTGTAGTTATCGTACCTTATCCTGTTTTACCGCAGTTTTCCTCGCTTTTCGTGGGGCGCGAACCGTGAACTTTTTTTAAAAAACTAGATATAGTATCCCAACCTTCCCTCGTTGGCGGTTCGAGTACACCGTTTCGTGAGAGATCTAGCGATAACCTTCCCTCATACAGATTTATCATCTCTGGGGGAAGGTGCTTCGCGTGTTGCTGATAAACCAATATGTAATTGCAACCTCCAGTCTCCTTCCACAATTTAATGTTCATTGATATTTGATGTGGACTCAGCTTGATCTTGTTACCAGTTGCAACTTTAGCCTCAATGAAGATCGTATCTAAACGTGGAGCAACTCCAATCATATCAGGGAACCCATGAAGGGTTGTAGTCTCAATGCGCAACCAGTTATAAATAGTAAGCTTTTTCTTTATTAATTTAACAAAGTATGACTCTTTCATGTTACAAAATTAGTATGATTATTTTTTTAAAAAGCACAGATACGCATGATTAAGGTTTGGTTACTCGTTACAGCAATGTCATTACAAGGTTGGCCAAGTGTAAAATATAGTGCAGAACTATTTATGAATGAGCAAACATGTGAAGCAAAAAGAATATATGTTGAGAACCAATCAATTGAAGGTGCATTGAATAGAGGATACTCTGCAGTGCATGTTGAAACGTGGTGTCTTGAAACACTTATGTTTACACCTAACAGTACTTAATCCTCGTGCTCAATTAGTTTTGGTTCAGGCTTAGTCTCTTCTTGTTCAATGACATTCTCTTCATTAACAATTGGAATTCCTTTACGTTGTAGTTCACTTAGCTTTTGCAATAGTTGATCGCGCGGTAAGTTCTCAACAGCACTCTCCATTCTTATTGTTGGATCATACAATCCCGCAGCCTTACCTCTTAAAGCCTCAGCATTGATCGCTGCCGCATAATGTTTTTCGTCTTCAGCTTTTTTACTAAGATCATCAAGCCTTGCAACATGCTTATCCATATTAACAGAATACTTATCTGCTAATTCTTTTTTCATATCGTAGATGGCCTCAGCAACTAATGGATATTTCTTTGGATCTTGTAACTCCCAAGCAGATCTTCTAGCTGCAGAGTCAGAGTATCCTGCTTTGCGTGCAGACTCAGATGCAGATTGCAAACCCATTAATGTCTTGGTGCAGAACTCATAAACAAATCGTAATTGCATTGGTGTTAGCTTGCGTGATTTTCTTCCGTCAATTATTTTAACCATAATACACTATTTCTAACCCTCTTTATAAATCAACATATAAATTATTTTCCTCGTGGTGCAAAGAACAAAATGGCTGTTTTCTGCCAATCAATATTTTTACCTTACACTACTAGTGTCAGGCTTACACTACTAAAACTCGACAAGTGTAAGGTAGTTTATGGCTTAAACAAACGATTATTTTGTCTACCTGACACACCTTACACTAGTATTTCGTTTTTAAATTTTTTTTTTTTAAAAGGGGTGGGAAAAGGTGTAAGTAGTGTAAGGTGAACCACGGATCACGGACCACGTGACACCTATCATCACTGATGGTATATAAATCAAGTGAATAGAAAACATCAAAAAGGTTTCATATCGCACATCCAAGCAATTAAATTTCTATCGGATCAAGGTTACTATGTCTTTGATAATCTCTCAAGCTTAGGTCCTTGTGATCTCGTTGGTATCAATGAGTATGGAGAAATATTATTAGTTGATGTTAAATCAACAAGCATACGCAAGTCAGGAAAATACAAAGGATATCTCATCACACGCACACAAACAGACCTCCAGAAGAAACTCAAGATACGCATATTAATGGTCGATGAAGAGGGAAACTGTACCCTTAAATAACCCCAGAAAACAGCCATAATATCGATAAGTATTGTATATATATAATAAATCACTATAAATTATTATATAGACATAAAGGAGAAAGTTATGAGAAAGAAACAACTAAAAATTCAAGTATCTCTACCGAGACTTAGTTGGGTAGAGAACAACTATGAAAATGCTGTTAAGTTTTTTTTAAAAGAGCTTAACATTTCTACAAGACTACAAAACACTTTAAGTATTAAAGTTCATATTAGAAGAACTGTATTAAAGAAAAACATTTTAGGTAACTGCAGTATCTTAACTAATGGATCATCTTCTACTAAAGAATTCAAAATAATTCTTAGAGAAGATAGATCTTACTTTCAGCAATTACAAACTTTAGCGCATGAGTGTGTTCACATTGAGCAAGCTTGTAAAAATCGTTTGCAGTTAAGAGTATGGTCTTCAGATAAAAGAACGCATGCTCGTTGGGAAGGTAAAGAGTGCGGTGTGTATTTGCAAGACATTGCTTACGAAGATGCGCCTTGGGAAATCGAGGCAAGAGACAAACAAGAAAAACTAGTGAGAGACTTTTATTCTCATCAAAACAAAGGGAGAAGATAATGGATACAGTAGATAAGTTAGTTGATATTTATAACAACTGGGGAGAACAGAGCGCTCAAAAAAATTTAGGTGTTCTTACAAGTGCAGATGAAATGAGATGGCACCCTTCTCTTACTAATAAACAAGAAGATTGGTTAAATAAATTTATACAGGTTTGGGATCAGGCTACAGATCATGAATACAACAAATAT
>Ga0208425_1000018_pt1 | contig 57608 bp, 72 predicted proteins | sample DEB08_DNA_4_FD_185496 | JGI IMG/M metagenome (GOLD analysis project Ga0208425, IMG submission 185496) | Aqueous microbial communities from the Delaware River and Bay under freshwater to marine salinity gradient to study organic matter... | ecosystem: Environmental > Aquatic > Marine > Coastal ...
CGTGTGTAAGTCGAAGCCAGTGCGCCAGGGTGATGCCCTTGGACCGCCCAAACTTGCAACCTTCGGGCGGGGGTAGCGTGGTCATTTGGATACCGCAGTCGTTGAGGACACTCTCGACCTCGCTTGCATGCGTACCCGTGACCATGCGTTTTCCGGTTTTCATTCGGATTAGCCGTGCAGCCTCTCCGGTAGTCAGATCGGTGACGGCGGATATTACGGAAGGACCGCAAAATCGGTTTTTGTCTTTGCCGTGGTTGACGGCTTTCAGTTTAAGCTTCATTCGATTCTCCAATCGTTAGAGCATCTCGGTCCGCTTAAACCGTCCCAAGCATATTCACAATGTGTAAGAGCGTGACGGGGTTGGCCCCGTTCTTTCGATATAAGAATTATCGCATATAAAGGTTAACAAAAGGTTAACGGAATTGAGAGAGTTAACTTATATCTAGTTAAGAGTTAGTGTATTATTGCATACCAGCTATGCGTCAAACGCATAACCCCACCAGTATGGAGAAAACTGGTGGGGTTATTCCTAAAAAGGATACGGTTACATCCTTGGCCGCTACTGAACTTAGGAGGCCCACGGCACTTCAGGAATGTTTCATGGCTTTCGCACCGTTAAGAGAAAGCGAGGCACGGCCCTTCATGTCAGAGGGCGGTGAGGGCCTCAACTTAAAATGGTGGGTAGAGCTTGTCCTCCTCTATTTCGTCGGCCTGCTTCCGCAGGGCGTCGGCTCTAGCAAAATCTTTCGAGCGCCACTCTATTTCGTTAGCTTGGCGCAAGAGGTCCTTTCGTAGTTCCAGGCCCGTGGGCCACGTTTGTGGGTTCATGGGGTCCGCTTTTTGCCACTTGAGGACCGTGTCATAACCTTTTGTTATCATATCAAGCATCGTCGTCGCTCCAAACCGCAGATTTGTCGTTGGTCACGAGGTCTCCGAGGCACCTATCGGCTTTTAAGCTGGTAGCTTTGCCCGTTATCCTTTCGAGGCGGGTTATGGCCTTGTCCAAGTCAGCGGCAGTCTGCTTTAGAAAGTGTCCTATGGAGTAATCGACGGGGTCTTTTCCCGGTTCCGGTTGGTCAATGTCCAAGAGCCAGTCAGCACTTACATTAAGGGCCTTGGTCATCGGTTTGATGAAATTGCTGCCCGGCATTGACCTGTTGTTTATCCAACCGTTTATGGATGATTGTGCGACGCCCAATTTGCGTGCTAGCCGCGACTGGGTAGTTTGGGCGCAATACATTGCGACACGGAGCCGTTCTCCAAACGTGGAGTAACGACCAAGTGGCACTAAACCTCTTCGATGGAATTGTGGCGCTGAGATGGGTACATTATTTAGTTTCATTGGTCTCAGCCTCCTCGACAATTTTATCGGCGGCCTTGTACACGTAATCGCACCAATAGTCGGCAGCTTTCCAGCACCCGTCGTTGAAGAGACGCTCCATTTTAATCCAGGCTTCTTCCGTTTCTTGGATTGTACGAAGCCCAACGGTGTAAGTGTCGAGCAGTTCGCGGTTTACACCGCGCATGCAGTTGATGGCGTCAAAGATAATTTTTCGCTCATCGTTGTTTAGTCTAGCCATTTAAGTTCTCCTATGTGTAAGGGCCTATAACATCCCATATAGACCCTTACGACATAGGTGTCAATTATTTATTCTAACGTCTACAAGATCACTTTTTGCGGCCATGGTTTGGATGGAAGTTTTTCTCGCGCTCGGCTTTGCGGCGCACCCGCACGGCCTCGTCAAAGTCCTCGAAGTGTCCGAGGAGCGTGGTCACATAATTGGAGGTTATTTTGGTTCTCCATTTCCGGCGTGCCTTGCACCAACTGACGCCTGTCACACCAGAGATATTTGTTCTGTATCGAGCTTTGTTCTTGCTGTTAGCGCCTGCGGGAACGTCGCGAAGATTAGCGATACGATTATCGGAGCGATTGCCGTTGATGTGATCGATTAGGCCCGAGGGCCAAGATTCGTGAGCAAAGGCCCACACCACACGGTGGGCGTAGACGTAATATGTCTTCTTTTCCCAACGTAGGTAGGTAACGATGTAGCCTTCTTCATTGATGGTTAGGAAGGGTTTCCAAACTACCAGGGGCCCGTCCTTGCAGGCGCGGTACACCAACCCGGTTCGGGTGTCGCATCCAAATTTATCGAAGACTACCTCAACGGGGCAGGCCATGGTTTTCAGCGTAACCGTACTTTAGATTTGCCTTTTTTCTCGCTCGGATGGCGTCCTCCAGTTTTTTAAACTGCCCCAGGAAGATGCGCCGGTTGTTGTAGTGAATTTCGACGTGAAATGAGTTAGATCGTTTTATTTTATAGATGCCGTTGTAGCCGGAGGAATTGTTCTTGGATAGCTTCCGGTTCCGTCCGTTTTCAGCGTTGGTGACGACGCGGAGATTGACGATGCGGTTATCGGCTCGGTCACCGTTGATGTGGTCTATTTGGTCCGTGGGCCACGTTCCGTGGACGAGGGCCCACGCGAGGCGGTGCGCTCGGACGCGCTTTTTTCTGCCAAGGTAGTTTAGCTGGACGTAGACGTATCCGTTGTCCCCGGCGTTTAGTTTCCTAGACCCATACTGAGAAGCCCATGCCTTGCGGTACGTTTCAGACGAAAAGTGTTCAAGGGGGCGCTCTTTCTTCCAGCGAAAGACGCCTGTTTCGGGATCATAGTCAACCGAATCTTTTAAAAAGGATAATAAATCATCCATAGGGTATCACTTAGCTCTTTAGACCTAAACCAACTATGTTACGATACGTTTGATTGTGAGGTTTTGTCCTTTAACGTGAGTGACAGCTTACGGTATCACATTATTTTTACAAGCTCACGTAACAATTTATGTATTGTGCCTTGGGTAAGCTCAGTCTCAATTACAAGGGCGTTGCCTTGGTGGACGGTGAGGACTCTCTTATCACCGGACCTCTCACCTGACCGCACAAAGGAGACGTACACCTCCTCTTTACATTCATTTTGCCGGGTTTTTCTGTCTTCAATCGGATCAATGCCCTCCGCCAGCAAAGAACGGCAACCAGCGGCTTTCTCTCGCGCATCCATGAGGCTCACGCCCTTTAATGAGCCCAGTCCCATTTCTCGCGATCGCCCATTCAGCATAAATTTATAGAGCCAGGATTTGGTGCCTGATTTAGATACCTGGAGATAAAGACCGCCGCCGTCGGCAAGCAGGCCAGGTTTTTTTACGGTTTCGACCGCTCTCGCAGAAAGTCTATTAATCCCCCGTGCCATAACGCCCCCAAATCTCATACGTGCATTTTTCTGCATGTGGCGTATCCCAAATGCCAACGGCCAAAGCCCTATCTGGTTTTCCGCCTTTACCTAAATAATCTTCCCTATAATCAAGATTTATCCACCTAGTCGGCATATGTCGTTTCCATTGGTTGCTGCCTTTTTTGCATGCCCACAATCTTTCGGGACAGACCAGCGCCATTCTCAAGACGCCAATGGAAAACGCATGATCAATAAAATCTCGGATGCAATAAAACGGGGGGTTGGTAATGAGATCCGTTGTTTGTGCGTAATCCCAATCAAAAAAGTCTTTGCCGGTGGTTATGTCGTGTCGGACCGTTTTGCATCCGTATTTTTGATCGAGTGCATCAGCAAATCGGCCATCCCCAGCGCACGGTTCCCAGGGAGTCACGTTTTCCCAATTCAGGTGTTCTATTACAATTTCAATTATTGAATGCGGGGTTGGATAGTAGTCGTTTGAGTTACGCATCACCGTTGCTCCCCAAAAGGGTTGCCGCCCTCTCTGGCTACCTTGCGATATCTATATGCCTTGGCGCGGGCCTCTGCGAGGGTAACCGTTTTTATACCTCCTAGACCCATGTCCCTTCTTCGGCCATGCACCATAATGCGAAGCACCCAGCGTTTAGCGCCAGATTGATCGACAACCAAATAAAGACAGTTTCCATCAGCATAACGTCCCGGAGACGATATCTTTTTTACCCGCATCGCATTCAGCGCATTGAAGGGATGTTTGCCTTTAGCCTTTTTCACTTTTCTGCTCTTTTGGAAACGACCTCAGGCATTTTAAGCTTCCAGATAATGTACGGGTCACCACATTCGCCCGTCTCAGGATCACACAACCGTCCGGGTATTGCCTTGGCAGTAGGGTCCAGGGGCTGCATACCCACATAATGCCACTTGGCACCTTGCTCCATCTCCTCAAGAGCCGTCTTAAAAAACTCTTTGGTGTCGTCAGACACGAGCATGGTGCCGAAGGATACAATAATAGCGAAGACTGTGTCCATTTTGTCTATCTCACTTATTAATTGTGTCGATTAAGTCACGAAATGTCTGGCTTAAACTATTAAGCGCCTTGTTAACGGCGCTGTCTTCATGCTTGTTATGGGCGGCTATGTTTAAGCCAATAACATTACCGCTATCATCAAAATCTACCTGCGCGAACAATGTACCAAAGTCAGTCGGCACTCGTTCGGTCAGGCAATGTCTTCTGCTCATCTATTCTCTCTCCATTACAACAATCTGAGATTGGTCTCTTACAAACGGGACATTGGTAGTGCCCGTGAACTAAATCAAAGCGCGTGCTATATTGCCCGCACCATGGACAATCTTGAGGTTCGATCATGCGCTTGTGCGCTCAATGCAATAAATCGCCCTAACGGTGACTTTTGTCATTTCAATAACCTCCTCCAAAAAGACCGTCGTTTACGACGTATCGGAGCGACGCCCCAACCAAGAAAGATCAACTCTCCCTTGATCGCTCTCAGGGATGGGTTTGATCTCACCCCACCCCCGACAGACCTCGCACTCAACCCTTTGCGTGCGAATTTCCATCCACCGATCAGGCGCATAGCCGCCGACAAAATATTCATCTTCGGTCCATCCGTTTCCGTTACACTCTGGACAGACTATCATACGCCGAGGATTCCTCGAAGAAGGCCTTCGATAAAAATCTGCACTAATAAATCACCCATCATTTTAATTCTCCTTTCAATTTAATTCTCCTTTCAATAAGAACTTATAATATCCCATATACACGTGTCAACAAAAACCCTCGCCATATCTTTGGCGAGGGTTTTGGCTTCAACAATGGAGAACCGAGTTTTGAACTCGACGTTGGAAACGTAGGAAATAATATCCCATACGTCAAGTCTTTAGTTCATCTTTAGACTTTTCCTCAGTTCATCTTTAGACTTTTCCTCTTCAATTTTTTTATTAGAGGCTTCCCACCTGTAGAAGATGTGGTTTTGGATTCGAACCACTTTGGTTTTGGTTTCTGCCCAGTCAGGATTTACATAAATAGCATGGTAGAAAGTAGAGCCTTCTGTTACGTCAAATACCATACCAGATGCAATCAAATACGCGACCAGTAGAGACTCTCGTGCGGACTGATTAGTGAAGTCAATTTCGTCGCTCTTACCGTCGCAGTAAAAACTAAATTGGCAGCGGTGTCGCACGGGCAAGTCGGGCCGTGTTTTATATGTTGGACCCTGGTATACGACTCCACATACGTCGTTTGGAAAACGCTCATCTGCTACACGGTTCATAATAACCGAAGCGACCGCCAACTTGCCAATAAAAGGCTCTCCCCGCGCTTCAAAAAAAATAGCTTGGGTCAAACACAGAAGAACCACAGAAACGGTCACTTCCCTTGGCCTTTATATTTCTTAAAACTACGGCGTTTCTGTTTGTTCAGGGGCCGAGTAGAAGAGCTATTGCCAATAGAAGTGCGTTTCCTTGGTTTAAGGGGTTTGTAATAAATAAGCCCTATTAAGCTATTTGATTTAGCCATGATCTACAGGTTCTAAATCAACCTCTGAAGCTTTTCCGGGATAAAGATTCCTAAAAGTCTCGCTCTCAGCGTGGATTAATCGAAGTTGACCGCTAATTGTGCGACCTTCCCGGACCGCTCGGTTCTTAATTTCTTTGTACGTTTGGACAGGAACCAGTACGCTTTTCCATTTGTTGGTATCCATCATAATCTCCAATTCAATAGATAAGCGAACATATAAGATATGTCGGGGCAGTGCAAGAAAAAATCCCTACGTCCTCAGTCGAGTTCGGACGTAGGGAAGTTTAAGCGGACAAAGACGCCAGGGAGGTGAGAAGTCTAGGCCGCGGTTCCCCAACTCTTGCCAATCTCGACACTACAAGCGTTGGGTACTTCAAGAGGTATGCTGTTTTCCATTATTCTCGCAACAGAATCCGCCTGCTCCTTGTCTTTAACAGAGATAGCGAGTTCGTCGTGTATCTGAATTAACGGGACTATACCATTTTCGTACACGTTTACCATAGCCTGTTTTGTCATGTCGGCGGCGGACGCCTGAATAAGACGGTTAAGAGCTTTGTAGGTGTATGCCCGCTTGAGACGCGCCGTTGGACCATATTCAAGAACCGCCTCTTGATACGGCAACGCCTTGTTCATTTCAAAGGTATCAGGCTCCCATAGGTCAAACCGACACTTGCGGCCCTTTAATGACCGGATAGCCCCTTTGCTGGCTTTGTCGTTAAGTCTGTCCGTTACGCCCCGCATCAGCATTTTTACAAAAGGCACCCGCTCATGGTATTGGTTGATTAACGTCTTGGCATCGTCAATCGGGATGTCCAACTGCTCAGATAACTTGTTGACCCCCATGCCGTACATCATTCCAAGATTTATTGTCTTGGCCTGTTTACGACTGATCTGGGCCATGTCGGCGACCATTGTGTGGAAGTCCATGTCGGGGTTATTGTTATAACCGTCCACAAACTCCTCGACGCCTCGAAGCGGGACGTTTCTTGACCGCCCAAAAACAGAAGCGTAGTGGACCAAGATCCGTGGTTCTTGTTGCGAGAAGTCAATGGACGCCCACTCCTCACCTTCTTCCGGCAGAAACAAAGACCGGATCATAGGACCTAACTCAGGATCGCGGGCCGGGATTTGCTGTAGGTTAGGATTGCTCATGGAGATACGTCCCGACACGGTGCCCCCGTCATCAGAGCGTATTTGATTAATGTGCCCGTGAATGCGTCCGTCGTCGCCCACATGCTTGAGTATAGTTGCGACAAACGTGCCCTGTATTTTATTCAAGGACCGTGCTTCGACCACAAGCTTTGCGAGTTCATGCTCGTGGTCCGTCAAGAAGCCCTTGGTAAAAGACGGTGCGCCTTTCTCTGTCTTTGGGTAGGGGATTGATAGCTCGTCAAAAGCGCTCGCAAGGCTTTGGGCCGCCCATATCTCCACGGGCCTTCCAACAAGCTTTTTTATTTCACGGTTGACTGACGCCTCCCTCTTCATCAGCGCCTCTTTTGTGCGCTCTGCGGCATCCAGATCGACGCGCACCCCACGCCATGTCATATCAACGAGGCACGGTAGCAGATTGAGTTCAAGGTCCACGATGTCATGTAGACCTTCTTTGCCTATCTCTACTTTAAAATAGTTCCAAAGTTCCAAGGCCAGTTCGGCGTCAACCTCGGCGTATTTCCCCACGTACATAGACGGCATTTTCCACATTTCTGCCTTCGGGTCTAAGCCAAACGCCCGTGCCGATTCAATCAACTCTTTCTCAGACTTAACCTTGTTCAAATAGTCATAGGCCACGCTGTTTAGAGAGAAGGACCGTCTATTTTCATCCAACAGACTAGCGACGACCATCGTGTCGATGATCCTGCCCTTGACCTCAATGCCATGGGCTCTAAGCCAACCCACGTCATACTGAGCGTTGTGAAATATCTTTTCGGCGGGGCACTCGCAGACTTTCTTCATCCACCGCTCTACAAGTCTGCGGTCAAGATTGCCGCCGCCCAGATGGTTGACGGGGAAGTAGCCAGACCAGCCGTCTATGGCTACGGCATAACCCACCACTTCCCCGTCCTTACGCGCCCAACCCGGTCCCAGTGATTTAAGGTTAGGGTCACGTGTCTCAAGATCAATTGCGATTTGCTTTGCATCAAAGATATCCGGCAGGTCCACAGGAGGAACCCACTCAGTCTTCAAGTTACCCGTCAAATCTAAAGCCATTTGTAATGTCATGCTTACACCTACTCTACGAGATAAGACTCCTTAACTGATTGCGGAGACATTAAAAAAAGTTGCTGTTTGGTTCGTGTGACGCCCACGTAAAATGTGCGGTGGAGATCGTTGTCTCCCTCCTGGCTAGCATTGGACTCCCTGACGCTAGCATAGCTTATGTCGGTATAAAGAACGACATTATCCGCCTCGCCGCCTTTCGCACCGTGTATCGTAGATAATGTGATGCGGGGCCTTTCGCTAATGTTCTCGCCACGGTTTTCAACGGCGCGAAGATATACCCTGTGAGCCTCTGGCATTTTTGTCAGGACCGTGTGCCACGGTTCGGTATGGTCGGCTAACAACCCCACGTTCATAACTAAGTCTTCGTAGGTCACGAGGTCATCGTCTTCAACTTGGGCAGCGGCCTTGAAGCCACGCGCTAATCCGTTGCCTACGTGCAGGTAACTGTAAATTGCGCGGACCTCCTTGCCGTCTATGTCCTTGTCGGCTTGCAGTTTTTTCCAAGCTGCTATCGCCATTAATACTTTTTCTGGTACTGATTTACGGTTTTTCATCTCATAGAACAAGCCCGCCGTCCTTATTTCTTCCTCTGCATCGTCAAGCATGTAGGCGCACTGGGCTAGAACGAGCCACGTTCCTTCTTCAAGATCGTCAATAATTGAGCGTATGGAGTGTACATAATGCACCTCCCCGTATCGCTCTTGCGGTGTGTAAGTTTTTGGGTAGCGGTCAGATATGCGAGACGCGATAGTTTCCGCTAACGCATGAACGGCGACAGGGACTCTCCAGCTTTTAGAAAGCGTCTCAGATGCCCCTGGAAGCTCCAGAAAAGAGTCCACGTCTGCGCCTGCCCACCTAAAGATAGCTTGGTCATCATCTCCTGCCACAATCACCCGGTCAGATTTATCGGCTATAGCCTGTACCACACGCCATTGCAGCCGCGATAAGTCCTGGGCCTCGTCCACAAATACGGTGTGAAAGGACGGGCATAGCTGGTCTGCTTGCTCTAAAAAGACAGTCAACATGTCTGTAAAATCAAAAGAACGAGTGCTTTTGCGGTAGTCCTCGTAGCACTTTGAAAGGTAAAGTATCTGAGGCCAAGGGTATTTGTAGGCCTCTTCCCAACTGTCATAAGCTTGCCGTATTGTGATCTGTTTTAAGCGGGCCATGGTAATTAAACCAAGCACTGTCTTAACATCAGGCAAGGCGGTGGAGATATTTTCCACCATTTCAGGGTCTTTTTGATCCCAACCAAAATCGAAGTCGGTTTGGTCAGACAACTCTCTCCAATTTTCCTTCGACATAAGCTGGTCAAAGTTGATGCCTGAGTGTCGAAAACAAAAACTGTGCAGGGTTCTGAAATGGACAAGGTCCTCATGGTCAAGCCCGAAGCGGGTGACAGCGCGGTCTCTGGCTTCATTCGCTGCCTTTCGAGTGAAGGCAAAGAAGCCTATCTTATTGGGCTGCACACCCTGCATGATTAAGTCATCAATTTCGTTCAAAAGGCGGGTGGTCTTACCTGTGCCGGGCGGACCAAATATGCGGAAATATTTCGACTCAGAAAGGGACATCATCAAACTCCTTTTGCTCAAAGGGTGTGCCCACGTCCACCTTTCCAGACACAAAGGCAGGTATTTTGTAGACGTTAACCGTTGAGTCTTGGATGCGGAGTTTTGAGTGAACGCCTCCTATTTCTCTCAATCTTTGTGCGACCTTCTGGCGCTTATATTCAAAGAACTTGTTACGTTGCAGGTAGGATTCCAAGTCTCTTAGTCGAAAGTAACTTGTAGCGGTCTCGTCTTCGGTCCAGGGCTTGCCCAGCAAAATCTCTTCTTTGCTGTTGGCTTGTTGGAAATGAACACAAAAGTCACGAAGATATTCATAAAAGATACCCTTGGTGCTTTCTTCTTCGGCTACAGGTATGACTGCGGCGGCATTATCTCGAAGTTCTGACAACAGCGCTGCAATTCTTGTCTCCCAAGCCTGCTTTGTAGAGGTAGGCGGTAAGAAATTCAATTGCTCCATACAAGCTTTCTGGAAAGAGGGCTGCGACATAAGCGCCTCTGTATCAAGTTCAATAGGTGTGCCGTTCACATCTAAGAACCAAATAGGTGGGTGACTGTCGTACTTCCTCAAGTTTGCCATTGCAGCAGAAGCGGTGCCGCCAATCCCAAACTTTCTCATCAGGCAAGTGGGCCTGTCACAATACGAGTTGATAGGCGCGTCGTTACATTTGTAAGCGTAGTCTTTTTTCTTTAACTGGTTTACCACTACACCTATTTCGGTCAGCCCCAGCGGTGGGTCCACGTAGGCCATGTTCCACTGCATAAGTTCCGTTTCCCAGGAGTCCGGGTAGACCTTCTGTAGGTATACGCCTATGTTAAATAGACCGTTATTGCGGCCACCCTCAGATATCTTCTTAGGCAATAAGACCTGTAGACATGGAGGACCGTCCACCAAGAAGTCTTGCTTTTCGACAACGCTCAAAGCTTCAACCTGCTCGGGCGTCTGCACCCTCTTCTTATAAAGCGCCAAAAATTCTTCGAGCGTCGCAGCACTGCCGTCGTCGTTGAAAGCGTGACGCAGGCTGTCCTCGTGGCTAAAATATGGCAGGTTGATGGCAGACCCCACGTCCCCACGGTCTACGCTAATTTGTTCCTGCTTTGGGAAAATCTCAGCATCCCCAAGGCCCATGCCCGCTGCAATCTTGCGAAGAGCCTCTCTCATCTTAGCCGCTGGCATCCACTCTTTACTGAATAGATAACAGTGAGCGCCTCCGCTTTTCGAGCGGTCTACAATGAGGGGCAACTTCTTTTCGAGCAAGAAGTCGATTATCTTTTTGTGATCTAAGGGGTATTGGTCAATGTCAATACACCCAAACTTAACCTGGGACTCTTCATTTAAAAGAAAAATACCCAACGATGACTTACCTGACAGATGCGCTTCATAGTGGTCTAAGGTCAGCGCCTCGCGTCTCGTCTGATATGTTCCTTCATTCTTACCTGCGCCGTTCTTACCCGCTGCCGTCATCGTGATATACGCTGACGAAAGCCCTTGGAAAGCCGCCGCGAAATCTTTCACGTGGTCCATAATCTTTCCTTAAAGGGAAGGGGGCGACTTGCGCCGCCCCCAATGAGTTAAAACGGTGCGTCTGTTGAGTTGTCGCCTGCGTTAGATTCGTTTTCGTGCTTAACGACAACTTCACCCGACATGATTGAATCGTGGAAATCTTTTGCACGAGAGTACAATTGAGCGTTGTCAATCATGCTGTCCCTGGAGATTTCCCAACCATGCCACGAGCCCTTGGAGTTTTCTTCCGCGCTCGTTTTAAGGTGATAAAGGTGCGAGAACCGTGGTGGAGTAAACGTGTTCCCGTTTGCCCCGGTTACTTGCACGGAAGCCACCATGGAGTTCCACTTCCGGCTCTTCTTTAACTGCGTAGATTTCATCGCAATCAAAGCAGTTTCGGAGCTACCATCTTCATTAACCACCATCACAAAATGCTGGTGGGTCTCTTCAATGTAGTTGCCATCGCCACCTACAACGTAGTCCTTATTGTCTTCTTTAGACCGCTCAGTCTCGGGACGTTTTTCTGTTTGAGTATAGACGTTAATAGGTGCGCCAGAACCAGACCCCCGAGGGGCCCATTCGATAAAACGCTTCTGGTAAGCGCACGGCACAACTTTTATACCGTCTTTGCCTTTGTACACTTGACCAGTGACAGTATTGTAAATGTCACCTTTACGTGCGTCGATATCAGGGTCATCCAATAGAGGATCGAGGCCGCTCAAGATTTTGAGAAAAGGAAGCGCGAGGTCGTCCTGCGTCAAATTTTCGAGGCCTGCGAAAGAGTCACCCTCGAACATTGTTAGGAGATCACCGGTATTTCCAATTTCTGTTTTACTTTTTTTAGCTACTGCATTTGCCATGATTATTTTCCTCCTTTAATCGTGGCTCGTTGTCCAACCCATGCACCAAACAAGTCCGTGGGAAAATCATCACCCGCCTCAACACGTTCTTTCACAAAGGCCCGCATGGTTGAGGGGTGTACTTCTGTCTTAGCTTCCGCCGTGTAGCCTTGCGCTTCAGCCATTTCGTAAAACTCCTTCGCTTTGGAGTCCTCCTCCTGACCAAAAGAACAAAACACGGTGTTCTTGATTATGTCGCCATAACCATTCTTTCGCAGCCAATCGTAAACCTTCTCACGGTTTTCTTTAAGCGGCGACGCTGAATAGGTTTGTTTGACAGTAATCTTTGAGCCGTCATCCAGAGTAAACTCGGACATACCCAATTCAGCGAAGAGCGCGGGCATGACTTCGTCAGTCAGGCGACGGTGTTCCGCTTCCTTCTCTTTTAAATCAATTTGAGCCGCCTCAATCGCTTGAGCCGCCAATCTGATTTGTTTTGCTGTTTCGGAGACGCTGGCAAGACCTTTTTGCCCTACCCGTTCAACTCCGCTTGTTACGGAGTCTTCAAACTCTTTTTCAAGAGTATCAAGAAGATTAAATTTTTCTTCCATAGTTCACCTTTCATGGTTCGTGGTTAGAGTCCCGATAGGGACTTGACTTTTCGCTTATACGCTCATATTTTCGCATAGTCAACAAGGAATTTTATTGTGGAATATACCTTCAAGACAGAGCCATTTAACCATCAGCTTACCGCTCTTTCGGACTCGTGGTCCGAGGAGTATCACGCGCTATTCATGGAGATGGGCACGGGTAAGTCAAAAGTTATCGTGGACACGATTGGCAAACTTTACGGTGAGGGAAAGATCAAGGCGGCGTTAATCGTAGCACCCAAAGGGGTCTACGACAATTGGGTCAAGAAAGAGATCCCCCAACATTTGCCAGATTACATTGACCGTAAGGTCGTGCGGTGGACGCCAGCTAAGACGAAGAAGTTTGAAGAAGAACTCCATGAATTAATTTTAAGCCCCTTCGATGGAATTAAGGTATTTGTAATGAACATCGAAGCGTTTTCTTCAGGGCGTGGGGCGCAAGCGGCATATGTCTTTTTGGAGCGCAACCCCGACAACATCATGGTTGTCGATGAGTCCACTACTATTAAGAACCGCAAGGCGCTCCGTACAAAAAATATCGTGCAAGCCCGTGACATTGCAAAGTATCGCCGCATCCTGACAGGGTCTCCTATCACAAAGAGCCCCATGGACCTTTTCTCGCAGTGCAACTTTTTGAGCCCGAAGGCGTTGCACTCGAAAAGCTACTTTGCTTTTCAAAACCGCTACGCTCAAGTACAGCGTCGCACAATGGGGCACAGGTCTTTTCAAGAGATTGTCGGTTACAGAAGACTGGATGAGCTTGGCGAAAAGCTGGACCAGTTCTCTTCGCGGGTCTTGAAGTCTGAATGCTTGGACTTACCCAATAAACTCTACATTCGTCGGAACGTGGAGCTAACCAAAGAGCAAAGGCGCTTGTACGACCAGATGCGGCAGCTTGCCCTGTCTGTATTGAGCGACGGGTCTATGAGTACGACGCAAAGCGTCCTGACCCAGCTTATGCGGTTGCAGCAAATATGCTGTGGGTTTGCCCAGCCTGACGACGCGCCCTTACAAGAAGTTGAAAGCAACCGGGTCAAAGAGCTATTGGAAGTGCTAGAAGAGGTGCAAGGCAAGGCTATCATCTGGGCGACGTTTACGCACAGTATCCGAGAGATTACGCAGGCCATAGCCGAGGTCCACGGTCCGAGTTCCGTGGCATCCTACTATGGGGAGACGCCGCAAGACGAACGGCAAGCAACCGTCGAACGGTTCCAAGACCCTGATGACCCGCTTCGTTTCTTTGTGGGACAGCCCAGGACAGGCGGCTACGGCATCACGCTTACTGCCGCGACAACCGTCATATATTTTTCTAACAGCTATGACTTAGAGATACGGTTGCAGTCAGAGGACCGCGCTCACCGGATTGGACAAGACAAACCTGTCACATACATCGACTTGGTGTCGCCTAAGACAATTGATGAGAAAATACTGGACGCTCTTTACGACAAGAACATACTGGCGGGAACGGTGTTGGGTGAAGAGGTCAAGGGCTGGTTATCGAATTAGACCCTTCTCGTATCCCGCTTTTTTCGTATAAGTTAAAACGTCATGCCGTGGCTCGTCTGATATAGAGCAATGCACCCACCCCGAGTGGGGGTCACCCTTTGTATAGCACTCTAGTATAAGTTGGTCGAAGTTGAGGTTGGCCTCAATCCACGTGGCGAGATTGTAGTTGTCAACGCCCGGAACTTCAAAGTCGGCGGCTTGGCCCTTCGCATGCTGCGATTTAGCGCTGCTACCAATTAATACACACAAGGCCTCAGAGCGGTAACCAGACGAGGGTGAGAACGGAACTCCGTAGTGTTCCCGTACAGGCTCTAATATCTCTTTGCACAGAAGGGTCAGGTATTCGATGGATTCTTTGTCAGCGGAGTTGTCAAGGTTGTTACGCGCTGCGATATCGCTTTTTTCTAACTCGGCAAGGGAGAAATGATCTGATAGCTGCATAATCAACGTCTACCGTAGAAGTTACCTATACCGCCCTGCGGTACAACCGGACCCCCGGATGCTTTGCCGGTTACTTGTCTCTCTAGGGCGTCAAACAGTGGGGTGTCTACCTCAAGCTGCCCGTCTTTAAGTCCAACGGTCGCTAAGTCGGGCACCCCAGCCGCTTTTCCAACTACACCTATAGCGGCGGCGGGTACGGCACCAACACCTGTCAGGGACGCAATAGCCCCAAGAGTAGAAAGACCTATTGAGGGGTTTTCGTTAAACTCTCTAATTGCGTCATTCAAACTATCTCCAGGCATCGCGACGCCGTCCCGCACGTTTTGAGTAATCCCGGCTGCGTCTACAAACGTGGGCAAGCCAGCTTCAACGGCAGCCTGTGCGGCCCTCATGTTAGCATACTCTTGGTCCGTGCCTCTTAATCCCGTAAGACCTCCAAAAAAGCTCATTGCTTCTTCTGCTGTAGAGTAGCCGCCTTCTTTGGCCGCTTCTGCGGTATAAGCTTCTGGTCCTTGGGGTTCATCGTATACCCCACTTTCACTGCCATCGCCGCCACCGTCTCCGCCTAGAACCCAACGGTATTTGTTTTCGTAATAATCTACACCAAGCTGGTCGTAGATGTTGACGAGGCCGTCAGACCACGGCTGTTTATGAAACAAGTCGGAGGTGTGCATTTTTCTTTTTCCGTTTTTCTATTTGAAACAAAACGCCCGAGGTCCAGCGCTTATGCCCGCCCTTTGCGGGGCGGCGGAACCACGCGCCATCCTTCGGATAAGTGTCAATGTAATATTCGGTCAGTTCCTTTTGTACTTGACGCGCAATAGTACGGGCATTGTTGTACGGCGCAATAAAATCTATGACCCAAAGCGTTCCGTCCCCCGGTCCGTTTTGCCAGTCTTCTGGTTGAAGTTTACGACTGCCGTCCATGTAACCTTTCTCCGCCTCCTCGTCTAAAAAGGCGTAAGAGTAAAGTCCGCGAGGCGTGTAGGTAGCACTCATGCCGGTGTAATCCGTAGAGTAAATGACGGACATTTTGCCGTGCATAAGCGGAGGAATGACCAGCCGCTCAAGATCCTTAATAAGGAAGTTACGGTGCAAGTCAGACTGCAACATTAAAAGAATTACATCGACAAGCTCATGCCGCAGGTCAATATCGTCCATATCATACGGCACGGCCTGCTCCTAAAATTGGATCGTCTGGGAACAACGCCGCCAAGCCTTGGCGCTGCTCCGCATTAGCTTGGCCCGTGGGCCGCGAAGGGGGTGCCCCGGCTTGTGCGGCCTGCGCCAGTTGCGGTAAGAAGCCAGCTTGCTGCGACGGGGGGTTGAACTGCTCAACGTCGAGAGAGGACTGATCTCCTATGGGCGGCTTTTGTCCATAAGGGTCGAGCCTTCGCTTGAGCGCTGGCGCGGGTTCAACCGGTGTAGGCTCACGGCCCGGCTCTGCTTCTTGGACCCTAATAGCCGCGGTCCTTGGCACGTTTATGACCTGCATTTGAGTTAAGAGGTTAATAAACGTCCGCGCATCGCCCGTTGAGAACTTCGCTTTTGGGTTCACGCCTTTTCTGGTCAACCTCAAAAGTCGAGCGATTTCAGCGGGGTTGTCTTGCATTAGCCTGATAATTCCGTCCTGAGTGGCTGCCACTCGGGCATTTATCAACACGTTCTGGGCCGCCGTCGCGCCTGCGCCCGCCGCGGTAATGCCGCCCGTTCCGCCTAGGAAGCCCCCCGTAAGACGCGAAAGAGTTTTGTGGAGGCCGCCGCCAACCGCTGAGCCGAAAACACGAGCGGTGGCTTTTGCAACGGGGTTCGTTCCTTCGAATACGTCCGGATAGTTCTTCGCGAGTTCATCCGCGAAGGCGGCGTAGTTATCTAGGCTGGTTTTCAGGTTCTTAGCCTGATCGGCGGTCATCAGACCGCTTTCTCGCATCCAATCTACGAGAGAGGGCATTCTTACCTGTGAGCCGGGAACGCTAGGAGGCTCGAAAAGTGTGCGGCGAAGCTGATTGTAATCAACACCGCTTGCTTTTGCTGCGCCGGAAGCTGTTTTTGCATAGTCGATGACTAGCTCTTTTAAGCCTCTTTGCGCCGATTGCCGGGCCTGTATAAGAAGACGCTTGACGCCGATGTCGCTCAGGTCATCAATGTTAAGGCCTCTTACGCCATCAAAAAGTTCTTCTTGTTGCAGCGCTTTTAAAAAATCCCGAGGGTTTTCTCTCGACTTCTTGTCCATAATTCGAATTGGTTCAAGAAGGTTATCAAAAACCGGACGCACACCCGTTTTCGCCCTGTTCGCCGCCGTGTAAGCTTTTCTAATTATCTCAATAAAGTCAGCGTCGCGGCCTCCACTCGCCATGGCATACCAAAGGTTTTGGTCGGCGTATTTTTTACGATTCTCGGCAACTGATTTTTGGAAAGAGGTATAAGACCGGCCCTCCGTTAGAAGGTTTTCAAGGTTCTGCTTCAGGCCGGGCAGAAGGTCTAGGCCGTTGTTTTGGGAGTTATCCAACACTTTCTGAATAGCGTTAGACTCAGCCACAGTTATACCAAGTTCTTTAGAGGCTTCGGTAACGTCCTCTACATCCGCCGGGTCTACAACCGCTCGTTTCGTTCCGGGAATTTCTCGGTTAGCCGCAATTAACGACTCAACTTCGCTAAGGATGCGGTGTTCAAGCGCTTGAGCGCTAGGAGGCGCGTCAACCGGTTTAACCAAGTCATCTATAATTCGAGATTCAAATGGGCGCAAGTCTACATCATCTCCCGCGGCGGCAGCGCCGGGACGAAGGGTAGGAGCGCCAATCGGTTCCATGGTGAATCGAGACGCTCGCTGAAGGTCTTCGATGTAAGCGAGTGTCGGAGACCCCAGAGTCTTCATCTTATCCCGCAGCAGTTCAACAGACCGAGACGCACCCTGCTTGCTTGTCTTCGAGACTTCGGCAAAGACTCCGTCGTTAAAGATATTCTGCCGTGCCCTGTAGTAAGCGTTCGCGGCCAAACGATCTGGTATAAAGTTTGCGAGTTCTTCCTCTGGAAGATCACGTTGTGCGTCTTCATCAATAAGTTGTCTTTCAAACGCATCTGCAAGCTCTGAAGCGCGGTTCTTATTTCTGCGACTAACATTAGGGTCTCTGGCTATGTCCAGTAGTTCTGTTCTGAACTCGATTAGTGTCCGGGCGTCCATACCCCCCGCCTGGACAGGTGCGGCGGACGCCGCTTCGGTAGCGCGAGTTACCGCAGCTTTCCTCTCGTTCAACAGCGCAACTTGCTGTTTAAGGAGGTTTTTAGTGCGGGTGGCCTCAGCGCCCTTGGGTGCATAGCGCCCCTCATAACGGTTCGTTATAATCTTATTTATTTTTTCGACAGCGTCGTCAGCGTCTAAGTCAATGTCAGCAATTCTCTTGCGAAAAGTGTCCGCAGTCGGGCCTTCGTTGTCAGCGAGAGCTTTTGAAAATTTTTGTTCGGCGGTTTGCAGGGTCTTGTCGTTACGAACCAAGTCACTAATCGCAGGGCGTCCCTGCAAGGAAGCAGCGTGATCGGCCCGAATATCTTCGACATAATTGATTATCTTTTTGAGACCGTCGGGCAGCATCTCCCGGACACGCGGGTCTTTGGGGATAAGCTCGCTTTCATCCAAGGCCTTGACCGGGATAGGGGTGTCGTCGCCGAATAAAATCCGATGCTGCGGAAACTTTCTGTACAGATTAGAGGCCGTATTTGATGTGGCCTCAATAAGCGGGTCTATGGCCCGGAACAAAGCTTCAGACGCATGGTTTGCATCGAACTGGTCGCTTCCTACTACTTGTTTATAAGCGGAGAGGACCCTACCTGCACGGTCAGCAATTTTTTCGGCCATGCCCGCCTCAAATGTCTTTTGCGCCAAAGTAGACGCTAACAGGTAGCCGTCGCGAGAGTTGGACATAATACCCGCCTGTACGATACCCGTTACAGCATTTACTTCGTTGGCTACGTCAGCGTCGGTGGCCGCCTGCGCGGCTTTTGCCTGCGCGGAAAAATCAACACCCTGCCTCTCAAACATTTGGCGCATCTTTGCAAAACTTGGCACGTTAAACAGCGGGCGAACGTCCCCTCGGGCAAAGCGCTCAATGATGCCGTTAAGAGCGGCCTCTATGGCCTTCGGGTCTTCGCCCGCCTCTGACATCGACCTGTAAAATTCGTCAACCAAAACCTGCGCTGCCTGTTGCTCCCGACGAGCGCCAATGCTTCGTGGGACATCTGCCAAGCGTTTAATAAACCCAGGGGCTTCAATTAACTCGTACGTGCCGCCGGGCCTTTCTCTAAGGTTGAAGTCTTCCGGCTTTGCGTCAGGATCTTGTGCTTTTGCCGCTTCGTATTTTGGCACCGCTCGGTCAAGCTCTGTCTTCACCGCTGCTTTTTTGCCGACGACAGGCGTCAAGGCTTGATAAACTCGTGACAGAATTAGGCGACTTGGGCTTAGGGTGTAGAGCGATGATGTTGCTATGGGTGCGCCCGTAGCATAAATTGCTCGGAGAGTGGTATCCCCGGGATTAGTCTCTTCTGCATAGTACGCGCCACCAACACTAGTCGCCCCCAAGGCCGCCTCTGTGCCGTAAGTCAGCGCGGGCCTTTGAGCCGCCGTCGCCGCGGTTTTTCCAATTATGTTCTCAAATCCCCGCAAGAACTTCAGGCTTCTCGGAATGTCGGGATTAGTGGCGATGTCATTAATGCCTTTCATCATGGCGACGCCAGAAAGCCCTACGTCCGGGTTATATCCTCTGAGCGGCACATCAACACCACCGGCGGCGGCCCTGCGGGCTTTCTTTGCGAGAGAGCGCTTTAAAAGCTCTAGCCCTCCAATACCCTCTAGGACGTTTGCCGCTTCCTCTCCCAGAACAACATTGATGCGCGACCGAGGCGTATAAGGAGAAACCTCCCCAAAAAGTTGGTCTTTCAGAAAACCACCGAAAACGTCGGAACCACCTATCATTCCGATCATCGTACCGGCAATCTCGGTTCCCACTGCCAAGTAACCCCCGACACCGGGAACCTTAGCAAGCACTCTAGCTAAAGGAGCCGTTGCTTCCGCTCCTATCGTAGCGCCAGCCAAAGACCCCGCCACGCGAGGCGATTCCAAGACCAACTGTTCAAAGAAGCCTCGGTCTTCCGCGTTGGAAAATTCCCGGACGATGTCGCTAAAACTAAGTTTGCGCTGGTCGGGCCGAAGGTTTCTTGTTTTCGGATTAAGGTCAAACCACGGTGCGGTGCCGTCTCGAAGGCCCTCTACCGTCATTAGGCCTCCAATGAAGTAACCCCGCTCAGTGTCGTCTTGCCCCAAAATGTCGTCTACAACGCGATGGGCAAGAACGGCGGGGGTGGAGTCACCCCACCGCTCAAAGGTGTCGGTTATTTCTTTTTCGCCAAATTTACTTGAGACAAACGTCGGCATTTCGTCAAAAGCAACGCCTACGGGGCCCTCTACCGGAACTTCAGGTTCTTCTTCGGCGGGGGGCGGTTGTACAGTCACCGGAGGCGGGATCAGCTTAATCGGTTCGTCAGCCATGCTGCTTACTTTCCTGTAATATTGTTCTGTAGGTCAAGCTCCTTCATAAGCGCCAAAACACCGTTTCTCGTAGAGTAAAGTTCGTTAAGCGCCATCAGGCGCTTCTCCAAATTTTCCGGCGAGATGGTGGCGATCTTTGCAGATCTTTCAAGCCGGTCAATGCCCGCCTCAAGGGACCCTAGATAAGTTTGAGCTTTTGAGTAAAACGACTCGGGCGAATTAGCAACCAGAAAGTCCCCAGGAATGACTGACGTCAAAAGGTCTTGAATCTTGACGTTTTCTTTTCCGGGAAGTGCCGCAAGGGAGGCCGTTAGACCATCGACAAAAATTCGACGGGCTATGTACGCGCCGCGGTCCGCGCTGGACGTACCGGGCATATCTGCAAACCTCAACGCGAGGTTAAGTGCTCTTGTAGCCAGCCCTGTCGCGCCGAAGGCGTCTTTCAGGTCGGAAGCCGCTTTGCTTACTGTTATGCTTACAGGTTCTTGGGCTATTTTAGCCATACCGTCGAACATAGACGTTGTTGATTTATCCATTTCTTCGAGTATCTTGTTCAGGGCGTTCTTATTCCCCGCAGCCAACTGAATTTCCGCGTTCGCTCTGACCCTCTCGCTTATATCGCCTACCCGATTACCTCTATCAACGATAGCTTTGGCGATCTCTGGGCTATATCGAACAGCGGGCTTTAACACATAGCCTTTTTCAGGACCCTCGTAGACAGTTCTAGGATTCATTGCATTTTCCAGCATCGTGGAGATCTCTCGGGCTCTTTTTTCGTTTTCAGGAACTTCGCCTGAGCCCCAGAGTTTGTAATACACCTCTTCACCCTTCTGTTCTGAAGGCGTGCCCGCACCCCTCACATACGGAACTACTTCATTCAGTAGCGCCGGAACATAAGCTCCGGGTTTTTCGTACTGTTTGGCCTTTTCTGATAATCTTTTAAGATCTGCGGCATGCTGCTTTATGGCTATTTCGTCTTTCTTTAATTTATTTAAAATCTGGTCTTGTTCTTTCCTATAAGCAAACTCTTTCTTCTTTTGAGAAAGCTCTTTATCTTTAAGGGTCTTTTCTTGCTCAAGGCGATTTCGTTGTAGCGCCGAAGCGGCCAGATTATTTTCAACTTGAAGCCTAGAGGAAATATCTTCTTGTTCGCTCATTGCCTCAAGTTTGTAAGCTTGAGTCAAATTTAGAGTATCTATGGTGCGTTGATGCTCGACCTCTTTGGCGTTAGCCTCTAAAGCTTTTGAAAGTTTTATCTTTGCGCCTTCTATCTCACCCTGGCGTGCAAGAATCTCTGCTTGAGACATGAAACTCCTTGAGGCCTCAAGTCTTGAAGTGAGGTCGTTTAAAGCCGCTTCTTCTTGTTTCAAGGCCCTTTGCCTTGCGAAGGCGTCTTCTCCTTGTTTAACTTCAAACTTTCTCCCTTTAAAAGCCTCTATACCTCTAGTAAGTGCTTGTTGCGCCTGTAAGGCGCTGGCCCTACGTGTCGCTTCTTCAGCAGACAATTCTTTCTCAGCGCCTTCAAAAGCTTTTAACTTTAAAGCTTGTTCTGTGGCGGCTCTCGACGCAGCTAGTCTGGCAACATTTTCGCTTATACCGGACTCGGACAAGGATTGAGCCAACTTAGAAACCACCGATTGCCCTGGCGCAGTTGGTTGAGCAAAGGCGGCCCCCGCTTTTGCAAGGTCAGAAAAGAATTGAATTTGTGCGGCGGTGTTATCCTTACCCGCCGCTGTTATCTCTTCGAGCAAAGGAAGCCTTTCTTGATAAAGCTCTCTAAGCGTTTTTGTGGGCTCGTACTGACCACCACTATAATCATCCATTGTTGGCTTCGTTCCAGCAGAGGATTTCGTTGTAGGAGTGCTTATGCCGGTAACAGCAGATGTAATGTCTACTGGGTTTAATTGTCGAAAATTAGGAGACTTTGTTCTTGTAGTGGCTACGTTAATATCAGGAGCGGGCTTTATCCTTCTTACAGGAAGTTCTCCTCTAGTGGTCCGGGCATACGGAACTAGGCCCTGGTAGCGTGGGACGCCGCCGTTCTCAAAGCGGAGGACCTCTCCGCCTTGGTTAAAATTTACGGGGGGCGACGCTCCTTCCGACGCGGGGGCGGCCATCGACATGATCCCCTCTGCCATATCCCCTTGCACTGGCACGTCCATGGCAGTTTGTGCCATGGGGCCAATACCGCCAGTGTCCACTTCGGTCTCCGGCAAGCCCATCAACAACATCGTGGGCTGCAACAAAGCAAGTACCGAATCGGGCGTCTGCTGCGCGTCGCTCGGGCCAACCACTCCTGCAAGCTCTTGGCGGCGCTCCTCTTCCGTTGCCGGAACACCGCGCACCATGTTCATCATCTCTTCAAAGCTTTCGGCCTGCTCTGGGTCACCAAAGCTGCGGGCCGCACCTTGCAGCATCGCCAAAACTTCTGGGTTAACTTGAGAGGCAATGCCGTCCATCTCCGCAGGGCCGAGGTTCGCGGGCATTGGTGCAGGGGCCATGTTGCCCTGTTCCATAGCCGCGGCCATCGGCTCACCGCCCATTTGCATTTGCGTGGGCGGGTAAACATTGAACCTACCGTTCTCTTCAGTAGTCAAAGGCGATTCCGTAACGCTTTCTCCCGGACCCATCATTCCCATAAACGTCTTAAAACCCTCCTCAATCATAGGAGCCGTGTTTGGGAACATTTTAGCTATGTCCATAAGGTCTTGTTGGTTCTGTGCCACGTAGCCTGCAACATCTGTCTTAGAACCACGCATGGCGTTAACGAGACCGTTAAAGATAGCTTGCACGTCATTAGGAACCCTGCCAGCAGGGCCGCCATCTTGCTTAAACTCAACGCCACGCCCCATAAGAACGTCTTTCCGGGTTATCTTGCCATCACCGCTTAAATCCGGGAAACCGGCTGCGCCGCCCTTCTTAAACATCTGGCGGTTCATTACGCTTCTATTCATCATCCGAATAACCCCGCTTTATTTGCCGCTGCTGCGGTGCCGCCGATAGCCGTTAGACCACCAACCAATTGTTGGAAGGGCGACGCAGTCGGAACAGACGCGCCCGTCAAGGACATTTGCGTTGACGGTGCCCCTTTATATATGTCGCTCAAGAAACCAAGACGCTGATAGGGCTCGTAAGCTTGTTCAATTGCAGTCCTTCTCTTCGCATCTTCGACCATTTGATCTATTTGACGCTCTCTTTCTCCAATATCGAAGCCCAACGAAATATCTCTTTGATTCATGGCTTGAGCCGCTTCGCCTAGACCCGCTGTGCGAATACCTAAGTCACTAAGTGCTTGACCTTGACTTAACGCCAAGGAGCCAAGCGTCTGTCCGCCTTGCACGCCAAGAGAACCAATGCCCTCGCCTGCTACCAACTGACGTTTACGCTCGTCTGCTGCCATTTGTTGGGCGTTAAGGAAAGCTTGCGCTTGAGACTGCGCTAGAGCAGCGGCTCGGTTGCGGTTGATTTCTTGTTGTTGTAAATAAGCCCGCGTGCCCCCAAAAGCACCTGCGCTTGCTGCGTCAGCTTCCGCTTTTCTTGCAGCAAGGTCGTAAGCGCGGTCTATCTCTGCTTGGATAGCGGCTTGGTACGGGTTCATATACCCCGTAATCATGTCACCCGTAATAGCCCCAGACCCTTCTGTCATCAGGTCCGTGCCAGTGGTAATCCCCGTAGAAACAAAGTCACTGGGTTTTGTCGTCATCTCACCGAAAATATTAGAGAGAGGCGTTTCAGCGTCACCTAAAAGAGTTCCAGCGTCTGTTATGTACTGACCATAAGAGCCAATCCCTGATTCAGCGGCAGAAAGAGCCGAAGTTTGTAGGTCCGTAAGATCAACGACCTTGTAATCAGGTATTTGTCCTTCCTCGCCAAAGGTTATGGGCCTGTCAGCTAGCGCCTGCGCGTCTTGCAAGAGGGCAAGCTTAATTGCCTCTATTTCCGGCGCTTCTCGGACTATCTGTTCTGTGATTTGTGGTTCAGCCATTACGCCATCCTTTTACCACGGGATTCAAGCCTTCGCATCACCGAATACATATTGTTTATACCGTCTCTAAGGTTGCCTGTCGGGCTGGCACCTCGCACGGCATCGGTTGTAAAAATAAACTCACCCGGCATGACCATTGCGCGGACGCTATCTTTTCCGGGTACACCCTCGTCAGGCATTATACCACCCGTTCTGCGCGGGAAAACCCCTCCGCCGTCTTTTGCAGCAAACAAGTCAGGGAACCGCCGTCTCAAAGTTTCGGACTGCCGCCGAGGAGCTACCCTAGCTGAGATAGGTGATGTGCGGGTGGGGGTGGTGTTTAAGGAGCCTTCGCTTAACCTGTACTTCGCAACTAGCTCGGGATCAATGCCCTGCTGTCCAAAGCCAGAGGGTAGAATGTTTGGTTTTTGCATTTCGGGGGCTTCAAACCCACCTGTTGCTGCCATTAAACCTAGACCAGCCGCCGCGAAAGGAGCGGCTTTTCGGATAAATCCGGGTTCAGCGTCTTTAAGGGCTTTTGCTATGTAGGTTCGTCTAGCAACGGGGTCTTTTGGATATAGTCTTTCTGCTCTGACCGTAGCGTCCGCTACAACTTTCGCTTCTTCTGCGTCGGAAAGTTCGCCAAGAATAGTCTGTTCGTAAAAATCTTTTGCCTGATCACCGAAGCCTGTACCCGGGTCAGGTGATAATTCTGGCCCTGGAACGTCTTGATACCCTGCTTCCATGTACGCTGGGTCACCATATCCTTCGACAACCGGTGGAGTGAGAAGGTCTTGATACCCTGCTTCCATGAAATTTGGGTCGCCATATCCTTCAACTACAGGAATAGTTGTTCCAGGGTACACGGGCCGGTCTAAGCCATAGAATTGACTTGTTCCCATAGTGTCGCTAGACACTTGTCCCGTCGCGGCGGGCGGAAGTGCCGCCATCGCGGTAGAGGTTCCAAATGTCGGGGACATAGGGACGTTTTCAACCACGGGAGTACCCTGTTTTAGAACATCACCAAGACTCCCAAAGTCAGAAAAAGATTTTACGGAAGGTTGAAAAGCTTTTTGAAACTCAAGGTCTGTAACGGCACCAAAAAACTTACCTGTTTGTCCAATATCGGAGGACAAAGCGTCAACTCCCATCTTAAACGGATCTTTGATAGTCTCTCCGCCCAAGCCTTCAGGTAAAATGTTTTTAAGCGTCGGAGCAAAAATCTTACCCGCTGCGGCACCTGCGGCACCTATGCCAGCGCCTTTCAACACGTCACCAAAGTTACCGCCCGCAATAGCCGCCTCTGCACCACCTTGAAGGCCCATTGCTGCAACGCTGCCAATAGAAGGCGCTAATGCTCCCGTGGCACCACCAAGGACTGCTGATATTGCGGCATCTTTTAAGCTGCCCCCGCCTGCAAGACTAGCTATACCGCCAGATACAGCGGCAGCGGCAACGGGGCCCATTACAGGAGTGAGAAGCGCGGTCCCCGCAACTTTAATAAGCGTCGGGGCTACCTTCTTGACTACTTTAGCTACACTCTTAACAACACTTTTAATACCGCGAACAACGCTGCTGAAGAAACCAAACTCAGGCAAGCCCGTCTCAGGGTTGATGGAGTTCTCATCGTCACCCACCATATACCGTTCGGGATCTTCTACGCCCATCTCGCGTAGATGCTCAAAGATAGAAGCTTTTAGTTCTGGAAACTTGTCAATCAGCGGCTTGGGTACGACCAGTTCGCCGGTCTGTACGTGCGCTACCCTGTCGTCACCATAGCGGCCCGCTTTTTCCATGCGTTCGCGTATTGGTCCAAGGTCCGCGATCCCCCCTGCGTCGCCCTTGGACTCTTCGTAGGAGCGAATGTCGTCTTCTTCAAGAAGAAGACTATCAAGACCGTGTGGTTTATACGCTACATTCGCCGACATATTTTTCTCACGTTTCACCGCTAAGAGCTTGCGGCATAGTAACTGATATTACTGTACTGCGCGTTTCGGTTCCAGTCCAATTATTACCACAAACAGGGCATTTTCCATCAGGAAAAGACGCAATTTCTTCTGGTGTATCTACAACATTACCACAAGAGGTGCAGTTAATCTTATCCTGACTCGTAGAAGGATACCATTCTCTTCCATCCGGGGTGGTAATGATAGTCACGGCAGCACCACCGTAACCGTCCCAACAGACCCTGTTGCGGCAGATCCTTCGGGGTGCGGGTTAAAGGCCCTCGTTATCTTAACAAAGCCGTCCACTTCAAAGATTGCCCCTGTCTCTAAACCAGCGTCATTACTTTGCAGTTCCGTAAATACGGTAAACGTATTACGGCCCTCTCCGGGTTGTTGTTGCTGCAAGACGTAAAGAGAAAAGGCTCTTACTAGGTCTGAGAAATACTGCTGGTTGTATACTTCCGGCGGTATCGCAAATGAGGGTGGGACGAGTTCTCGGCTACTCATCGCTTGCCATCCGGTTGTATTTCAATGCGCGGTGAGCCAAGCCGCCACGTCATATTTGCCTCGGTGGACTCCACACGAAGCCCAACGGCGCGGCCTCTCAAGCGCACATGATTTTGCGTCGCCGTGCTGTTTACGGTAGAGGCGCTTGTGCGCGTATACCCCGTACCTGGGAAGTCTTCCGCTTTAAGAGTGAAGGTGACCTCCTTGGTTGCACCACTTGCGGAGTCTAAAAAGCTTATGTCTGGGATAAGCCTGCGGATAAAGCTGTAGGACTCACCATCTTGTATGTCTACGGGGCTAGATTCAATAAAAGCGGTCATGGCGCTGCCGTCGTCGTCAAGCCCGTTTTCGTGGTTATAGAGGTAGCCTGTCGTACCTGCGCCCACAGCGTAAGGTTTGATGCCCCGGTCTAACCAAGCCGTCCTCGCTATAGTCCCAAAGTACCACACTTTTTCAAAGAAGTTGTAGGTAACATACTTATCGTTGGTGCTAGAGGACGCTGACGTATAATACCACGTTATCTCACCAAACTCAGAATTTACCGCTGCAAAAGCCTTCTCACCCTGCGTTAAGTTAAAGTCGCTAAATACCGTATCTCTAACGGTACAAGGTAAGATGTTTACCTGACCATCGTAGACGTAGAACCTGTTTTCTCCCATCCAATACACGAGGTCGTTAACTGCCGCTACAGCGTTGGGTCCAACTACGCTCGTGCCTACAGATATCTGGTTTATACCAAAAACAAGCGGGTCACCTATGTACTGCATGGAGTAGACAGAGCTATCTGTTAAAACAACAATTTCACGTCTTGTCTCTATGGCCCGCACAATCTCAGAGCCAGAACCAATAAACAAAGTGCCTCCTGAACTAGTCCCCGTCTCAGACCAATCCGTAGCGCTGTTTCTGCTAGAAAAACGGATAATTAGTTTACTTTGCGTGGAGGTGTCTGCGGGATTACACCCGAAAGCAATGACGTGTTTGTCTCTGTCTGAGACCATTATCTGACGTGCTACGGAGGGTGCCGTCGTAGATAACGTCGTAAGGTTCACAGCCCTGTTCGCGTAACCAGCAGATTGGTCCCAGTAATATATTGCATCGTCTCGAAGGTTAAAGATCAAGTCGTCATTAAAATTGTCTTGGCTCCACAGCCGCAAAGTACCGCCGCCTGTCACTTCCGTCGCGGCAGAGCCCCACGTACCACGTCCCCAAGTGCCTGCGCCCCACCCGTTTCCAGGGACCACCGAGTTAATACCTGTGCTTAACTGGTAAGCTGCAACAGTAGAGCCCCCGCCATTACCCGTATCAGAAGAGTTAGCCGCCACAGAAGCTGTTATTGTAAACGTATTGCTCGTAGGAACGGTAACTACCTTATATTCTATATTTAAGATAGCTGCTGTAATGTTGCCGCCAAGAGAGGCAGCGTCGCTAAAAGTAACATAATCCCCGACTATTGCGCCGTGGCTTGAGTCTGTAACAGTTAGGGTGGTAGACCCGTCAGTGGCTGCGAAGGTCGCTGACCCCGTGGTTGTGTTACGCAACGGGGTAATGTCGTTAAACCCGGTGCCCTCTTCAACGTAAAACTTTAAATGAGTGCCCACGCCCATGAGCTTAGAACCATCTGAGGTAACCCAGGCGTGTAAAGAGCGGCATATACCCTCAAAGGTGTTTAAGGAATATTTTACCCAACCCCCAAGTTTCTCAGGAAACCCAAACCTAAACCGGACTTTGTCACAATTAGTCCAGCCGCCTTCGTTGGTGTAAGACGTGACTTCGGTATTTACTCCGGGTTTGAATTGTAACTTGCTAAAAGCCATTTACTCGGCCCTTTACTCACTCATTACAGGCCAATCATACATTGGTGCGTTGCCCGTAGGTCTACCGTCGCTGTCTACTGGTGCATCAAACAACGCTTTGAACGCATCAAGATCAGCAGCGTCGGTTATTGCTGTTTCAATAGCAGCACATTTAGTGATGACAGCCGCCCTATAGGTAGAGACATTTGAATCAATGGCACGGTCACGCTCTGCTTTAGCAATTACCTGCCAATCAGTGGGGGCCAAAAGACTGTTAGCTGCTTGTTTTGTTTTATCAATCCACTGTGATTTAAGACCTTTAGATACAAGTTGATTACCATCAACATCAAGTCTTGGATTACCATCACCGTCAACTTCATTAACATCCTCTAAGTTTTTAGGCGTAGAACTCCAAGAACCATCTAAAGCCGGACCACTTACATAATAAAACTTATTATCAGGTCTAGCTTGTACAGTTACCTCTTTAATACCGCGAGCCGCCATTTCGTCAGCCGACCACGAACTTGCCCAGTTACTTGGATGTTGCACACCATTATCATCCATCCAAGCCTTTCCAGGCCTTAGTTGTTTTGTATTATTTAATACAAACATTTTTATCTCCTATCTTGCGGTAGCAGGGCTGGACCCGGCAAATGGGTGTTCGGCGAATGCCATATATATAAATGTATGGCTTGAGTTTATATAACTGGAGTTGCCTCTTGGCTTAAAGCCATTTGAAAGAAAATCTAGTAATCTTCCGCCTGATGCTGCCGCTGCTTTAGCGTCATCTGCCTCTAAGGGTAAATCTACCACATTTGCTGGTTCTCTAGCATTATCAAACATTAGCCACGCACCAGTGGTGTCAATATTTTTAACTATGATAAATGCAGGTTTGAAATCCAGCAGGACTAGAGTCCCATCTGACAATCCGTTTCCTTCATAACTCCCAAAAGCCGAATACCCCGGTATGCTGCGCCAGCAGTAGGCGATATGGTTAGTTGCTGCCCCTTGGTCGTTGACCGCACCAGACGTTCCTACGCTAAACACAAATGGGGATGTTGAGCTTGGTGCGGTATCGTTCCAGAACGTGTTGCTGTCCGCTGTCCCATTTGTGAGGTTTAGTATAAGATAATCAGTCTCAGGAGCAGATGTATTGCCGGAATGATAAACTGCCCAATTGTCGGTGCTATCTAAATTTTTAACCAAGATTAGGTCCAAGGCTCCTGTCTGCCCATGCCCTACTGTTCCTGCACCACTACCATCCGTGGAGGTGTATTTTACAATGGAAAAGCCCGCTGTGTCGTTGACGTTTACAGTTGAGGTTATGCTACCATCGTTGTTGGTAGCGCCTGACGTGCCATCGCCTTTCCAAGCAAAGTCTACAAACGTATCACCGTCGTTGTTATAATCACCCGCAGTACCTAGAGTGTACCCTGAGCTAGAGAATAACTTAACCCCTTGAGGCTGTGGCGCTTCAGCGTTGGATAGGTTGGTATATAGTTCTTTTTGAGCGCCACGGACGGTATCATTTATTAAATGTTGGGATGCGCCGTTTGTTTTTTTAATCCACGAAAGGTCAGGGCCGAAGTTGAAAGCAGACACAACGGCTTCTTCGCCAGTCCCTGGTCTCAAATGAATGCCGAAGTGTGCTGATGGGTCCTCAATCGCTGGGGCAGCGTTGGTGTAGAGGTTGGCGAAGGATAGACCTAAGAAGCCGGTTGAGGGCGTCCCGGCAAAATTGTTTTCATCGAAGGTAACATCAACGGAAGTACCGGAAGCATAGGGAGCCACGACAAAAACTAATGGGCCGGTGGCACTGGTTAGAGCCATCGTAGCAGAATGAACACTCACGCCATCGTCAAAGAACTCAATTGTGTCTGTGTCAGCGTCATACTCTACCCGAATAACCGACGCCCCCGGCGTGGTAACAGTAGTGACCAATGATGCGTTTTTGACAATCTCCCCGTTTCCTACATTTAAAGTGTACAAGTCATTCGTTCCGGTTTTGATGCCGTCGCCTAATCTTGCGATCCCGATATGGGCAAACGTGCCAGAGGTTCGTGCGGCTTCAAACACCCACTTGCCGCTTGATGGGATCGCAATAGTCGAGATTGCCCACTGATATGCAGTTGTCCCCGCCGTTGCTGTTAAGTTGCCATTGGACAGCGTAGTATCCGTCCAAAGCGGTGACAGCGTTGCGATGATATTCGTCGGCGTATCGCTGCTCTGCGTGGGTGAGCCGTTGACTGCAAACGCTTGAACGCCATTCATGCTAACGCTGTCGTAATCCATCGACTTAGACGCAATATTTCGATGTCCAACCATTATGTAGACCGGCCCCGAAAACGTCTGACTGAAACTATGTGCGTCCGATGAATCGTCGGTAATTTTAATAGTAGACCCGGTTCGTTCGATTGTTACAGCAGACCCGGCTGCAATAGGACCTGTTCCTTGACTGCTGTTGCCATACATAAAATACCCGTTGCCAACTGTACCACCGCCGCCTGTGCCGTTGCCGCCATCGTCGTACCACCAACTGTTTGTCATTGAGTCCAAGCCACCGTCATCTGTGCCGGTAGAAAAAGTCGATAATTCTGTGGCGTCAAAGACGCCAAAGATTGAACCGGCAATGGCGGTTGCTGTGAAGCTAAAAGTAAAGTCGCCGTTGAATGGGTTGTTTAAACGACCGCTGACGCCCGGTGCGCCATTGTTGTTGATGGTTCCCGAACCTATTGTCAGGTAGGTGGCGTTATAAGTGTAATTTGCGGCTGCTGGCGTGAAGGAACTGGCCGAAACACTGTTTGCACCAAGGTTTGCGCCAGTCCCCGCTGAAAACGGCAAGTAAAAAGAATTTCCAGAATAAGTGAGTCCCGACACATCTACGGGACGCCAGACGCCGTTGGTGTCGTATTCGCCAAAGCTGGTGGCCGCTGCATTACTGCCGTCGATAGCAACAAACTCAGAAAGGTAACCGTCGTAATAACCGGCAGGGCCGGGCGTCGAGCCAATGAACGCAGACTTAGACGAGGTGAAAAGATTTAAGTCGGTGCCAGAAGATAAGTTTGTTTTTGTTGAGAAGTCGGAGACTGCTGATCCGTTGATTGACAAAGTGCAGCAAGTGTCATCAGTTTGGTTGCCGTCTATTTGAATATGTACATGCAAAAAAGCATGAGGATCACGAAAAACTTGCGTTGTAGTACGCCTTAAAATAACGCCACCGGCATCATTTTCGCAGACAATATCTAACGTGTCTCCGCTTAGAAATCTGACACGGAAAGCCAGGTTACTAGAAGATGTGCGGTACTGAGTGTAAATTTCCTGTTGCGTACCTAAATTTGCCCTCTTAGTCCAAAAAGAGTAAGTACCGATTCTTTCTGAGCCACCTGATAGCGTGGGACCAGTCAGATACTGACTACTGCCATCATCCAGCACGATGCTGTTATCAACAGAGTAACCGCCGCCGCCCGGATTAGCCATCCAAAAAGAAGAAAACATCGTCATTAACTAAAGGCCAGTTGCGGTGTGCCAAGTTGAATGGAGCCAGAGGCTTTTACAAAATAAGGAACTATGTCTACTGCTGAAGCCGTTGAGCTAAGAGTTAACCCAGCACCAGCGGGTGTTTCGTAGTCCGTACCAAGGCTAACCGTCCTACCTCCAGTGCCGTCTTGTATAAACACGATCACGCCTGCCTGACCAACCTGTTCTGTTGAGGGGTTGTCTAGTGTGACATTACCAGTAAGGGTCAGAACAAAGTTCTGATTAGCCGTAAAATCTAACGTAACATTACCTGTATTTGTCGTGTCAGTATCTGTTTTAGCTAGAACAGTGCCAGCAAACGTGCCCGTGGTTGTCCCCGTCGCTATAGAAAATACCGTAGCGTCTGCATCGTTTTTGATGGTTACGTCTGAAGTGCTGCCTTGGCCTGTAAGGATGAGACCTTCAGCGGCAGTGTAACCAACAGCGGCAGCGTCACCACTAGACGTGTCACCAGCAGGATTAACCGTTCCAGTAGACACTAAATCACCACCAGCCGTTACATTTCCCACCACCGTTACATTTGTAGTTCCGGTGGGTATTTCAAGAACATCAGCGTCTGCGTCGTTCTTTATCGTAACGTCGTTGGTCGAGCCCTGCCCGGTTATGATAATACCTTCAGAAGCGGTGTAACCTATCGCCGCAGCATCACTAGCTGAAGTATCCCCAGCAGGGTTGACCGTTCCGGTAGACACTAAATCGCCACCAGCAGTTATATCGCCCACAACGGTTACATTGGTGGTTCCTGTTGGGATTTCAAGAACATCAGCGTCTGCGTCATTTTTAATAGTTACGTCATTTGTAGAACCCTGTCCCGTAAGGATGAGGCCTTCGGTGGACGTATACCCCATAGAGGCTTGGTCACCCGCAGCCGTATCAGAGCTAACCGTGACCTTACCAAAACTAATTGGATTAGCGAATATACTAGCAACCGCTGCGCCGCTTCCCGCACCGTCTGCGTAGATAATATCTGCCCCACCTGCCGGAATACTTACGTTTGCGCCACTGCCCTGAGAGAAAGTAGCCGTTTGCGCCGTGTTGTTATAAACGAAATAAACCTTGTCCGCATCGTTTGGGTCAATTGTAATGGTGTTAGTACCACTAGGACTGCCGCCCAAAACAAGGACCTTAAACATGCCGTCTGAAAGCGTGCCGTCTGTAGTGGTTAGTGTATGCGAGGTTCCTGATAAAGTTATTGCCGCAACACCGTTAAGGGCGCGGTCAATAATATCAAAGTTAGTATTGGTGGTGTCGCCCCACGTACCGGATTGATCCCCAGAGGCGGGCTTTTCAATGCCAGTGTTTGAAGTATATGAAGAAACCATCTACCTTTCCTTATGCTGCAATATCATCCCAAGACGGCGATTGACTTGGCGTTATACCCGACCAAGACGGCGATTGACTTGGCGTAGTTCCTGACCAACTCGGGGATTGGCTCGGAGATACCCCTGACCAACTCGGAGATTGGCTCGGAGATACCCCTGACCAACTCGGAGATTGGCTCGGTTCTATTTTACTCCAAACTGTGAGATTTCCAACAGAAGAATTTCCTACAAGTCCTGTTGGAGATATAATCACACCAGAAGAAGTTGTTATGCTTCCTACAGAGCCGTTTACCTCAAAACCCGTAACCTCTACGCTTTTAGGTATAGAGGCTGTTACACTTCCTACGGCGCTAGTGCCTGATACCCCAGTGACAGATAGCACGTTAACGCTTGCAGCAGTAACTGAGCCTACAGATCCTGTTCCAGAAACGCCCGTAACACTTACCCCAGCGGCTGCCGCAACCGTAACAGATCCGATTGCCCCCGTTCCCGCAAAACCGGAAACAGCGACATTAGCGCGGCCCTCAACCGAAGCTGTGCCCGCAGAACCCGTTCCAACGACGGTAGAAACCTGGACAACCAACCCTGTTCGGATGCCAACAGAACCCACCTCACCCGTTGCAGAAGCACCTGTGACAGAAAGCGTGTTCGATGTGGAGAGAGAGATACTTCCTACGGCACTAATACCCGCAGAACCCGTGACAGCTACGGCTTTAGGTATGGAAGCTACTACCGTGCCTACGGCGCTAGTACCCGCAGAACCCGTGACAGAAGTGACAGCATCCGCAGATACGGTCACGGAACCCACGGAGCCTGTTGCGGCCAAGCCTGTCTCAGGGATGTTATTTACGGTAACAAGGCTTACGGAGCCTATCGCCGAAGTGCCTGCAACTCCTGTTACGGCAAGAGGAGCAGCTTCTCCGTAAGGGCCCTCACCCCATCCAGCGCGGCCCCACCCAGCGATACGTTCTGAGATGGGGGTGCCCCAAGCGCCTTGTGACCAAGACCCTCTATTCCAACCGCTAATTAAAGACACGGGCCTAGGCCCTTATTTAAGCAATACGGATGATAGCGTTGCTAGCGTCCGCCGTTGGGAACTGAATAGTGAAATCACCCGCCGTAGAGGTTTTATCTCCTCCAAAAGCCAGGACCGCCACTGCCGGATCTCCCGCAGCAGTGTCGTTGTAGATCAACGCACCGTTAGCCGTTATCGTTGCGGTAGAAAACGTCAGGTCAGAAAAGTCAGTGAGAGCGGTGGTTCCACTTGTTGTAGGCGTCACGTTAGTTAGAGCAGCGCCGCCTGCCGAGTAATTCGTCCCACTAGCCTCGTTAGTTGCAGAATAGGCGGTAGTGGAAGCACCCAAAGACGCACTACTCGTATACAAAGCTAACTTAAAGGTATTTCCAGTACTGTTGGTAAAATCGTGAGTCGCCGTCATCAATTCTTGTTTGAACGACGTACACAATGCCTGTGATATAGCCATGTTATAGTCTCCTTATTAACTCAGCTAGTTCTGGATGCCCCGCATCGTTCAAAGCATTAAAAATTGTAGTTCTATCACTATTTATAGCTTCTCTCATATACAGACTCAACAAATTTTCAACTTGATCGCGGTAAGCAAGAGCCTGATCTTTGATCGCAGGGGGAGCATTTTCAGAGATAGCAATTAATCGGTCTGCACACCTTTTAGCTACTTCTTCTGGCGTATGCCCTCGACGTTCCGTTGTATGCACTAAAACCTTATAATTTGGGTCCATCTCTATTGTAGCAGAAAACATCAAGACCTCTCTTGTGACGGCAAACCTTTACGATAAGCGTCAGTGTTTTCACGAGCTTCAGCAAAGGTTTTAAGCCGCATTAAGGACTCCTCAAACCGCTTCTCATACGTTGCAAGAAGTTGAGCGTCACCTTTCATATAAATGTAGGCTTCTACAAGGGAAGCGTACAGAAGAGCATTAGGACCGTTTGTACTTAACCACGTTGTTCCGCCATCCGCACCTGCTGTTAGGCTAGCGGGACGATAATAATAGTGCATCTCCACCGCAAAGTTTGCGTTAGGAGTAGGCGCAATTAAAAAGGTAGAATCGTCAAAAACAGCATAAAACTTTGGGACGCCGGTAGAAGCCACAGTGGGCCAGTACTCTTGTAAGAAATTTACATCTTTTATGAGTAAGAACTCTTTAGAGCTTGCGTTCGTAATAGATAAAGAAAAGGCCGCTAGGAAATCGGTGGGCATAGCTAGATACTGATTACCCGACGTCATCGTAGCCGTAGCGTTTTTGCGGAAATTTTCTAAATCAACTAACTTAAATATACGTTCTTCCGCGCCCCTTATGAAGACAGGCAAGTTAGTGACAAAACTACTTTCCGTGTTTTCTGAAAAGTCCTGAATAGCTGTTTTAAGCTGTGCATAAGTAAAGCTCATGTCACCACCGTAACGGTTCCTACCACGCCTACCGCCTTTATGTCAGGTTTACCTTGTGGAAAAGAGGAAGCCCCCACATGAACAACTAAAGGTTCTATCCTATCGGGCCGGGGGTTGTACAAAGCCTCAGAGTCCGCTGCATTTTTGAAAGGGCCAAGTTGTGGGTGTTTTGGTTCCCACTCGTCTTTACCAACTAACAAGCCGGTCCACTCTCTCTGCATATCAGTGTACCTGTAACGGAACCCTGAACGGTCTGAGATGGCATACGCATTTTTGCCTGAAGAATAACGAGCCATCCTACACCCTGTAATAATCTAAGCTTGGGGCTATCAATAAGGAAGATCTGTCCCGGTCCTCTTGCATGGCCCTCTGAAGTTCCTCTTCATAAATAGCCTTCAGTAGCTGAACCTTATCAGGGGCAAACTTGACCGAAAGATAGTAGGCCAAACCGGCAGACACGCAGGGATAAAAACGGAAAGGAACCTCGACGGTATTTTCTTGAGTATCCGCATCATCTATGCGCCGCAAACGATCAAAAACAAGCTCATAAGAAGAGCTAGAGTCTGGGGTGGGCCACAGTTTAATCTCAGGGGTTATTAGACGATCCACGTAGAACTGAACAGGCCTACCTGTTGACCGTTTATTGGTTAAACTCAAATAGGCATCGCGGCCTATTCTAGTGATTGATAAGTCAGATTGACTGGATGTACCGGAGTCTTGCCTCGTGACCGCAGAGAGAACGTCTATAGCAGCTTGAGTGTCCTCCAAAGATACGGCAGAAGAAACTGTTGCAGTAGCCCCGCTCGTACCACCTGTGATCGTCTCGCTAGCAGAAAACGTCCCGTTAGGTATTGTAATAGCCAGTACGGTGGAAGAATTAACATTTGTAATGCTTGCAGTCGCTTCACTTGTACCACCTGTAATGGTCTCACCATCTTGAAAGCTCGTCGTTGAGTTGACTGTCATGGTCAGAGTACCTAACGGGTAGTTAGCAACCCCGTTAGCCAGAGCAATCGTCTTTTGTTCAATCGTCCAACGATTTATGCCACGGTTAGCCCACTCCGCAAACAGCAGATTTAAAGACCTCTTCGCGGTGCGAAGATCATAACCCGTTCGAGCTTCGAGACCACACCGTTCAAACGCTTCTTCAATGTGTTCGTTTACATCAAGCTCAAAATTCTTGCTGTCGGAGACGGCCACTTGCCATTACTTTCTTTTCTTGACCATGCCGCCGCCGCGCATTTTCTTGACCATGCCGCCGCCGCGCATCTTCTTGGCAGGTTTCTTGGCGGTTTTGATACCTTTACGTGGTTTCATTGCCATCTATCAATCTCCTATAAAGAGTTTCTCGCTGTGCATATAAAGCACTATTTTCAACACATTTAAAGGCCTCATCATAATAGCCCAAGGGCTTTAAGGCCTCGGCCTTCTGGTGCAGATACTTTAACCTCTGTACAAAAATAATAGCATACCTTTTATCGACTAAGGGAGAAAAAGATCCATCGTCTAACAATTCCTCGCAATCATCATCGGGGTGAAAGCCCATGACCCACACGTCTTTCTGGGCAAACATGCCCTCTGCAATTGCCTCATTCAGATCATAAAGAAAATCTTCAAATTCGTCAGGGTCTTTTTTGTAAGCAAGATCGACCACAAGGATTACTTTATACTTATCGTTAAACCCTGCTATGGTCTTATATAAAGGTAAGTTATCTGTCTCGGTCTTAAAAACAAAGCCAACCTCGTCATCACCCCACGTTTTCTTAGCGTAAGGACACGCCGGTAGGTTATTAAATAGGGGGGATGGGTCCTCTAGGGCGTGCCTAGACCACTCCCTAATTTCCTCTTTTATCTGCTGCTCAAGCATTTAAGCGTAGATTGTTCGTTTCCGGCGGTTAGACATCACAGCGCCGCAACCCCTGTTCAACCTTCGCTGCGGTCCACTGGTCACAGGACCGCCCCTTGCCATCTTCTTTACCTTCGCAGCCTTTGTATTAGCGACGACAGTCTTTCCTTTAGCACCTTCACGCTTTTTCTTACGAGCAGTAGAAGCTCTTTGAGACTTTGACAAAGAAGACGCTTTAGACCTAGGCAGGCATCTATCAGGGCGCTTCTTATTCTTAGAAGTACCGCACTCACCTGCGATATTACCTTTGCTGTCAATGCGAACCCAATCTTCATCTAACCACTCCTGTAGCTTCCCCATGACTACGGCTTCTTTCTTTTCTTAGAGGCTTTGGCGTAGTTAGGGTCTTTGCAATACTTAGACGCCGCTAAGTTAGCGTAAGCGGATGGATAAGTATCAAAAGTTCTCTTTGCCCAAGCCTTACCTGCGGGGCAAATCTTGCTGCCCCTGCTCTTCCTAGAAACCGCGCCGCCCTTCCTAAAGTACGTTAGCGTTGGTTTACCGGGTTTTGGCCCTGTCCGTACTCTCGACATTTGCCCTCGCAACATCTCTATCTATGAGTCTTTCCCACAAAGTGGTTATCATAGCATGGTTCTGATCCACCTTCACCGCTGTTTTTTCAGTGCGCTTATCAACATCAATGAGAGTTAAAGCTGTCCAACTAAAGAACCCTAAAAAGGCAACTACCACGCCAGAAACAAAAGAGGTTATTAGTATCCTTTCCATTAGCATTTCCACCGTTTACGCGCCTGCCTAAGACGACTATTGGGGTTCTTCGCAGCTTTTGGAAACTTTTTCATTTGTCCAGCGGATCTAGCGCAGTAGCTTTTGCGGCGCTTAGCTGCCTTAGACCCCTTTTTTACCTTACCAGTAACCGCAGTCTTTAGCTTGGACCCCGGATTTAACTTTCGGTACGCGGCAACACCTTTTTTGGTCATACCTGCGCCGGATTTTGTAGAGCGAAAGTTCTTTTTATTCCGGGGAGGCATCTTGCCTTTAGCGGCGGCCATTACAGTTCGCTCCCGTTCTTAATGTAGATAAACTCCATTGACGCGGAGACATTAAAGTCTACCGACCCCGAAGAAGAAAATGCCCTCATTTCTAAATCTGTTTTTTCCGCGAAGCTTAACGGGAAAGTGTAGAACTGTTCGTGGGCACCATCTGTCAGCGTAAATCTTTCCTTTATCTGAAAGACTTCTTCATAGGGTCTAGCAACGAGACTAGCGTTCAAGACAGCTTTGGTGTTGGTAGATGTTCCGGTAGATAAAGCCATCTTTGTAAGAAAAGCAGTGTACCCTGCGGGAACTGTCCAAAGACTCATCAGTGTTTGGTTGTCACCATCACCGTTAATGCTAAGGTACACATTAGCGGGAACTCCAGAAGTCACGGTGCCTGTTCCTGCGTAAATTGTGCCAGCATTTGCGCCAGCGCTGCCTGCACTTCGGACAATGCCGCGATTTATACGGAGGTAAGACTTTGTGGTGTTAACAGCCGTTTGCCCGTTTAACGTAACAATTTCGCTTATCTCGTTGTAATCAGCGTCTAGACCAGAAATTTCCACTGTTCGCGCACCCGTGCCTGCGGCAGTGTCATTAGCTGAACTGCTCGATACAGTCATTACTGTGGACGATGCGGGATAAGCGTACAAACCACCCCGTTCCCAAATGGTTTCCTTAGAAGACCCAACAACAGCGTTGTAGCCAAACTTAAAAATAGTTTTGTGGAAGGATATTTGGTTGCGAGAAACCTGAAGCTCAAACGGTTCGCTAGTGCCTACGCGAGTAATTGAACTAACTTCACGAGCCATTAGTGAATCACCTTGTCTAGGGGGTCCGAAAGAACTGTCTCTAACCAGTGGATAAATTCAGAGGCTTCTTCGGGAGTAGAGAACCCCGAAAACTTAACATAAATGTTAGGTTTGTCGGAGTCCTCAACTACAATGCGGTAGGTGCCCGACAAAATCTCATGTTTAGGCGAAGAGTCAAGCACCGTTCTTACCCGTTAATACTGTTTTCTCATATACAGTATGACCGTATACGTGTCATTTGCGGAAGCACCTACGGTGGTAAAGTTTACATCACCTGTTTTACCGGACCCCGCATTATTAGTAAGGCCTCCAAAAACAGTGTAATCGTGACTACCGCTTTGGTTCTCTCCCAATTCAATACAAAAAGCATCTGAAGTCGCATCCCAAAGGATTTGTACTTTCATGCCAATGCACTGCCACCAAATACGCTCAATGGTGACACCTGTGCAAGTGTCACCATCCGCGCTAGCAGACAAGGCAGAAACATCTACTTTTGTAACAGCGCTCTCGCCGGTTGAGTCCGAGACATTGGTAAATTTCATTACCGCAGTTTTTGGGCCGTCAGCAAGAGTTTGTGAGGTTACTGCGTCAGCCATTGGTTAACCCCTATTAGCTATCTGCGAAGGGAGTAGCGATAGTTCCAGAACCAATAAGAACACCCTGCACAAGGTACTCGTTGTCAGCGATAGCTGTGATCTCTAGGTAGGAGTTCTTATCACCACCTTGAGTACCGCCGTTCATTGAAATAACATCATTAGAGGCGGCGGGTTGGAAAACCTTGTAGGTGCCATCATTAACGCCAACCGCTAGGGACCCAACAAACTTATCGGTTCCGTCTGTCTTAATGTCCAAATCAGTGGCATCTGTTCCAATAAAGAACCGATAGACAGCACCAAGGTGGCTGTTGACGTTTGGATCGTCTTGGCCCGCAGAAGCTCCGTTTGAATCAGCTTTAATGGTGGGAAGGGTTACCGCGCCGTCAGCATCATTGACCTCAATCATACGGCCAGCGTGGTCATCAAAAGTAAGGGTGGTTTCAGCAGTAATATTTACTACCGCATCTGGACCCGCGGTAATGAAACCGCGGCGAGAGCGAACGGGACCGGAAAAAGTTGTTTTAGCCATAAAATCCTCCTGTCGTGGCTAGTGTCGGCACAAGATATGCCGTCAGGGATTATAAGAATATAAACTAAAATAAAAGGGGCGGCAATAGCCGCCCCTTTCATCCGAGACAAAGAGTGTGCTTACGCAGCGCCCGCTGTACCGAAAACGCAACGCCAATCGGAAACACCGAAAGAGTAACGCTCACGCGCTTTAAATCGCATGTTACCCGTATCGAAGTCGCCTTCCATGGCAGTTTTCAGCGGAGAACGGTTAAAGAATTTGAAACCGTTCGGAGCATCAGTCTTAACAAAGAAAGCATCCGTGTCGGTGAGGAAGTGGTTTACCACCGCACCTTCAGGAAGCATCCCCATGGACCTAACTGCGTTGATGTCATTGTCAGCCGTACCGCTACGCAGGTTGCTGGCAATTACACGCTCCGCAACAAATTGAAGTTCTTTCGGAATGATGAGTTTCATACCACGAACAGCAATCTTCAAACCACGCTCGTCAGTCAGACCAGCAATATCAATCAGCATTTGCTCCAGAGAGGTCTCGTTGAGATCTGAAGCAGTGCTAAGTTGGTTACGCTGGTTGCCCGAAAGAGATGGGTGAGCAGAAGAACAGAGTGCTGCTCCGTCACCAATCGCTGACGCGCCTGCGCTGAAGGCGTTGTTGAGAATTGCAGCAGCTTTGATCTGCTTGGTTTGAGCCATTGAACGGGCAAGAGCTTTAGTGTACCGGCTAGCAAGCCGGTCATAAAGATTGTCCTCAATAGCCTCTTCCGTGATCGAAAAAGCCAGAGCAATCGTTTCGTGCGTGTACCGAGCAGTATACGTTTCCTGCGCGTCATCGAACGTGATTGCCCCGCCTTCGTTCTTCACGGGAGCAGTTGAAAAGCCGCCGAGCATTACCTCTTCTTCAAAGGCGCGGTCCGAAGACTCCTCCTCAAAGATTTCGGAATGCTCTTGTTCGTAGCGGTCATATTCCAGACCAAAAAGAGCATTAAGTCCGGGCTCAAGCTCTTTCGCTAATTGTGCGCGAGAAATAGCCATTTTATGCGCCCTCCTTAAATGCCGGTGGAATCAGCAGTGGTTTGAGAATCAAACCGCCGTGATCCAGCGTTGAAGTGAGCGTTCAGCCGCACAATAAGAGGGATACCCGCCGCCGTGAAATCGCTGTTAGCCTCATCATCGAGGATACCAACAATACGAAGCGGAAGAGTAGCCGTCGTTGCAATAGTGCTTACACCGAGCGCTGAGTTAGAACGTCCCGTATCGTCAGATCCGGTCCGCGCCGAAGTGCCAAGAGAGGCGTTCGCAAAGACCGCAGCCAAAGCTGTAGCACGGTCAGTAAGAGACGCATCACTTGCAACCTTAAACAGTTGGTTCGGATCATCAGCGACAAGAGCTTTGACAGGATGATTCGTGTCAACACTAATCGCACCAGAACCGGGCCAGTGGTTAAGGAAAGTGGTTTTCTTCGTCACCGAGTCCACGTACTCACACCCCATCATCACGCCGAGCGCTTGAGTCGTTCCGCCGTCAGTGGCACCGGCTTGATCGATAACGCCAGCAGCAAGAGGAACGACAATAGCGCCATTATAAATGACGTTGGTGTTATTAGACGCAATTTCGTAGGTCGTAAGACCCGTCGAGTTTGCGCCCGAGCCGACTAGACCAATAGGACGAAGACCGTAGGCAGTTTCTTGGTTTGCCATTTTAGGTACTCCTAAAGGAGGTGACCCTTATTTTTTAGAGCCACCAAAGGTTACACGAGATTGACGATCAGGTCGGTCAATCGTCATCGTTGAGTGTGCGTTCTCGCGCATCATATCGTGGTCTACTGCCTGCATCTGGTCAGCACTTCTTTGGTTGAAGTACGCCGTTCGCTCTTCAATAGTCTCCACGGGAATCCGTGCAAGAAGCAATCCTCCAACGCCAAATACCCCCTCGTATTTTCCGTTATCAATAACGGGTGCCTCGAAGTCTGGATACTCGTCTGAACGGACAAGTTCCCAACCTTCCCTGAGTTTAGCGCTGATGTTCTTGCGGTCATCAAAACCACGAGTTTCAGCCCTAATCCAGCGGTGTTTGTAACCGTCTGGTGCGGGTGGTGCATCTAACATTGATGGTGGAGCCCACGGCTTACGCCTAGTCGTAGAACTCCGGCTCTTTTTAGCGCGAGGGGTACGATCCGAGGAAGTACCTTGAATAATTTCTTCTTCTCTCATTTCTCTACTCCTTCACGTATTTCGCGTATTCTTCTAGCGGCACACCCAATTTTTTAGCCATGGTAACCTGGGTAGGGGTGAGTCTAACCTGTTTTTTACTGCGCCCAGTTGCAGATCTGTTAACTGATGCAACCGTCTGAGCGGGACGTTTGCTTTTTGATCCGTTACCAAACTTATGAGGAAAGGCTTCCTCCATACGTTTGTCTAACTCACTATAGTACTCATCGCTTGATGGGTCAAATCCTTCATCTTCGATAAGTTTTTTATGTATTCCAAAAGCGGCATACGTCATGGTCTCATCAGACCCAAACCACTCTCGTTCAGCAGCCCAAGATTCCGCTTTTGGATCAGGCTTACGAGGCTGTGATCGTTGGGGAGCCTGCTGCATCTGTTGCCGTTGAAGCTCTGCATGCTGTTTTTGCATTTCAACTTCGCGAGCCGCTTGAGAGGCCCTATCCGCTTGGATAGCTAAAGCTGTGATCTTTCTGTTAGCCTCCACAACAGCTTGAGTGTCCCCAATCTCTATAGCGTTCTTTAGGACGTTTTCAGCGGACTCTAACTCACTCTGGACTCGACCACTAAATTCAGTAACGTAGTTGCTGTCCATAGCATCAAGCCTAGACCTTAACGCCGTGGATTCCTGTTGAACTTGTCCTGCATACCGCAAAGCCTCTTCTCTTTCGCGCTCCGCCTGACGCATTTTTTTGGTCAGTTGGTTAATTCGCTTTTGCGTCGCATTAGAGGCTTTCTCAAATTCATCCTCAGTGTCCGCCTCTTGTCCGGTCACCTCAACAACAGCGTCGTCTGACGCCTCTTGTTCTTCCACCTCAACCGATACCCCGGATTCAGTGTCCTCATTCTCAACTACGAAATCTTCGTCAGCCATGTTTCTCTCCTACATATGTAAAACGTCATCAGGTTCAGAGATGGTTGCCAAAACCTCATCATCGTTGAGTATTCGGACTTCACCACCGTCTATCTTAAAGCGTGACCCTGCATAACGCGCAAACATTACCCAATCACCTTTCTGGCACCAAGGACTGTCAAATTTATCGGGGTCCTTGTATGCAAGAGAGCCAACTTTTAAGACGTATCCAACCTGAGTTGCGATTTGGTTTTCTTCGACAACTTGATCTGGGAGGTAAATACCGCCCTCTGTCTTTCCCTTACCACGATAGGGAAGCACAATTATGCGCCAACCCGTTGGTTCCGGTACTCTGTCAAGTATGCTTTTACTTAGAAGAGAAGGATCAAGAACACGATCCTCCGTTTTTACATATGCCGAAGATATGTTTTCGGCTTCTGCCTCAGATGTAGAGGCTTTCTTGTCTTTCGACTTAGTCATCTGCATGCTCCTGTTTCTCTAGCAGGCTCTTGAGTTCCTGATCTATGTACTCTAGGGCTCTTAACATGCCCATGAGTTCACGGTAATGCTCCATGTCCTTGACTTCTCCGTATTCAAGAGTGTCTAAAACAACGGAACGCTTCTCTTTTAGCAGACGAAAGGTTGCTTCCGCAAGAAATATCTCATTCATTCTTATAATTATCCTTTTTTAGAGGATATATGAGAACGAGCTTTGGACATGGCCCGATTACCAAACCAGAAAGCTATTATTGCGGAGAAAATAGCTTGAGTCTCATCGTCCCAAGCAAATTGAACGGCGGTCACCCAGTCAACACTCTGGTTAGAGACCATGGCGTAGATCAAAACGCCCTTAACAGACGCAAAAGCTACGAAGAAAAGATAAGTAAGAACAGGGCGGACACTACCCCTAAGAGCGTTGACAAATCCGCCAGCGTCAATGCTTCGATCATGCGCGTAAAGACCTTTCGTTTCTTCTATTTCGGCTTGAGCGTCCAACTCTTGTATTTTTAAGGTAGAAAGTTGCTCCGCATACTTAGCTTTAGCCTCAATTATCGCTAATTCTTGGGCATTAGCCTGTTTTTGCTTAAAAAATCCCAGAATTTCGGGTACAATCGACGTTCCAAACCCTAAAAGGGTTCCTAAAAGACTTATCATGCTTACCTCCAGAAGCTTTTAATGTAAAAAATTACTTTTTTCGGGCCATAAAGGCGGCTGCACCAAAATAAGCGCTAACCACACCCGCCATACCTATGTAGAAAAGGCTAAAAAGGTCCCCTAGGGCCTTAATGCGGGAGTCTGGGAAGATAGGTAGGAAAACAAGAGCCGTAAAAACGAGCATGGATATCATTGCAATCCACGCCATACGACGCTGAGAGTCCTGTTTTAACAGGTCACTGCTTGCCTTCGCAGCTTGTATCTCAGCGTCTGAGACGACACCGTCGGAGTCGGCGTCTAATTCTCTACGTTTCGGGCTCATCCGCAGGCAATGTAACTACCGCCGCCGGTAGCCTTACCCATACCACGAGCCGTGGCTCTTTTCATGGTTGTCGGGACCTTTACGTCTTGAGACTTACCATAAGGAACACGCCCTTGACCCTTAATATCCGCATACTCAACGGCTTTTTGTGGGTTACCGGGCTTGTTCGTGACGATTTTTACCGAAGCCATTACTGTCTCCTATTCTGCTGCTGTTTAAGAAGTTCCCGTTCCATTGCGGAATTAATTCTAGCGGCTGTCTGTGCTTCTTGACTTTCAAGCCGCTGGTTAAATTGTTGGTTCCGCATCTCCATTCCCGCCTGCTCAAGCTGAAGTTTTGCCTGATCCAACGCGGCGTCGTTTTGTTCGGACTGTGCTTTAATCTGAAGCTCTTGCTCCTTAAGTTGAACAAGCGGATCAGGCCCTTGCCCTTGGTTTGAGACCTGCTGGCTAAGTTGTTTAAGCGTCTGCATACCTTGAGCAATAAGCTGCGCCGTCAGGCTTTCTATCTGTAGCATCTCTTCTTCGCTCAAAGGCTGCCCTTGGCGCTGCCCTACCTGCTGTAGATATTGAACCATAGCTTGTTCAGATGCCTCAATACGCACATGCTCCATAATATGTTTCTGAAGCGACACTGCTATCTGCGGCGCGGTACCTACCAGAGGTGTAGAGCCGAAGACCATATGTGCCATAATGTGGGCCTGATGATCCTGTCCCTCGAAAGCTTTGAGCGGCACCATGTCTAAGGCGTTTATATTTTCTTGCGCGGGATCTAGGGGAGAGGGGTCTTCCTCAATATTACGGCGCAATATCTTGTCTACGTCACGAACCCCTAGCGCCTCATACATGTCACGCAATACTTCGTGCATGTTGTGCATTTCTGGGGCGGCTTGGGCTAGCTGTAGTTTCGTCTGCGCCAACGCAATCCGCTGTGCTTGACTAAAGATGTTTGGATCAGAAACAGGAATAACGTCCACACGCTCATCAAAATCCTCTGACATAACGGACGCATCCGCACCTTCAACCGTGTACGGATAACTCTGCGGCAAGTAGTCCGCAATAACCCCAGATAACAGACGTAACTCTTGGCGTAAGGCATAGTGCATCCGCTTGTGTACAGCGGACATAATTCTTGATCCCTGTTCCAACAATGCAACCGTCGTTCCTACAGCGGCCTGTTGATTACCGTCCCCAACCTTCATGTCTGTAATCGTGGCAAAGCGACGGCCTGCGTCCACCACGAAACCAAGAAGTTGGAACAGCGTCGAGTCTGGACCCTTGAAAGGTAGGGGCATCAGACTGTCGGATAAACGACCACCGGGCGCGTCTACGTCTCTAAACTCACCGGGCTGGATGGGGTCATCATCATCCCTGATCCGCATGCCACGGGCCTTGAAACCGGCAGGCAGATTAGAGAGAGTGCCCGCGTCGATGAGTTGACGGAGCGCCGCAGTAGCCGTCCGGGAAAGGCCACCGATGGTGTGTATTAAACCTAACCCGTAAAAGCCAAATCCCGGCAAAAACTTGTAATGCACAAAATACTGTATCTTTCTGCGAAGTTCATCGTCCTCGCGATAGTTGCGTCGGATGGACAGAACTTGGTCGTTGTCTAGGGACAACGTAACTACATACGGAATCTTAATACCAGTTGGTTCCCCGTCTTCGTCGGTATCCTCGTACCCTTCCAAATCCAAGTCAACATGACACTCCAGGATAGAGCAATCATAGTCAATTTGAGACGGGGACGAGCCGTCAATTTTATCTATCTCATCTTGTACGCTATTTGTATCCGGGGTCCCTGGTACAACAGGAACGTCTCTGTAGAAGCCCGCAAGCTGCAACTTGCGTAAGTCGTTCAAAGACATCTTTACGATCTGCGAAATGTTGGGGCAGGTCTCTAGGTCAGATGTGTCGTATGGCACAACCAAATTTTCTGCGGGAACAAACCGGCTAACTGCACGTCCCAGCATTTCGTCGTAATACACCTTCTTGAAGGTAGAGCCCGCAAGCGGCAGATAGAAGAGCATCTGGTCGAACTCAGGAGTATACTCCTCCATCACGTCCGTGATGTAGTAGTTCATAAATTGTTCTACGCGCTGGGCTTGCTTTTCTTTGTCGGTGGTTTCTGCACCAAGGACTACGCCCCTAACCGGACCACGCGCCGGAAGCATTTCATTAAAAGCTTGCGCTTGAAACTGAGTCGCAGCTTCCGCCAGCAGCGGGTGCGTGACACCCGTCGCACCACGGAAAGGTTGCGTCCTCTCTTTATAAGAAAATCCCAGCAATTCCAAACCGTCAGCATAAGCATCTTCCCACTCCTGTCGGCTAGACCTATTAGCTTCAAATTCATCAAGAAGCATTGAAGAAATAATGCCTAGCTCTGAGTCTGATATGTCCTCCGCTAGATTAGCAAAAAAATCATCGCTATCCGGGCGCATTTCTTGTGGGTCAAAATCAACGATGACATCATCGCCGTCTTCGTAAATTTCTATCTCTTCAGGTGTATCCTCCGAGATCATCTCTACGACGTCATTGTCCATTGAGCCTGGAAGCTCTACCTCAATCTCTGCCGCAAGATCCTCATCATCTAATTGAGAGGGGACATTGGTATCCATCAATCCGCCCACGGGCTGTGGTTTTCTCGCCATGGATCACGTACCTTTCCGAAAGCTATACGCTTTTATATCATTACGTTTGTTTTTGAGCAACGGGAGGATGCGAGCCGTTGTGCATTTTCAACTGACGCTCCATATCACGCCTTAACTCTTTTATTGATGCCTGCATCTCTGATGTTTCGCGGTTATAAGCGGCTAACGCCGAAACACTGTTTATCTCAGAAAGCGTACTCACTCTTGAACTGAGAACCTCGTGGCCGCTTTCTAAAGTATCAATACGTTTGTCTATATCCCTAAGTCGCCTTTCTATGTCTAACAACGACTCAAGTATAGATTTGATCTGCATCTTACCGACAGCAGCAGCGCCCGCTACGGAGAAAATAATTCCTCCTAGCGTAATCAAAAACTTTATGTCTACCGCGCCTTCCATTATCAATTACTCTTGATGTGCCATAAAACGAACACCACGCCTCCAAGAAAAAGAATTAAACCAACAGCCTTTAGCAACTCAATAAAAAACTTCTCCCAAAAAGACTTTGCTTCAAGCTTGGCTTCGGCGCGTTTCTCCGCTTCTTCTTTCCTCCGCTTTCTTTGTTTTATGACAGCTTCTTTTTGGGCCTCTAAGATTTCATCCCACGTGTTTGCGCCGAAGCGCTTGTTTATTTGAATAGACAGCTTACGGATGTCTTCTTCTTGCTGTTTCTCCGCTAGCTTTGCCGCCGTGATGTTAGCAAGAGACGTCTCGTCGTCATCTTCGCCAAGCCGAAACTTAATTAGCTTTTGCCACGCAGAAGGAGGCTTCTTGTTCTGCGCTTCCTTGATACGCTTCTTCGCAGCGCCATGTGTTTTAAAAAGTGTGTCTATATGAGTAGCAATGGCCGATACATCGTCTGCCGATTCGAGGGCGCTCCTCACACCACTGATTGCAGACTTTACGGCGGCAAACCCGCCAGTTACCGCTGCTAGCGTTAATGGGTCCATAGCCTTACCCGCCGAATTTATATGCGTCTACGCAGTCGATTACGAACCCCTTAGCTTCTTTGTACTCTAAACTAATCTTCTTACGGGCTTCTGCCTCATTCTTCGCTTCAACGTCAAAATAATGCGTATCCTCCCAGGCAGCGAGCAGGGGATTTATCTCTTCACCAGCGCGAACTTTATCTCGGATAAACCTGTTGTACACTCCTACCTGATACTTCGTCATCCAAACATGCTCTTAGTCATAAACATGCCTATGCCCGCAGAAGGCGCTGACATAGATGTGGTAGGCATGATCCGATTGACCTGCGAGATGACACGGGGGTCCGCCTGCTTCATCAACATATCAAGGTCGCCGGGTATGCCCGCTTGTCTCAAGAGCCGTGATCCAAGGGCCACGGACCGTGGATCGTTCTTCGGCATGACCTGCGTAACGGTTACACTCTCCGTCATACCCATTGGGTGTACGTCACCACCATGCCCAAAGTTCACCTGATACCCCAACCTTCCTCGTTTATCATCCGTAATGGGATTGTACCCCACATCCACACTCGCGATACCCGGACCTACGGGCGTCCTAAAGTAAGCCGAGTAATCCGTCGCATCCATGCCGCGAGTACCAAAAGTTTCACGGTCCGGGGCACCATATTGTTGTAGCTCGTCCGAGAACTCAACTTGACCCCGACCATACTGACCAGAGGCAGCGCCACCAAATTCTGTGTCACCTGTCCTGAAATCAAGACCAAACTTGCCTTGAAACTGGTCCATGGTCTGTTCAATGTTGCCGTCGTCATCTGGAAGATCTATCGGAAAATCCCTGCTTGTCCGACTACCTTCGCCAAAGAACCGAGGCGTAATCTCAAAAGCGCCCACTCTAAAAGTTCCACGGTCCGGGGACCCCGCACCTAGATTTACCTTTGAATCAGCCATTCAAACACCTAATAATATGAGTGTACCTTTAAGCTCACCTCCTGATCTTCCCAATCATCAGAAGGCAATCTCACAAAGTTACCCTGACGATAGCGCATAAGCGCCTGCGTCATGCTATCCACCAAGTCATCATATTCCCCATTGGGAAAAGCCGCAACTTCTTCTATCATTTCGTCTGCAAAAACTTCGTCCGGTGCCCACACCATGCCCGCCTCGAAAAGAGGTGATACAGCGTGTACCCGAGTGACCTTGTCCGCACCCTTCGACGGCGTAAAGTTTACTACGGGTATACCTGTCTGTCGCAACTCCTGCGTCAAAGGTAGCCCACTTGCCTTCGCTTCCACGATGACCGTGTCGGGGTCCCAGTAGCTATATTGCTCATACGCCACTTCTTTCAATTCAGGGAAGTCCCAACGACCCTTCTTACTGTCCAGCAAAATCAGATTTGGTGCGTCCCCTTCGTCAGGATGAAATACACCCCACGTGGTGATAGCAGAATAGTCCGCCGTCTCTCGCTTACTGAAGGCCGTATCATAACTCTGTATGACGTACTCCAACTGCGGGACAACCTCCTTGTCCCAACGCTTCCACCAGTCCCGAGGTATAATCGCGTTCTCTTCACCCGTAGGATTCTGCTGATACTGCGCGTTCCATTTACTCGGGGGTATAGATGCGCGGACCGCGGTCAGATCTTCGAGACTCCAAAACTCAGGCCAACAAGGTTCGCCGCTCTCGAATATCGCAGGAAGCTCAACTACCTCCCACTGATCCGCTAAAGGATCTTTAGCCATGGACCGTAGTAACTGACCCGTCATGTCCTTCTCAGACCAACGGGTCTGCACCAATACAATAGACCCCCCAGGCTGGAGCCTCTGTCGGGGACCCGCAGTGTACCACTCCCACGCATCGTCAAACCCGTTGTTCGACATCGCCGTCTGTTCCGAGTGCGGGTCGTCAATGACAACTAAGTCACCACCACGGCCCGCGAGGTTCGATCCAACGCCAACGGCAAAGTACATCCCACCACGGTTCGTGTCCCACCGGCCAGACGCCTTGCTGTCCGCTGCAAGCTTTACGTCCGGGAAGACCTCTCTATACTCGTCAGTCTCTAAAAGATTCTTGACCTTACGACCAAAGTTTACCGCAAGCTCCGTCGTGTGCGTCGCTTGGATGATCTTCATCCGCGGATCACGGCCCATCATCCAGGCCGGGAACAAAAAGCTAGCAAACTCTGACTTCGTATGACGTGGGGCCATATTAATTATTAGACGTTTCAACTCGCCCCGCGCTACGCGCTCAAACTTCTCTGCAATAATTTTATGGTGTCGCCCCGCAATAAACTCGGGCCACATTGCGCGGACAAAAGTTAAAAAATCATTTTGACATTTTTCGTTGCGGTTTAATTGGGCTAGACGAAGCTCTAGCTTTAAGCGTTTAGCATCTAGTTCCGGCGTGACGTTTTGCAGCATTCTTTCGGGGCCCCTGTGTAATGTTTCACGTGAAACATATGGGATAGTTCTTACCTAAACAAGTCATATCAAAATATCACATATTGTTTGTGAAAAACATGGTCCTTGACCTCGTCCCGGCAGGCAACCCCGCCCGCGATTTTTTTGGCCGTTGCGGGCGCTTTTTCCGACGCAGAATGACCCGATATCCCGGGGCCCCTGCTCGCGTTCGACGTTGAAACGATAGCTGGGAGCGCGGCGGCTTGGCCGGTGAGCTCCGTCGCGTTCGACGTCGGGCCGATAGCTGGGAGCGCGGCGCGTTCGACGTCGGGCCGATATCCAGGCAAAAGAAAACCCCGGCACGCGAACCACGTGCCGGGGCTCTCGGACCTGGGGCCTATGGGCCGATGTTGGCGGGATTAGTAGTCGTAGCGGCGTTCCCCAGCGGCTTGCTGGCGTTCCATTTCCTTGGAGTGGGCCGCGTATTCTCGGGTGAACTGCCTAAGCCCGGACTTGACACTTTCTGCGGTAAAATTCACACCGTCCGCAACAAAGTGCCACCCCTCAACATCATTGCCGGTTAATTCGCCGACTTTTATATTCCAGCCGTGGTCTACCCTGAACAATGCTTCGGGCTGGCCCTTGGCGGTAAACCGGCGCTCAATTTCGTAGTTCGTGTTAGGCATTGGATTTCTCCTGTTGATGTGTTCCTACCCCAAAACCCCGGCCAATGCTTTCGCAAATCCGGGGCTGGGGCCTAGTGGCCGGCCAGTGCTTCGACGATTACTGGCAAGCCGTACAAGACCCCGGCGGCGAATACCGCCAGGGCTACTAAGTCGGTGATGTTGCGAAAGGTAAGCATTAGACTAGGTCCACGTTGATAACCAACTCGTCGCGGATGACGTCGCGGGCGGCGTTGGCGGCGGCTTCTTCAACGCGGTCTTCGAGCTCCACCCAGATCGCGTCGGCGTCGGTTTCCCCGGCGGCGCGTTCGGCGGCGCGTTCGGCGACGCGTTCGGCGACGCGTTCGGCGATGCGGGATATCAAAGCGACAAGGTCCGCGCCGTCGAGTGCGTCGAGTGCGCCGTCGAGTGCGTCCGGGCCGTTGGTGCGGCGCTCCAGGTCGGCGAGGGCATGGCGGGCCGTGTCGCGTTCGTCTTTAAGCTGGTGTAGGTAATGCTCAAGTTCGGCAACGGTGCCAGTGCCCCAGCCCTCAACAGTGATGTCGTTTTCGTCTATTGACATAATAGTAAATCTCCATGTTGTGCGGGCGGAATTGCCCGCCACCGTTTATCTCATAAAGTCGCATTCAATGCAACGCCTTATAAAGTGCCGCCGGTGAGCGGGAAGCGCGGGCCGGGGGCCGGGTACCACGGAACGCGGAACGCGGCTCACGGGACGGCGGAGCGCGGCTGGCGGTAGGTTTGAGAGGATAGGGGGCGGCGGGCCGGGGCAGGCTTAACGGTATAAAAAAAGAGGCGCCCCGAAGGGCGCCTCGTCAAGGGGAGAGTCGAAAGATTAAGCCGCCAGCATCTCCAGGGCGAGCTTGTGCGCCTTGGCTTTCTGCGTGCCGCCGGTCCCGTCCCCGAATAGATGCGACGCGATGGCGTGCTCTGTGCCGCGATTTTTAATCGGGCGCTGATCGGCCAGCCATGTAACGGTGTTGAGCGCTCCCCATAACGTGCCGCGGGTGGTCGTGAGATCGTGGCCGGGGTTGATGCCGGGGGCGGGCGGAAGGACAACGTCATCATCTAGCCGGTCCAGCGCCTCGCCGCGCGTGATCCGGTCGAGCTGTTCGGAAACGATACGGGCGGCGTCTGATTCGTTCTCACGTCCTACGGGAACGAAGTCCTGCCCGCGATAGTATGCAAACGCCTTCCGGACGCCTTCACGGTGTCGGACGCGACCGCCGTCTTCCACTTTGTCCGTGCCGGGAAACACGGCGCGGAAATAGTCCAGCGCCTCGGCATCGGTTAGAGCCCGGGCCGCCATCTTACGGGCCGTCTCGCAGAAACCGTGGAAAGTGTCGCGGTTCAAGCCGAGGGCCGTTTCGACGGCATCGCGGTCCAGCGGGACGCGGTGATCGTGCCGGAAAATATCCGCGTCGTTTTCAGCAAGGGCGAACGTCAACGTGTTGTTGCAAACAACGCGGGTTTGGACACTGGCGAACGTGTTCGCGTCGCGTCCCGTGTGGCGGACGGTGAAAAGGGGGCGGGACGTGATCGCGTCGCCGTCGCCGATCTCTCGGGTTTCGTTTGCCTCAAGTTGGACCCATGCGCTTGCGCCGCCGAACAACGCGCCAGCCGTCACGATGTCAAATCCCCGGCGGTCGCGGATATCGTCGGCAAGGTCGAGGATTGCCCGATTCTGCACCGGCTGCCATTGCCCGGCGATATAGGGGCCGGTGACGTGCCCGGTGTCCGTGCGCTCAATATAGAAAGAATCGGGAATCGGTGTCCCGTTTGCGCGGTGGTTCGGGCGGCATTGGACGTCGTAATTTAACCCGGCGGCGTCCGCCCATATTTCAAGCGGGGCATTCGCGGGGACGATCTGCGGGGCGGTTTCTGCGGCATGCCATGGGGCGGCGTCGCCCTCCCGATAAGCCATTGCGATACGTCCGTCGGCCTGTTTTGCTAGTTCGTGTGACATTTTCAGTTCTCCATAAAAAAAAACGGGGCGGAATTGCCCCGCCCCGTTGTTCTCGCATAATGTCGCGTATCGTGTCAACGGTTTATTTTATGCCGCGTTAACCCGCCCGATATCGCCCGCGATGTGAGCCCTCAAAATAGTATGCGGTCGCAGTGTTTTGACGAACTCCCGGTGTGCGGCGGCGTCGGACTCGGCGGGCTCTTCGCGATTGGATAAACCGCGCCAATGCAACGCGACGTTACCGCCGCCCGCATAGCATCCGCCGCGCTCGGAATTGTCTCCCGCTTTTCGTTTCGATACGCCGTGTGCGGTAAACACGATGAAATATTCCCGTTCGGCTCGGGAACATAAGGGGCGACCATTGCCGCAACCGGCGCAACCGATACCAGACGTTTCGTCAGGACACCGGACACCCCGGACGCCGTGCGCCGTTGTTACCTTATCGCTGTCGCGACCGCTCCAATAATCGGCGGGCACGACGGCCACGCTGGCATTTCCTAGCGCGGTTTCGTTTGCGGCGGCCTCTAGCGTCGGGGCGGAATAATTAAACGTGCATTGTGCCCGGTCGCCGGTGTTACGTTCCGCCCATAAATGCGGGGCGAAATGCGTAAACAAAAAAGCAAGCCCGCGTTTTGGTACGGAATGCCGGACGGCGCTCTCGTACTCGCGGTCTATCTCGCGGGTTTTTGTTTCAACGGGTTTAAGCGGGCAGGTGTCCGGACAAGTGCCGTACATGTCGCCGGGGGCGGCGCGATAGGTGACTGCAAGCCCTGCGGTTTTTTTAGCGCGACTGATAGCGGTACAATTCAACATGATTTTCTCCTCTGTATGGGTTAACTCCCATACCTTATGCCAAAAAGAAAAGCCCGGGTCAAGCCCGGGCTTAGGTTTTATTTTTGGATAGTCTTAACGGCGCTCTTTGTTTCAATCCAAACGTGCTGGTTAACGTGGACGATGGTTTTCATGCTCGGCCTCCTCATCATCTGGGGTTACGTCCCTATCTTCAATCTCGTAAAGCCAGCCGGGCGGAAGGTTTCTAACATCAACCACGCAACCCGCCTCAATAATTACGGTGATGGTATCCATTATGCCGCACCGTTAAAAGTGAAAGGATAGTTCCGGTAAGCCTCTATAAATTCTGGGGAGGCATATTTGAGATGCATCGTGTCTAGTATGTTCTCGCGATATGTGTCGCCATACTCCCAGCGGCCAAATGTACCATCCGAACGGCCTGCACGGCCTGCAATAAACCACGCCGCATGGCGGGGGTTTTTATCTTCATCCTCCGGCGGCTCATATGCTTGCAAAACGCGCTGTTCTAAAGTGCCAATCCAAGGGACAGTATGCTTAGAGTTTGGCTGCCCGACGAAAATCGCATAAGGGTCATAAATATCTCTCAAGTCAGATAGTAAGTAAGTCATAGTCATATCTCCTATGTATGGGTTAAAGCGCATACGTTATGACAGAAAAGAAAACCCGGGTCAAGCCCGGGTCAAGTTTTATTTTTTCTTAGCGTCATCCCTTTTCTTTAGAAGGTCATACGCCTCATCAAAAGATTTAGCAGTGCCCCTTAAAAACTCCTACGGCGGCGGGACCTTGTCCGCATCTTTTTTGGGGGTGATATGTTGGCGTACTTTTTCCAATCTGGCCCGTACAACAGGCGTCCAAGTAAACTAAGTAGAAACACTGACGTCTCCTTTGATTGGATCAAACACATAGTTTACCGGATCATCACTTTCCTCAGTTGTGAAATCAACAGGCATGGTCCAGACCCCAAACCTACGGTCAGCACTAAGCCGCGCCTCCTCCTGGGTGGCAAAACGCTGGCCGTTATAGGCCCTTTCGTTGTCGTTCATAATGAACACGGGTTTCCAAGACATCTCTATTCTCCTTTCTCTCGTTGTTGTGATCAGTCCCGGCTTGGCGTTGCAGCGCTTCGCCGGGACGTTTGCACCCGAAACCCCGGCCACGTTTTCACGCTCCGGGGCTGGGGCCTAGTGGCCGATGTTGGGGGCGTACTCCTAGGTCAATTTTGCCTATTCTCCCCGCGCCTGGCGTACCGCTCAAAACGCAACACATTGTCAAAATAAATTCGCTTGTGGCCATTCTGGTGATAATGGACAACCCCACGGCTTGCGCGGGGCGCTGACCTTTTATCGGGTGTTCCGTCTGCCTTGGGCGGGACGTAAAATTTTATTTTTACGGTCCAGCCATGACGGCGAGGATGCGGGATTGTTTCTGTGTGATGGTAAATCATGTCTTTATCCCTTCGGTTAGGTGGTAGTTTGCACCCCAAAGCCCTGGCCAGGTGTGCGTCCAGGGCTGGGGCCTAGTGGCCGGCCAGGTCGGCTTGGCGTTCGTTGATTGATTTAGGCATCGTCTGGGAATTTCCTCTTTACCGCTTGAAGCGCTTTAATCAGGCGGTCCACCTCGGCCTTCGTCAATTTTGCCTGATCATCATACCACTCAACAAAAGCCGTCTGACTTTCATGATGGAACCCGACCATTCCAAGCTCCAGCGTAGTGCCTTTATTCCAGATCGTCGTATGATCCATTTCAAAGCCTTCTCTAAGAATGCCCATCTCGATTCTCCGTTGTGTTAAGGAGCGGGCACTGTATGCGATTATCTAGGACAAATCAACCCCATAATTTCATCCCAATTAAATGGCTCCTCAACTAAAAGATTTGGCGGGCAGTTTATCCCTTCCATTCTGGCGTCAATAGCTTTGGACGCATGGTAGACTCGGATTGTGTCTTTCTCTTTGCGGGTAGACCGTCTAACCAAAATCCAGGCGCTGCCGTTCTTATGGTTATCCATCCAAGTTATCTGATGGGGAGATAGCTCTATCGCTCTACCGCCAGTATGTTTTAGCTCCACAAAATGAAACAAGCCGTTCTCATCTTGTATGATGACATCAGGTATCCCCGGCGTCGCCCAGGTCTCCAGCCTCGTCATCAATAGTTTCCTCTGGCTCTTCGTCACCCCTTCCTTCATTAGCTTCCACAAGCCGCTTTCTCGCTTTGCTGCGGTTCGCGGTATTGTCCGGCTCTTCGGGAGTGATATCGATGGTGATGGGGGCATAGCTCTGCTTGATCTCCTCTAAGGCTTTTAACACTTCGTCTTTAGACATGGAATCGATGGACCCATGTCTGATCTCGGACTTGTTCACATATATGTCTCCTTGGGCCTGCCCACGTCGATACTCGGCCTGGACGGCGGCGGAGTAAGCACCGTTTTGCAATGCCATGTCACGAATTGTCTGGAGGTCGCGCAGATGCCTTTGATAGGTTACCCCAAATTTTACGTCTAGCTCCTCGCGGTACGCCCGGATAGCAGCTACTACGTGGGGGCTCTTATCGGGATTAGTAAGCTCATAAGCCCTACTGTGGGCGCTGCTAGCAGGGTAGCCTGCATTAATGGCCGCCTCCCGCAATGTTATCTGCCCGTCCTTGCTGACAAGTTCCTTTACGAAAAGCTCCTGCTTACGGGTTAGCTTAGTATTTGCGGTCAGCGGTTTCCGACCACGGGTCTCAACCCAATCAGGATCAGCGTCTTTTTTCTTTACAGCATGTTTGCCCATTTTCTTCACCGTTAATTTACATGAGGCCTACAAGTTTTCTGCCTTATATATAAGGGGGGTTCAACCAAATTTTTAAGAAATTTACGCTCTCAGATGGCATCCAATCACCTTGGGTGGAACAAATGGAACACTTTTTGGACTTAGTGGAACACGATTTTTGAACTCCAATAAGGGATACAGAGCTTTGTTCCATTTGTTCCACGTGTTCCACCCCAAAAATAATTTTTTTCAAAAAAAATAATTTCTCCCCTATATATATATAGCGATTTGCCTGGAACAGTTTAAGTGGACCGAGAGCCGTGGTTTATGGTTATTGGTCTAAGCGACCATCTCTCGCTCGGATAACGGCATTAGGGTTTTTCTGCTTCGACACATCTGTGTCTGGCATTTTGACGTTATCTGAGGTTAGTTCAAAGACTTCAGCGATACGTGCCCGTCGTTTCACTTTTGGGTGCTTGATAGAGACAATGCCCTCGGATGAAATACG
>Ga0208425_1000022_pt1 | contig 53451 bp, 40 predicted proteins | sample DEB08_DNA_4_FD_185496 | JGI IMG/M metagenome (GOLD analysis project Ga0208425, IMG submission 185496) | Aqueous microbial communities from the Delaware River and Bay under freshwater to marine salinity gradient to study organic matter... | ecosystem: Environmental > Aquatic > Marine > Coastal ...
GAGCATAACCAGTGGCAGGTGAACTGCCATACACCCACTCATCAATCTCAGGCTGTGACTGGATCAGGTAGTCGGCGAATCGCATCTTCGACCCACCACCGATGAGATCATCACGGACGACGAGGATCCCCTCATGCTCCTCCACGATGGGAGCAGGGAGGGAGTCTGTCCAATCACCGATCATTTCCAAGTAGTCTTCTGCTGTCTCTGTGAATAGGCTCATCGTTTCTTTAACTTACTAAAGTTGTTCTTCTTTTCCACAACAACAGTTCTGTCAAACTTATCTGACATTTGATCTAACTTGTGAGAAATGACAATGACACTTCCTGACTTCTTGAGGGAATAAAGATTTCTCATCAACTCTTCGGTGCCAGATGAGTCTAAAGAGGAATCAAAAATTTCATCAAGAATAAGTAAGTTGCAGTTTGCGCTGTTCTTGACCTTTGCAACTTCTCTCCAAGCAAACAAAAGAGCAAGATCAATTCTTAGTTTTTCTCCTTCACTGAAACTCATGTAACTAAATTTGTCTCGATGTCGGCTCTTAATTGTTTCTTCAAATTCTTCATTCAACTCAAACTTGGTAAAGAAATTCATATTCGTCAAAAATGTATTGATTACTTTGTTAATTAATGGCAAATAATGTTTAATGATTTTTGATTTGATACCACTATCTTTAAGAAGAGAAACACAAGAAGCGTATTCCATCTTTTCTATATCATACTGCTTAAGAGACTCTCTTAAGGTTTCCGTCTTAATTTCAATCTCTTCTAAGTTTTTCTTTTCTTTTTCTAATTCATCTGCATCTTCGTGTGGTTTATTCAGTTCTTTTTGCAGATCTAATAATTCTTTATCATATCTTTCAATCATGTTCAGATTTATATTGTATTTTTCTTCTAATTTTTTGTTTGTATTTTGATCATCAATTTTGCTAGTTAATAATCCTTCACATTCATGCAAAGACTTTTTTGCATTTTCTAAATTATCTTCAAGAGTTTTCATTTCCTCCGAAAGACTCTGAATTTTATTTGTTCTAAACTCAATATCAATTGACTGTTTACAGACTGGACAATTTTCATTGTCTTCATAGAAATCAATATTTTTTTGTGATGATACAATTTTATTTACAAAAGATTTCTCTTCGGTTCGAAAAGTTACTTTTTTATCTTTGAGGGTTTCTATTTCTTTTTCAATTTCACCCTTTATCATAGAGTCTTTAATTTCTTTTATTGCATCATTAGAAGATTCAATCGATTCATTTATCTTTTGTATCTTCTCTTTGATCTTTGACTCGGAACTATTCTTTTGATCTTGTATTTTGGAGATGAACTTTTTCTGGTACTCAATTTTTTCCTCACAACTTTCAATTTTACGATTCGTCTCATTTATTTTCTCCTTTACGAAGGAAAGTTTACCCTTTGCAATTTGATTCATATTTGAAAACACATTAATATCGAGAATATTTTCAATAATGTTTCTTCTATCTGCCGGAGATAACTGTAAGAATGGAACAAATGAAGATCTACCCAGAATCACAACCTGAGTAAAAGTTTTGTAGTTCATCTTGATAATTTGGGATTCTAACAACTCTTGATAATCTTTTGCCTTTGCATTTTGATCTATGAGTTTTCCATTCTTGTGAATTTCAAATAATTTAGGTCCCAGTCCTCGTTTGATTAGATACTCATTAGTACCAATAGTAAATTCTAACTCCACCACACAATTTTTAGAATTTATCGTATTTACTAATTGTGGTATATTGATTTTACGAAAGGGTTTTCCGTACAATGCGAATGTGATTGCGTCGAGGTAAGCAAAAGACTTACCTCGACCATTCAATCCAGACACTAGTATTAATTCATTTTTACAAAAATCAATTTCTGTAAAATAATTTCCAAAGGAACCAAAATTTTTAAATTTAAGTTTCTTGAATATTATCATTCTTTTCCTCTATTCTAGAACGAAACTTTTTCTGTTGACATGAAGAGCAACCACCCTTTTTACCCGGAGAACCAATTTTACTCTTAAGGGTGTCACCTGTCAACTCATAATATTGCTGTGGAGTTATTCCAGATGGACCAACCCCATCCTTGGGATAACCAATTGTAACAACTTCTCCTCTATTGATATCCCTCAATGCATAGAAACGAATAACTCGCATCTTCGAATCAAACTGAACATAAGCGTTCGGGGTATAAGAAGGACCATAAGCAAGAGCATTACCGAGAGGTAGAATTACATGATTACCGACTTCATCTGACTTGTAAACAGAATCATCCTCGGGCAAAGTCCACATCACATATGCTGCAACCTTATCCCGCAGTGACATGAAGAAATCATCTTTGCGTGACTCCATAACATAATAGAAACACTCTTCCAGAAGATCCCCTCTCTTAATTTCCTTTTCGGTAACTACTTTAGACAGTCCAGTTGCATCAACCGTAAGTCTAACCGATGACTCAAAGTTTTCTTTGCTAGGAATAATTTTAGTAGTTCCACTTTTTACGCCTTCTATAGAACTTTCCATTCTATATGCACTAGCAGCCTTTTTAATTCTTTCCACCTTATCAGAAGAATCGACATCCACCTGCTCAGTTTCTGGTACTTCCTCTTCGGTTACAGATATTTCTTCACTCTTCATTTGTTATACTCTCCATATAAAGGGTTTTCATTTTTCTTTTTAAAGAATCTTTATCTAAGTCAGTTTCAATCAAATCTATTTCCGTGCTTATGATTGTTAGTGTGTCTTGTGCAAGATCAACTTTCTCTTCTTGTTCCAAGTCAGCAGAAAAATCTTCAATCACAGAAATATCAGAAACATTTAATTCATATAAAGCATCAATAAATGATTCAAACAAACTAGATTTAGTTTTGTTTTCTACAATAATTTTTACATACCTATTGGTCAGTTTACTACTTAATTCTGACTGAAGATCTTTTAATGCTTTTTTGTCCTTATCGTCATAGACAAAAGAATAAAACATCTTGTCTGAATTTTCTATAAATTCTAAATCTCTGGTTTCAGTGTCAAGAACATGAAAGCCTTTCATATCATGAAGATCGCTGAATGTAATTTGGTATTGTGTCCCAAGATAGTGAACATTATTTTTTTGACTTTTCGTGTGAAAATGTCCACTTAAAACTTTTTCAAATCTTCGCAAAGGTTTATCTGACATCCCACCACTAAAACTCATTCCTCTCATTACCTCATAGCCTTCTAATTCAAAATGTCCACCTATAACTGAACATTTGCAAGACTTAAGAAAATCTAAAGTTTCATCTCTATTCTCTTCATTTATCCAAGGAATCAATCCCACAGACAATCCGTCATAGTCCAGAGCAATAGGTGATTCATGAATGACAATATTGCCGTAAGCGGAAAGAAGTTCTTTGGGTGAGTTCACCTTATTTGTATTTTTGTAATAAGTATCATGATTCCCCAAAGATAAATTAATCTGCACACCCATTGCTTGCAGCGGATCTAGAATCTTTTCTCTGACTTTCTGGAGAGTGTTGAAATTGATATACTTTCTTCTGTCGAAGAAATCACCAAGATGAATAATTTCTTTTATTTCATTTTCTTTGATATAGGGAAAAAACACATTTTCATAAAAAGAAATAAAGTAATCTAGAAACAACCCAGAGTCATTTCTAGCACCAAAATGAGAATCATTCAAAACACCTATTTTCATTTTTTACCTTTTTTCTTTGAACCACTACTAAACTTTTGAATATCTTTATCAGTCAACTCAAATTCCTTTTTCAGTGCTTCATCAACATCTTCTTCTTTCTTTTTTTCAAAGTAATTTTCTTTATACCAAGATAGAGTAGAGTCTGGATTCTGCTCCATTAACTTATACTTGATATACATTTGCTTTTTCTCCTTCTCGATTCTACGGAGAAATGCAAAGTAAGTAATTTGAGTAAAATAAGAAAAAGGATTCTTAGATTTATCTGGGTCAAAGTTATGTGCATACATTACACAATTTTCTATTGCATCACTTATCATATCATCCCTAAAAGGATACTTGATGAAGTTTCCCTTTTTAGATAAGTTTTCAGCAATACTCATAAAACACTCCCCAATATAATTGGTTATTGGAGGATTCGATTCACCTTCGTTTTGTGCTTCTCGTACATCTTTTATCCAAGATGTCATCTCTTCATAAAATTTATCATTATCAATATAGTGTGTGCTTTTCATATACGAATTTTACATCCTAAAATTTTTTTGTCAAGTTTTTACTTGACAGTTTTCAAATCACGATTATAATCCCTGTGTGGAGAGAGAAAAGGGATACTAAGCTTACTTATAGTCTTCATTAGATAAGTCATTATCCCAATCAGTCCAGCGATTCCCGTAGTCTGGATGATCTTTATCTTCTATAGTAGAATCATCGCTGGTTTCTTCTCGTTCCATTTTATTAACTGATCCGTAGTACATTTCTTCCATCATATTAAAAATCTTGGATGAAATTATACCATCATCGAATAGACTTTTCAAATCCTCATACGATAGATCCATGTTTAAGTAAATGCGATCTTTATCATTTGGCTCTGGGTTATTCAATTCATTCGAGTCAAAGGCATCTAGTTTTTCTTCCAATGCATCGAGTTCATCGAACAAAGGATTACTGCTATTTGTGCCTGGAAATTTAAAAATATCCTTTAATGCATCTTCTAGGCTTTTATCATTTCCAAATGCATCAGGATCCATTTTAGTTATTTTACTAGAGTTGTGTGGTTTCACATCCATCTCGTGCTTTGCTCTATCATACATTGTTATCACTAATTGATCGGGTGTAAAAATGGAGGTGATGTGAGATTCTTTAATCTTTGCCTCAATGTCATTGGTATATGTCATCCAATCTCTTAAAAATACAACTTCTTTTTGTGAGATCAAATTACTCATTGTTTGAGTTTTAAATATCATCGGTCGATCAATAAGAATCTTGTCTTTTTCTCTACCCTTTATATTCCCGATTATTTCTTCGCCGCTACTTAACTTAATGATTCTATAAGAAGTCTTCATGTTATTCTCCCCGAATCGGTATGGCAATTGACTCATAATTAAAACCTTCATTAGTATATATTTTAATTCTTTCTTCTAAATGCTTGAGAGTGTGGTTTTTGAAACTTTTATACTGAAGATCATCTCCGATATCGTAAAGTTTAGCAATGTCTTTTGTGGATGATGTCCTAAGACCTCTCCCTATAGATTGAAGCACTCTGATCACAGATTTAGAAGGAAAAGCAAAAATGATGTTATGGATGTTCTTTATATTTATACCAGTTGAACATGTACCATATGAAGCAACCAGAATAGAATTATCTTCTTTGTCTATAATCTTTCGAATCATTTCTCTTTCTTCTACATCTTTGTTCCCGTGGATAAAATACACAGGGTTGTCCGAGGCGTCCCTCAGAGACTCGTAGAGAGGTTTGCCGTGCTTTTCGACGAAGTTGAACAGTACAAGTGTGTTTCCCTTCAATTTAGTTGCTAAATCAATAATAAACTTATTTCTTTTCTCAGAAGAAACTAACCAATCAACCTCTTCTTGGTATTTTGCCCTTTTAATTTCATTTCGATCTTGCTCATCATATTTGAGCGTAATACAACTAATCTTAAGTTTCGACAAAATTTTCTTTTCCATCAATTTTACGGTAGATGTCACCTTGATGGTAGGTCCAAATAATCCCTCGATCATTAGTTTATGAGTTTTTGTGTTGTCCAATGTTCCTGTTGTTCCTATTCGAACATAAGCATTTTTCATTTTGGTTAGAAGTTCTACCAAAGACTTTGCTTTATATAAGTGACATTCATCACCGAAAACACCAGCAACATCCTCGAAATATGATTCAGGCATTTTGTATAAACTCTGCCATGTAGATACCACCACTCTTCGTTTGGTTTGTTTTTCTTTACCAGAAAAAATCATATGGATATCTTCTTCGGTAAATGAATTATCATTAGCCGAGTATTCCAGAAAGTCAGATTTCATCTGTGATGCTAGACCTGTTGTTGGAACAATTACCAAAAACTTTTTATCTTCTGGAAAACAAGAAAGGTAATATCTCAGAAGACAATAGATGATCAAAGATTTACCACTACCCGTAGGAGAAAGAAGAAGACATCTTCGATTTAGTAAAGCTTCACGAATGGCTTTTACTTGATGATCGTGGAGTGTGATAGGATCTTTGCCGTTACTTATGTTTAGTTTTGAGAGAAATGTATCAATGTCATCGCATGATTGCTTTTCTTCTTTGTGTAAATCAAGAACATAAGGATAGTTTCGATCTTCACAAAACTTTTTTATATGTGAAGAAAGTCCTGCGTAAATTGTGCGGTTGAATATATTGAAAAGGCGTATTTTACCATCCCAATATTTGTTTTTATATGCAGGGGTGTATTGGTAATTAGGAACCATAAATGTAAAATACTCACTGAGTTCTTTTGCGAACCCCTTTTCACAGTCAACTTTTAGATTTACTGCATCTATTTGTTTTATCTTGAAATCACTCATTGTCCGTTTGTAAATTTAAGCCAATCGATTGCTGAACGAATATTCCATTGTCGATTAGAAATTACCTTAATAATATTATCTAAATAATCAACCACCGTTTTTCTGTATTGAATTCTGTTGTAAATTGCCTGTATGTCATCGTCAGAATCCATAAATTTATCTATGTCGGTTTTAAGAACCGACAGTTGGAATGGTTCCCATTCTAATTCTTCAAGTTCTTCTTCTGAAAGTTTGCCAGTATAGTAAAGCCACCTATATTTTTTGGTAACTTTATATTCGCTTTCTAATTTTGAAAGAACTAGTTTTTCGTCTGAAAGAAAATTTAAATATTTTGAATGTAACTGTGGGGTTCTGAGGGATTCTGTATCAAGTTCTGTTTCATTTATTTTAAGATCGACTTCTACCATTTGTCGATATTCACTCAAATTCATACTACACTCCTATTTGTACAATCTCAAAGTTAGAATAATTAAAGGTCACTGATCCCAATAGCGGGGAAGATGAAGGTTCTAGGGAGGTAAACTCCAGAGGACTTATCACTGTTGGAAATGCATCAACAAAAACAATTCGAACTTTTTCGTTGTACGCACTATTTTTTATCGAGAGGGTAATATCTGATGTGTGAGATTCACGGGGCAAATTAGTGGTGTCTGTAAGAAACGCCATTGATTCCATCCATCGGAATAATTCTTGGTAACCCAAAAATCTTTCATCAATACCAAATCCTATTATAAGAGGAGAAAACTCATACCCACTTCCGGGAAAAGCCGGTGCTAAACCTAATGTGGTTGGTTGAGTCAATTCACTAAAAGAAAATTGAGGTAGAGTTACACTTTGAACAAATCTTCCAAAGTTAGGAATTCTGGGTATCTCCACTTGGAAATAATTCCTACCAAGAAAGTTGTTATCTTGTTGTCCATCATATGTTACACCATATGATTTGTATTGAATATCCGGCATTTCCGGAATTTCGCGTGTGATATCAGAATCAGACATATTAACTCCAGTATACTATTATGTATAATAGAAAACGAGGGGGAGTAAAACTCCCCCTCGCTTCGTTCAGATCTTCTATTTTTGTGTTATCAGGAACCGTTACCGTGAAGGTTCTTGACAACGAAGAGTCTGTAGTACTGGTTACCACCGGCAGTAAGGATGTCGGTGTTAGTTGCGAACGGATTGCTAACGACTCCGTATCGAGTCTTGAATCCGATCTTGGGCTGGAAGGTGTTCTCACCAACAGCTCTGACCATTTGCAGTGGAACATATGGGCAGTAGAAGAGTCCGGCGTCATATGGGGATGTACCCTTATAACCGACACAGACATGGTTTTGTCCAGTGGCGACATAAGGATCAACATAGACGCGGATCTTACCGTTGAGAAGACCAGCGAAGGTGTTACCAGTATCATCAACATCTAGGCTCTGGTTGAGAGCGGGTGAGATGTTGAGGAATCCACCCATTGCGAGGGCTGAAGCAACATCGGCAGAGACGATGATGAAGTTACCCTTACCGCGACGGGTTTCCTTGGCGATCTGGTTGCATTCGCGCTCGATTTGGAACATGAGTCCACGGAAGCGTTCAGCACTCCAGCGACCATCAGAGTCGGTTGCAAGATCGTACATACCGGGCTGAGGACCGTCAGTAGCACCAGCACCAGTAAGGTCTGTCTGAGCAGCACCGATCTCGGCGTTGAAGTAGACATTACGGATGATCTCGCGGTTGATTTCAGACAGAATCTCTGTGCTGAGGATGTTGGCGAGTTCAGTCTCGGCGTCGAGTCCGTGAACAGCCTTGAGGTCCTGAGCGAGTTCTGTGCTGTACTCAGCCTTGAGGGCGCGAGTTCTTGCTTCAACTGCAACTCTTTCGATGGAGAATGCCATCTGGTTGAATTGACCTTCGACACTACCGTCAAGGCCTTCTGCATTTGCAGCACTGATACCTTGGAAACCAGTTCCGAAGACAGCAGCACGAGCTCGTTCAGCAGCAGTTAGAGTTACACCGGGAGTTGATGAGGTGAAGGTAACACCATCAGCAGCAGTTTCAGCAGCACCAGCAGAGATACCAGCCTTACCGGAGTACTTGGCGAATGGCTCTTGGAAGAGTGCTTCGTTACCGCTCTGGTTGTCGTAACGACTTCTCATCGCAAAGATGAGTCCTGTGGGTGCGCTCATTGGCTGAACACCACAGATATCGTATGCCATAAGGTTTGGCATTGAACGACGGATGAGACTGATAAGCACTGGGTCGTAACCAGCAATGCTTCCTGCTTGGTTAGCAGCCTGAGTTACGCTAAATCCACCACCGAGTGAGTTGGTGGGTGTTTCAGCGAGGTACTGCTGTCTCATTGCAGTTTCTTGGTTCTCAAGAAGAACTGCGGTGACTTTTTTCTTGTACGAATCGCCGATTTTATCGAACGAGTCGTGATCTAATACTGGGTTCCACTTTTCTACGAGTTGATCGTAGGGCTGTGTACCGTAATTTTCGAATTCAGATGACATTTGTTATCTCCTTTGATCTGGCGTTAGCCTTATTTTGTTTTCAAGATTCGTAAAGTTCTCTGCTCTTTGCTTGTCGATTTAATGCTTCGACATATGAGTTGATTGGATTACCTGTATCTTCATTCAGAACCTTAGCGTTAGAAGCAACTTCTTCTGTTTCTACTGGTGCTGAGGTTGAAGATCCAAAGTAACTTTCCTTAAGAGTATTAAGTTTATTTGAGAATGATTCTTCGTCCTCAAACTCAATATCCTCTACCATTCGTGCAAACTTGTCAATTTGAACATCGCTGAGATCGTTTGCGACTTCACCGAAGAGTTCAGATTTTCTGTAGTTTTCAACGAGTGTGTTTAACTCAATGTTAGCATTAATCGCTTCATTGAGCGTATCTGTCATTTCTTCGTTCTCTTTGATCATCTCTTCGAGAACATCAATCTTCTCGTCGGGAATGTCGATGAAGTTAGATTCGAAGAGAGTCTTGAGTCCGCCAATGAATGACTCAGCGACTTCTGTGCGAAGACCCTTGTCAATGGCAACTTCATTCTCCTTAACCCACTCTTCAACAACATAGTTGAGATAGTCGTCGATTCTTTCGGTAAGTTCTTCCTTGAATGTTTCAAGTTCAGTTTCGAAAGACTCTTCAACTGCTGCTCTGAGTTCTTCTTCAATAAGAGAAACTCTTTCACCGACAGCGGCTTCGAAGATAATTTCAGCCTTGTCCTTGAATTCTTCAGAAAGATCTTCACCACTGAAGAGTGACTCGATATGCTCCTTGAAAGGAACTGGAGCAACTACTTGTTCTGGTGTTTGAATTTCGGCCGAAGCGTCAGAAGGTTTGGGTGCAATAGACCCTCTGTTCTGATCTGCTGTGCCTGGTGTTGCTACGGGTGTTGCGATTTTTGCGCCTTTCCCGCTTGTATCTTGGTAGAGAGCATCGCTTTCTACGCTTGATGTATCTAATGTCTTGTTCGATTCCATTTTCTTTAACCTCCGGAGGTTTCTAGTGGATATTTATATTTTTTGTAATTTCTAAAGTAAAAACCGTCTACACTACCCGTTTAAACCATTTATAAATTTGTTAAAGATATTAATGGTTTTTTCTTCTAATTCTTTTTTGGACGCTCTTTGAATTTCTCTGTGATACTCTGCAACATTCTTTTCTTTGAGCATACCGTTGTCCCAGACCCACTCAGCACCTTCCATGATTCCGTTAACGAAAGCACTTGGAGCGGAGGGATCTGCTACAATATCAACTGCGGAAAGCATGAAGTCTTGTTGAACTTCATTAATACCGCCTCTGTCCTTAAGGGATCCCATACCTCTAGAAGACACTCCTAATTGAGCGCCTTCATCAATTAAACTCTTTACAATTTTACCCATAGGAGTTTCCATTACTTTTGCTTTTCCGTAGCAATCATTACCTCTGAAATTTAATTCAGTGATCATATGGGAAACCCTATCTAAGTTAACAGTTGGACCTTGAGGGTGATTCAATTCACCCAATGCCCTTTTCTTTTCTACTAAATCAGTATGGTATCTTTTGACTTCTTTTTCTAGAATAGAATATGGATAAATCCTTCCATTTCTGTTCTTTTGCTCTGCTTGCATAAAAATACCTTCGATGAAGTAATTTTTTTTACCATCGTCGGTTTCTTCTGTTACCAAGCGAACATCTTCATTCATTTCGGTGATGAGTTTCATTTATTGTGCTTCCTTGTTTTTTCATGTGCCGCTTTTTTAGACATTCCTGATTTCATCATTCTTGTCATCATAATGTCTGCAAAATCACCATCCCCATCACCATCTTTATCGTTACCTTCTTCGCTTCCTTCTTCGTCTTCTTCTTTATGCTTTTTATCTTTTTTCTTTTCTAGCATATAAGAAAAATCATTCTCGTAGACTGAATCAATCAGTCCTTTTTTCATTTCATCCATTTGATCATTGACCTTATCAGAAAGGGCTTGATCTACGGTATCAATGACTGCTTTTGCGTTATCATCAAAGATATTTTTTAGTATTTCTGATGCGTAGTTCATTCGGATTCCTCTCCTTCGTCAAGTTTTTGAATCGCTTTATTGACAAAGTTGATCATTCTTTCGAATGATTCTTCATTGAGAGTGATCTCGTCTCTGAATGAGATTTGATTTTCTTTGCTCAATGAATCATGAACCTTTGCAATATTTTCAGCCATTTCGCTTTCGATAGTGACTTCTGTTCCGTCATCGAGAACCATTTCAACCGAACCGTTTTCCATTGCCTCTTTAAGATCGTTTCCGAGTTCAAAGAAAGGAATATAGAGATCTTCGACACTTTCGATTAATGTGTCATACACAACAGAAATCATGTCTTCGGTTTCAATTGACTCTAGATAAAGTCTGTTTCCAATTTGCTTGATGCAAGATTCGCACATCCCTTTATCCATGAGATTTTTCTTTGCTTTTTTAGCCTCATCAACGGAAGCAAACCTGTAATCATTAACTTCTTTCTTTATTCTGTCCCATCTAGAGGACAAAACTTTATTTGCTTCTGCTGTTGCCTCTTCGACTTCTTCTGGTTCGTTCCAAACACCCTCTGGTTGCAGAACATTCTTTCGGATTCCGTCGTGAATAACAGAGACTTTTTCGTTAACTCTGTCAACGAACTCCTTGACAAAACTATCGAGGAAGCCCTCTTTGTCTTCTTCGATTGCTGAGTTTATCATGGGTGAAAGGTTTTTCATTTCTTACTCCGTTGGTTGAGGTGGTTCTTGATCCACCATTTGCGGTTCTTCTGGTTGTTGATCTAATTCGTCTTGAATTTCCTGTATCTCTTCATCAGTCATTTTAAGGATGTTCTTCCTGATATAACTTTCTGGGAAGAATTGCCCAATAAATGGCTGTACATTATTTAGCATATTTAGCCTTTCAGTCAGGATTTCATTCTCTTTTAGTTCATCAAAGTAAGTATCCCGATTGAATACAACCCGCATGTCTTCTTCGATAAGATGCCAATCTTCGTCAGTCACTACTCCCTTGAGTATTAACTGAGTTCTAAGAAGACCCATGAACATTTTCTGAAATCTAACCTGAAGTCTCTGAATAAACTTCTGAAATTTAACTTCATCTCTAGTAATTTCAGAAGATTTACCCATGTTGAACCCATTATCAGTTTCTAGTCTACTAATAGGAACATTCAATGAACGATATAATTTCTTTTGAAGATATTCAACATCCTCCATCTGTCCTAAGTTTTGTCCGCCAGGAAGAGTGGTAATCTCGGTTCCTCTTCCGCCCTCTCTTCTAGGTAACCAATAGTCTTCAAGCATCGATAAGTGATCTCTGTCGTCTCGAATTGTTCCGGTTGTTTTGTCGTAAACAACTTTTGTTCTATAACGATTCATCAATTCTCTGAGATACTGCTCTGCTTTTTGTTTTGGTAGGTTACCTACATCAATATAAAAGATTCTTCTTTCCGGCGCTCTAGATATTCTGTATATTACAACAGCATCTTCTATTTGACGAAGCATGTTTAACGGTCTAATTGCTTTATGCAGATAACCGATCGCTTGTTTGGTGTTACCATCAATCATACCAGAATGAACATAACAGATGGAATCTGGTGTTATTCTAATACCAGCAGAACCAGTTTGGTATAGAGTATTTTTGTCTGTATTCGTATAAACAAAATATTCGTCTACCTTTTCGATTATATCTAATTTTGCTGTGGGATTGGCAGAAAGAGAACCATCTTTAGGTTTCTTTTTTACATTTCTAATTCTTTTGATCTTTGTAGGATCAATAGGTCTAAGTTCAACAATACCTTTTTCTGGGTTTTTGTCGTCAATGATAATATGAAAGTAAAGTTTACTGTCAATATACCATCTTCTAAAGATATCGTGCGCTCGATAATTAAAATCTAAAAGTTTTACAATATTCGTAAATTCTTTATGGATTTTATTTTTAATTATATCTGAAACTTTAAGATGATCTAGATCTAGTTTGACTGGATGAAAATCAGATCCAGGCACAACAGATTCATTTACAATATCTTCGATCGCTTGATCCACTTCTGGATAAAGAGACATTCCTCTATATTGCTGTATCAGGGCGTTTTCGTTTTTGATTTGCCCGGCAAAGTCTACGGAAGTTCCGAAAACACCACCCGCTTCAAATGTATAAGTTCCATCATATGTTTCGGGTGCAACGAAAGACTCGGGATCATTCTGGATACCCAGGTCTAGTGGGTCCAGAATGGTTTTCCCGATGTCTTTCTTACGCCCGATTGTAAAACCAAAAATATCAATTGCCATTCACATTACTCCTAATTATTAAAATGTCTGCTGCGCGACGGCGTCGGCCGACGCAGATGTGATCTTATCTATATCATATGAAACATAATCATAACGAACTGTTGCGTTGAATGTAAGCAGAGCATTCTTTTCAGCGGCGTTTAATTGTACAGGACCAATACCTGTGAGCCAACAACCCACTAAGGTGAATTGTTTTATAACTGCTGGATTTCCACCATTACCTTGGGTGTCTAAGTGCTGTATAATCCAGTTTCCTCGATTACCTGTTTCGAAACCAGCAGTTGCATCATTTGTTTGGTGATCATTGATGCTTCTTTGCCATGCTTGGAGTGCGTTATAAATTTGTCCCCCCTCCCCTCGATCGTCAAGAATTGTTAAATTCCATGGCATATAATCTCTATCACCGGGAATATAAACGGTTCTGCCCCTATAGTTTACGGGAATTTCTCCTATTGCAATCTCTGGTAGATTGAAAGCATATGCATGAAAAACATCAAGTGCAGTGCCATCAGGTAATTTTGCTTCAATATCAAAGCGATTGGGTCGCGTTCCCCCGTAGAACGCCGACTTGAATGTGTCAATGCTATTTCTCTGAGCCATTAGTAGTTACCTCCTGAGATCAACCTAGATCGGCTGACTCCGATTTGTTAGTGAAACGAATTCTGACGAAGTTAACAGACTTAGTTGGTTTGATGAAAATATCAGCAATAAACTGATTCGAGTCTATGACATCTGCTGTGTTATTAGTTTCGTCACATATAACTCTGAAGTCTGTAATACCTCTAGAACCTTGAATGCTTCTAAGAACTGGAGTCACGGCATTAATGAATAAGTTACGAGTTGTACTGTCATTTAGTTCAAAGAGAATTGTTCGAGCGGCTCTACCAATGATATTCTTAAGATACACGAACAGTCTGGCAACATTAATTCTGCTTAATGTGCTAGTTGCAGCTGCACCTGTCTTATCGCCGAACAACATAGTTCCTTCTCCAGCAAAACTTACCACTGGATTAATACCCTTATCGAAGAGAGTATCTTGTTCGCTGTCGGTTAGTTCTTTTGCTAACTTCACAACATCAAGAATCTGTCCTCTTCTTGCACCTGCTGGTGAGAACCATTGATGTGCAAGTCTATCTGTTCTTGCGAGGCATCCGGCGACATCACATGTAAGTGGACTTGTGATAAGATCGGAATCGACTAAGAAGTCTTCTGTAACTCTGTTGATGTTTCTGTGCTTTTTCTCACCATAAACATGTATTATGTTCTCGCTTGTGCCAGGAACCTTCGCCGCAGATGCCGGTGTAATGTCGGATGAAATACCTACGATTCCAACACAATCATTTCTGAGTCCAACTACTGTTGCAATTTCATCATTGACATCGACTGGTCCAAAGAGGGAGTCGATTGTTACGAGTTTATCCGATGCTTTCACCTTTGCTGGCATAACGCCTGATCCAGTTCCACCAAAGACTACTGCAACACCACCATACTGGAGGAAGTTATGGACATTCCACCAGTCCTGCTCCCATTCACCAGTTGGTCCGTTTGGCCATCTTTCGAATGTTCCACCTGCAAATCGGTTACCTCCGGCAGTTTCACCTCCGGAATATCCCCCGAATGGTCCCTGATCGTTACCCGAAGCAGCTGATGTGCCATAAACATCAGCATAACCAGTTCCTGCGGCTGACTTAAGTCGTCCGAACCAGTCGTTAATGTTTTCTACAACCATAAATTGATTTGTTCTGTCAGCGGTATATCCTACAGCATTAATAAGGGTGGCACCTTGAGCGCATAGGTAGCCTCCTCTATGCGCTCCTCCTGATTCTGTACCACTAATCACGAATGAGTCATCGTTGACAATAACTGTTACATTCGGTCTAGCCATTTTTATCTCCTTGAGAATAAATTCTATCTGCTATATTTAGCATTTAAATGTTTTCGGTATTGGTAAACCGTATCTTTATAAAATTGATTGATTTAGTTGGTTTTACCGAAACATCCACGATAAGTTGATTAGAATCAATTATATCTGGAGTATTATTGGATTCGTCGCATGTAATTTGATATTCGGATATACCGCCATCAGCAGATATCTTTCTTAAGAGTTGATCTATTGCTGTTGAAACTTTAGATCTAGTAATCGAGTCATTCTGATCGAAAAGAATGTCTCGAATTGCTTTTCCTATGAGTTTTTTTAGTTTTATAAAAAGAAGGCTTACATTAATTCTAGAAAATGTTGATGTTTCTTCTTTTCTGGTTTTGTCTCCAAAAAGAATATACTTTTCTAGATCCTCTTCATATTTAACAAAATTGATTCTATTATTATATAAATCTTCTATTTTATCATTAGTAGGTATCGGTTTAACATACTCTGCTTTTTTGATTTCTCCCCTATCTTGTCCTGCTGGAGATTTAAACCTTCCATCTCTAATAGACCTGGATATGCATCCAGATGCATCTACTGAAATTTGGGTTGGGACTAGATATGAATCGTTTTCAAATCTATGAAAATATTTTGCACCAGCAGCAGCAAATTCAAATTCACCAGAGGATGTTGATAAAAATGAACTTTCTATGGATTGATCTGTATTTATGACACCAGAGGAATTTAATCTGCTACTGGTTGCATTTGAATTCGCTACTGGATCTGCAAAATCAGAAGAACCACTACCTGCACCAGCAGATGGTCCTGAAAGAATTTGTTTTACAAACATTGTAATTCCCGTGGTGTATGCATCACTCCAATCAAAACTCAAAGGAGAGCCACTGGTAATTCCTATGTAATCCTGTCCCCGAATCATATTTTCGTAATGCAATGCTTGCATAAAATCAGGAAGTTGCCATCTATATGCGAAAAATTTCTTAATTTCATATGCAGGCAGTATAAATCCGTCTGGAACATCATCCGATGGTAGATCGGGCCCGAAAGTATTTGTGACATACGGACTAGGTACAGGAATAGAAAGACTATAATAATCAACCATTCTAGGGGTGTATTGAAGATAGTCTCCCACTTCATTGCAACTAAATATTCTTCCATTTGAATAAAGGCTTGGATTCTCATCTACGAAATCAGGATCGTTTGCAGATCCGTTAAACACTGTATTGACAGAATTTCTATAATTAAGCCTTGTCATATGTGGAACAGAATTGACATCACAAAAATTAAATTGAACGATGGCCATTAATCTCCTCCTCCTTCTGGTACTTCGAATTGTATAGACATTCCTGTTGGATAATCTACACCGTAAGCATATGGAATAAAATTAAATCCAAAAAAAGCACCACCGTAATATATGAAAGGATCTCTGAAATTACTGCTAATATTACTGTTACATCTATAAGGAAGGAACATGTTTGCAAAAGTTCCCCCTCTTGCAAATCCTTCATGAGTATCTCTTGTCTGTCCAGTTATCCAATCTATAGAAAGCCCTAATTCATCCGTTGTTGTGCTTATGGCAGGACTAAAAGGATAACTAGAAAATTCTTGAGCAGTACCGCCCATCATTTCTCCACTTGTATCTCTATAATCTAGATATAAATCCTGAAAACGATCTTCAAAACCTATGAAAGCACAATATGTACTTCCTTCTGCTGTTACTTGCGCTGTAGTTTCGTTGGGTCCAAATTCAATACATCTAATTGGGGTATATCCGCTCTCAATAAATTGATTTCTATTTTCGATATCGTCTCCAGCATCAGCACTCGAAGGAAGCCCTCCAAATGTTCTTCCTACTTCAAAAACTTCTCTGAAGAAATCAGGGAGATCCGCGCAGGTGCAACCCCAAAAACGATTAAGTCCATTATCTACTTCCTCTCGAAGAAAGTAACCAGGTCCTTTTGGATCACTAGATAATGTAGATCCATAAATATCGACACCCCACAACAAAGCAGCACTTCTATGCCTAAATTCTAAGTAATTTTGTTCTGCGGTATATGCAACATAATCATTTTTATATTCTCGGGGAACTGCATACTGAGTGGGCCCATCCGTAAAAGTTTCGAATCCTTCTCCGGTGTCGAATCGATTTGCTGGCCAGCCATAGATAGCATAATTTAACTCATCTATGATTAGGCTATCACCGGGTATAATTCCTCTACCATTGGCATCTACATGAAATACCCCCAACGCGGCTTGGTTATAATTAGGGAAATCTTTATATAGTTGTGTTGTATGATATGAGGATATGTTTTTACTATCGGATGGATTAAAAACTAATTGACTTATACTTGGTCTACTGTGACCTGATATATTGTATTGTTCTGTTGCCTTTTCAAAGGTTTTTCTTACATCCATAAAAAATGGTGTAAATGGTCGAAGTCTATTATTATAATTTAAATTAGGACTATCAGTTTTTGAATGAAAAGAAGTCGAAAATACTGTATTTGTTGAATCGTCGTTTGCAAGTTCTCCATCAAATGCATATACATTTTGGGCCCCAAAAATTGGGTCAAAAATAGTTATTATGCCCCCAACATATCCAGTTCCATCTACATTCATATCTTCTATATTAGGAAAGTTTGGACCAACTATTCCCCCATTTAATGCAGTAGATCCCGAAATTCCATTTTTTATATTCTGATACAAAGAGGAAGACTCTGTATTACCCATTATGTCGAGAAGTCTTTGACTATAAGTTGATCCCGAAGCCCCGAAAAACTTCAGATCACCGGCCGGATAAAATAAATCACCTAATTTATAATCCGCCATCTGTCTTTGTTTATTCGGAACAGGTGTTCTCACTATTACTTTTTGGGTCGGTAAATTCGCAAATAAATCTCCGCTAATGCCCTCAGATGTTGCACCTCTTAAATCATAAGTCATACCATTTTCTAACCCGTCAATTGAACCAGTTACTAGACCATTAAAAGCTAAGTGTCCATCAATTCCGGGCCCAATATATTTCGAATCTTCATGAGTATCCGCATTAAAATACCTTGGAAGAGTTCTAATAGGAAAGTCTCCAAATTCCATCATGGTCGTTACAAGATGCATATCTCCTGTTCCCAATCCATAATCAGTAGAAAGCGTAACCCCTCCAGTATTCGGGTTATAATTCCCAACTCCGGATGGATAAGATATCCTACCAACAGCATTATTATTTTCCCAATATTTTAAGTCAGCACTTGTTCCGTTAGTTCCCCATGCACCACCAGTTAACCAAGCGTTTACAACTTTAAACAAATATCCAGAACCTGATATGCCTTCGGGTTTATTTGTAATTCCGGGGGGAGAAGTTACTCCTGTTCCGTCAGAATCATCCCCTATTATTTGAGAAGTTGATAAAGTCGTTATTGCTATACAATCTCTTTTTTGATTTGCTATGTTTCTCGCTATTTCATTATCTAATCCATTTAAACATGTAATAGTATCAAAAGAATATTGACTGGTTAAAAGTTTATTTGTAACTGAATTTACTTTACTCGCTGTGACACCTTCTACATCTGGTGCCACTATAATTGCATTTCCTCCGTATTCCATAAAATTAAATACAGACCACCAAAGTGTATCCCAGTTAGTAACAGGTCCAAAGGGCCACCTTGGTATATTTTGATTTGCTAAATGGTTTCCAAATGTAAGACCTATTGTGTAAAAGTCGTCAACACCAATTCCTCCGTCTCCTATGAGTTCCGGTGTGAAACTACTGAATATTTTGGAGAACATATTATTAAATTTAAAATATATGTTAGGCTCTGTTGTACTAGTTGCTTCTCTGGAAAAATTTATATTTCCAGCAACATCCATTTGCAAATCTTCGCTTTTATAATAAGGTTGATTGTTAAAGACAATATCAGATGATTCTTGATTCGGTAACTCTAAATAACCATTTAATATGGGTAAATATGCTTTAGCGTAAGCATAAGAACTTTCTGCATAGACAGAATTTGAAACCTTACTTAAAAATGGTTGCTTTAAAATAAAATCGTAACTATAAATAGTGTTTACATCACTCTCGGTGTCAACAGTTATTCCAGTCGATTCAAAACTAGACAGTCTATTTGACCATTCTTGTAAGTTATCAACTGTTAAAATTCCACTACTTCTTTCGCTAGTGGTTCCAATTGCTTTTATCATACCATCAAAATCAAAGAATACAGTAGTATGTTCTGCTGTCAATTCTCCGTTAAGATCAACGAAAAATGAATCATCGTCTAAAGATGTAGTTACATTAGGCAGTGTCATTGACTATCTTCTCCGTACCAGCGATCTTGGCCATCCCATTCGCTCTCAGTATGTAGCCCATCTAAAATAAAGCCAAATGGAACATAACTATTTTCTAGTTCTTCTATCTTTTTCTGATATATTCCTCGACGGATATCAGTTCCTGTTAATTCTTTGAAGTACTCCTGTCTAGATGCCCAACAGAAAATAACAAGTGTCATTACAAGATCGTCGTGATGTCCGTCATCTGCTTGGTAAGATGTTCTTTTAGATATGAATGATATTAGTTCATCTATAATATTTTCATCTTCAATAATAATCTTGTCCTCTTCAATAAGACTCTTTAGCACCGAACATCCTACTCTTTTTATTGGTAATGTAGTTTTTACACCAAGAGCAGTTTTTCCTTGACCGGAAAAACCTCCCGATAAAACTTGTCCACTTCTTCCTTTACTATTTACACTCAAAATAAATTCATTTTCTAGATCAGCATGTAAAATATCTGCTATTTGTGCGCCTATGTCATTAATTTCTATTAAAATCCATGCATCGTTATAATTTTTTGCAATAGTGTTTATTGTGGTGGGGAAAAGAAGTGGAGGAATTGTGTTATTATAAAAAGTCGCAACAATTTTATATGGCATTTGACTTGTGTCAATTATTGTAAATGCACTGTTGTCTTTTCCTTGCCCCCTGGCAACATCAACACACATAAAATAAACATGATCCTCTTTCGGTTCTTCATATATTTTAAGACCATCTGGTGTTTCTTTTATTGGTTTAGAATAAAACAATTGCTTTAATTTATAGGACGCGATCAGAGTATTCGAAGAACCTACAAAATCACACTCGAACTCAGACTGAAACTGCTGTTCGCTAGTATTTCTTATGGTTTCTTCTTTCCACTTATCATCACGCAGAGGTCCGCCGGAATATAAAGGAACTTGACTCCAGTGGACTTCAATAGGAACATATTCGTTTCTTTGTGGATCAGTATCAGGACGAGTTGCTCCCACCCAATAAGTGTAGAACATGTTCAATCCATTGGGGGTTGAAACCATCAGAACCTTTGTAGAAGTACCAGAGGTAATGGTTGGATATACTGAACTGAAAAATTCTTCTGCAATATTTTGAGGAACATGGGCGAACTCGTCAAGGAAAATCATGTTAAACGAACCACCACGAATAGCAGATGCCGAAGTAGATGATGCGACAATTTTTGAACCATTCTCTAGTTCTATAGATCCTTTATTCCATTCTACAATACCCTGCTGTAACCAGAGTGGTAAGTACTCATATGCTAATTTTAGACGATATAGAATCTCTCGGGATGTGCTTTGCTTATTGGCTAGAATTGCAACATTCATGCTTTGATTGAACAAAATATAATGAAGAATATAAGCAACAATTGTTGTAGATTTTCCACTCTGCCGAGGAAGTTTTGCAATCACGAAACGATTATTGTGAACCTTTTCTACGATGTCTTTTTGATAATCATACAAATCAAAAGGAACAAGTCCTTTATCCAAGGAAACTACCTTAATATATTTTTGAATAAAGTACGCAGGATCTTTTGCACATTTAACATATTCTTCTATCTGCTCTTTTGTAAAGTCAATTTTTACACCAGCAGGTTTTAGGTTTGCGTTACCTAAATATCCATTTGTCATAATCAATCACCAGTTATTTTTTTATGCTGACTTCTCTCTGGGTTTATCAGGTCTTGTAACTCTGATGTAGAACCAACATAAAATGAATTATTTGTAGTATTTTTCTGAACTAATTTTGTATCTTGTTTTCTGACATCTTTCACTTTCTTGTGAAGATCCATCAGATCTTTATTTACATCTGCGACAGTTTTGATCATCTGAGAAACTACTTCATACGCTCTTGGATGATCTCCTTCTTCTGCCACTCTTAAAATTCCACTGATAGCAACTTCGCCTGTTTCGACGAGACTCTTCATAGATTTCCTCGCATCAATATAATCTTTTTCCACATCGTCTCTGTTTTCTACTGTTATGGATTTAGGCTCCGATTTAACAATAGGTGCTTTTTCTGTTTCGTAATTTACGCCGAGAGACTCTTCTATTGATTTTGATTCATGGTGTGATTTCATATGTAACATCTCCACTTGTTCCTGTTGCGTAATCTCCAGTAACCTGCGCTCTCAAAACTTGAGGATCTGTTATTGAATCATACTTGTACATGTCAATTACATCTACAGTAACACCCTCGATAGGACTTCCTGTAGTAATTGGTCCATAAACATATGTTTTTGCAGTGAAACTCAGAGTAGAAACTACAGATCTTCTTGTTTGAAAATCTCCAGCATAATCCTCTTGAATTTGCATTGCGTTCAAGTTGATGGGAACATCAACTTTAGTATGTGCTGGATTTAAATTTAGTGTCATATTAAAGTTAGGAGAAAAATACGGCAATATTTGTTCAACGATCTGTAAATTCTCTTCTATATACCTACTAAAAATATACAACCCAAAACTAACATTATATGGAACTTCGTTATACATTTGAGTAAAGGAAGAACCATTTCTATATTCTTTCTTTCTTAGTTTATTGGTCACTCTTTCAAGATCGTAAATAACCGCAGTGATATCAAAACCCATGGCAGGCAAAGTTACCTGAGTTTTTGTGATATCATCAGAAATAGAACTCATGTTTCTTATTCTTCTGATAAATTTTTCTTTTGGGGAATAAGAAAGAGGAACTCTTATTTTTTCCGTAATATTATCTGATTCGTCATATTTACCGATTTGAATTTGGTTAAACAAATTACCAAATGCGACCACTAATTTTCTTAAAGATTCGTTATAAAAATATTGAAACATCAGTAATTACCCTCCGAGAATGGATCTTTATCAGTAAAGTCAATTATAGAAGATCCTTCTGATTGTAACTTATCGTTATCACCAGCGGTGATTCCTGTCGGATCCATTGGTATTACAATATCGCCACTCAGTCCTTCTCTGTCAGATTCTAATTCGTCGATTGTAGTTTCCCCAGTATTGAACTCTTCGTTGCTGTAAGTGAAGACTTCACATTGTAATTCGTATGAGTAGAGTTTTCCTACTTGATAAAATGGATTCTCATGCTCCACGAAATTTATTTCAAACATTGTCCTACTAAGAGGAAAATATACCAAATCACCTTCTCTGGGTCTTTTTATGGTGGGGATAATTGGTGTAATTTCTTGTTCGAATCTTTTTCTTGCGACAACTAGGTTCATTCTGTCTTTAATATCAAGGCCTATTTGAGAAAGTACATCACCAGGCCCTTCGAATCCAGCAACTGACTGTATATACATTTCCAACGGAAAACTATTAGAGAATGTGCTAGTTGCATCTTCACCTAAAATTTCATCAAGATTTGCCAAAGTCCGAGGAATGAAAACCATATCCTGTCCCATAGCCCTGATTGTTTCTATGGTAAGATCTTCTACTAAATCTTGCTCGTTGGAATTTCCCTGTCGAATATATGGGTTAGTTGCCATTTAATTATCCAGTCATAAAGTCCACTGGAAGTTCGTAACTTCGAAGTGCGTCTTGTTCGATTTGCAAAATTTCAGCATTTGCTTCTGCAACAATTTGTCCGCCCCTTAACATTACGCCACCAGGCAGTTGAACTCCATCAAACTTAGAAAGATTCTGTCCCCATTGTCTTTTGACTAAAGCAGTGAAGTATTCTTTAAAATACCTATCACTGTAAATTTGGGTAAAAATTTCTGGATTTAATGCAACATAAGTTTCGAAAACTAAGTAATCACCAACATCCAACTCTTGTCCCCAGTCCATTGGAATATGAACTCTATTTGAGACTTTGCTGAATGTTAGTGGTTTTTCTGGATTAAACAGATCTTGTATCAGAGTGATATATCTCTTAGTAGAATCATAAGAAGCCAATCCAAGAGCAGAACTACCTCCAAGTCCTCGGTTGATTCCGAAATAGTCACTCAGAGCCATCTGATATCTGATATCAAACATGTTTATGTTGGCAAAATCAGAGAATTGGAAGACTTTAACCACACTAACAATATCTTTGCCGGTGGGTTGATCAGCGGCAGTAGATCCATTGATTGCACCAAACGAATCTGTATTCACATATCGATTAGTGATGTCTTCTGCCGTTACCTGATGCCTAAAATACGCTCTCTCTACACCGTCAAAGTGACGCTCTTGAAAGTACTCAAGTGCATCTTCCAGACGATCCTCGGCTTGCTCATAATCTACATTAATTTCAATTACGGGTGCGCCGAGGCGTCTAAAAGCATAGTTAATTAACTCTTCTTTCGAGGAGATTTTTGCCATGAGTTGCTCCTTCGAAGTATGTATCTAAATCAATCTTCTGTTTTTTCCTTTTCCAGAAGTTTCCTTAGTTCTTCGGGCATTTCCGGCATAGAAACGGGAACTTCTTCCATTTTTTCGTATGGAATCTGTTCGATGTAGTATCTTCTTGTCACCGGCTCATTTGCCTCATCAGGATCACTCGCTTCGTAGTTTGTAAATCCAGGCATCTGTAGAGGACAATTAAGACGAGGATAGTCTAACTTACTATATTCTTCTCCGTCTCCTAATAGCCAAGTTCCTGGCTTGTCTCCACAACCACATCCTCCGCAGTACATTTTACCTGACTGTACTACGCTTTCTTTGAGGTGTTCGCATGGCGGAAGTTCTTTGCCGTCACCCAAACAACTTAGAACTCTAAGTTGTTTGATGGGTTTAGTTGTCTTTTTGTTTGTTAGACCTCGGGAAGCGATCGAGGTTGCGAAACTTTTTACCATTGACACCTTGGACTGCTGGCTTTGCTCTACCTGTTTTCTGAACTCTTTTTTCGCTTCCTCTGGGGATTTTCCCTGATCTTTGCCTTTTTTGTTGCAACCACAATCACCCATTTGTAATCTCCATTATGTTATAAGTATTCTTCGAACTAAAGGAACCGACAGAGGTGTAGTTCTGTCTATGTAAAATCTCAAACCATAGTTATTTATATTGGCGTCGTAAGCGAAATTTTGACCCCACATATAGGTCTTTCCATTTATGATTTGATCCCCAAGAATGCTTGATTCTGGATTCGAGATGTCTTTACTGCTGTAAAAAGTCGAAGACATAATATTTGTTCCAAAGTATCCTGGCAGTACTGCTTTAGATTCTCTGGTTGTTTTGTTTACTTTTTCATAAAGAACAGTCTTTGTGAGATTCTTATGGATAAATGAAAGTTCATCTATACTAGGAATATACCAGTCATTAAATCCATTCTTAGTCAGACTTCTTATGTCGTTATATAATTGTGATCGAGGTCCTAGATAATCTTTGTTGTTTCCATAAGTGTTGTAGAAACCATCATAATATGAAGTCGGGTATGCTTTCTTTTTATCTGAAAATTCAAATGTTCTATACAAAGTTCGAGTGGTGAGCGTAACTGTATTAGCAGGATCACCGTAAAATCTTGGATATAGAACTAAAGCCCATTTTCCTAATTGTTGCCCATATCCATAGTTTCTTGCAATATCATTGGTTAAACTTTTAGTTCTTTCGTTTCTGTAAGAAATAACACTATGACCTGGTTCGTATGTCCCGATATAAATTCCACCTTGATATTCCTCCCCTACAGATGGTAAAGTAATATCAGTAGATTTAACTGAGGGTGGAGTGACGATGAAGGATCCTGTCGATTTATTTGGTGCGTATAATCCACCACTAGTTCCGTCGCACGAAATACTTTTATCTGGCCAGAATCCATTCACATTATCACAGCCTTTTTCCGTTTTTCTGCTGCAACTATGTTCGAAATTATTATTTTTTAAATTGATTTCATAGCAAGATCCAACAACATCCTCTCTCGGTACTATTTGTTGTTCTTGTTGTCCATCAGAGCCATCTTCATCTGAACAGAAAGCAGGATCGTTTCCGTTATAACTTCTACCACAGACTGTATGAGTGTCCGGAATTCTTGTTCCTCCATATTGAGGAGTATAGTCTGTTGTTGCTAAATTACCACATTCTAGTGATGTGCAAATATTTGTGCAAACTACATCCCCTAAAGTTCCGTCGTCGTTAACTAACTGGTGACAGCATGAACCGGGAACTCTAGTATCTCTACCTAGATCACCACATAAGTTTTTTATTTGAGTTATTTCGCTTAGAGGTCCATAGAACCAATTTCCACCATATCGATTGCATTCGCACTGAGATGTATTTTCTTTTATACCAAATGTTCTAGTATCAAATCCATCATCGATGATATTTTGTCCTGATTGATTGTAATAAGTGGCATATCCTTGTTCAGATTCAATTGCATCTAAGAATGAATTAAAATCTCCGTTAAATTCTTTTATATAATTGCAAGCACAACATGTTCCGGTCAATCCGCGATCAGGGCATTGGATTGTGTCCAATTCTCCTAATTGAAAATAACCGCCTTGTTTGTTGCATTCTGATATAGTGGCACTAATTTTTGTTCCGTCAGGAAGACAGCATCCACCTTCGGCAGATTCTTCTTCGCCATAAAACGCTACTGTTTTAATTCTAGATCTGAACTGTGTTGACATTAGATTGAACCCATATCTGGTGGTAATTCGTCTCTATTATTTCTTCTCACAAACATATTTTCGAAGGCTTCTTCGTCCGATGATGCACAGAATCCGGTGGGGGAACAATAATATCCCATATTTTGAAGACAATCAGAATCTCTGTCGCATCTTATTAGATATTGAGGATATTCAAGTTCACCACTATCTGTGCTTCCTGCAAGACCCGTTTCGCATGGTTTGCACGCTTGTTCACCAGATACAACTGGCTGAAAATCTGAGTTAGCTACATTTGTTGGGCATAAAATGTCCCAGCAAGCGCCAGTGGAATTCTTAATAGTTTCCGAGTCTTCCCGATTTAACGCTACTTTGTTTCGACTGTAATCAGTGCAACCCTTTCCGTGGGCACAATTTCCAGGCGCTCCCGGATCTTCCTTCGCTGGACACTCACAGCGACTGTAGGATCCATTTTGTGGTTGTGTGCAGTCTGATAAAGCACATCTGCAAGTTCCATAGCATACACTATGATTACCGGGATCAAACTCATTACCCCATTCTGGATTGTCTCCACAATCCATATCTTCGCCGGGTGTTGATTCGGTTGGACCAATATTTGGAGCATCATTACCAACTGCACAAACATTGTCTTGATATGCGCAAGGACAATCTTCTGTTGAAGTATTTCCCGGACCAAGACATTCTATCCATTCTGGATTCGCTCCTCCGTTACCAAGATCTTTATTCCAGAATCGTCTTCTTTTATTTCCAAGCAAAGGACATTGAATGCAAGTTTTTATTTCTTGTAAGAGTCGTTTTGGCGAACTGGTTTTTTCTTCAAATTCTTTCCTCAGAGGATCGCTATTAAATGCTTCTTGACACCTTCCGCATGTAAAGTCAGCAGGCGGGCCGTTCCAACTATCTCCGTTGCAGATTTGACATATACATGCATTTGATGCATTATCGACAAAGGAATCATCTATTCTAAAGAGTAGATCACAATCCATTGCATTTCTGACTAATTGTGCAGGTGGATTCGGCATCTGCGTTGGAGGTCCTTGGCATACCTGAGGTCCTTTGCTGCTAGTGCAGCATTGTTGATCACAATTATATCTGTAGAGATACTGAAGTAAACCACCTGATCCAAAGATAAGATCATCTACCTTTAGTGCAAATTTGTTTCTTTCACCTTCCATTATCTTCGCTAATTTTCTGCACATTGATTGGAAAGAATCATTATTCAAACAATTTCCAGTTCCATATTCTTCGTCTGCACATAACTCTGGAACAGAAAGAGGTATGCGTCTATCATACTCCCGTGGACCGTTAGGATCGGTGTTCCCTACAGAATCGTGTAGTATGTTCTTGGATCCACAAGTGTTAAAATCATCCCAATTATCTTGCCAATCTTCGGGAATAGCATCTCCAATTTCACCCGGTCCAGATGATTGGTTTTCACAGTAGTTTTCATGTCTTGCTGAATCGCATCCAGATCCATTGGGTTCCTTTGCACAACCACAAGGAATCGGCGCACATGAGGTGCAGATATTGACATCAGAGAAAGATTTACTTACTCCTCCGTTCGGTGAGGTAAATTGATCTCCAACATCACCTGCATTACAAAATGCCTTTTCCATATCCTGACTCTTCATCTTCTCATGCATCGATCTGTCTACGATTCCGCAGTACTGACAATATTGACAAAGTTTTAGGTTTCGAATTTCACTGCTGATTTGTTCGACAAACTGATCATCATTATCATTAATCTCATTGCATAATTGATCGTAGATGTTAGAAATACCTGTTCTATCATCAGCAATGCTAGAATTTACTTGATCAATGCATTCTGGGCTATATACAGTTCCCCCTATTCCATTACAATGAATACCGAATCCGCATATGATACCCTCTAAACTATCTTTAAAGGTTTCCCATTTGTCATCTGCATCGATGAGCTTTGATTGTGCAATCTGCGGTCGAGGACATTCGTCGGACTGAAAATCAGATACTTGAAGATTATTCCAAAGAAATCTTACATTGTTCTCTAGCCATTCATCCAGTGTCCCAACACAGCATTGATTAGCAGCTTCTGGTGATGTTATCGCTCTAATTATTTGCGCGACTCTGTTCCAGTTCCCAGCGTCGAATGAATTCACTCTAACCAGTTCCGGGCAGTCGCTCGGTGACTCACATCCCAATAGTTCTGAGCAAAGGGGATTTCTGGGATCATCTTCCATTTTTTCCTCGATCAATTGACCAAGAAAATCCATAGTATCATTAAAACCTTCGTCAAAACCATCACAATAATTATTAGGTAATTCTTTGCCGTCCTTAAGTTTACATGATGTACTCGGTCCTCCTGGCCCTATTGCACATGCACCACTGCCCGTTTCGCACAAAAATTTCGCTACAATTCTTTCGGTATCATCTAACCAGCATTTCCAGAAATCAGAAGTTCTTGACTTGCATCTGGTACACATATTCCAAATCATGCCCGTTTCAGTAATCATCGAAACTAAATCTTCGCCGCACAGTTGCTGTCGAATACATGCGGAGTGACACTCTAGGGGCCCCTCGCAGAATCTAGCACCCTCTGGCGGCACTTCATTTGGATCGTTTGGGTTGATTCGATCAACACAACAAAGGGTTCCATCTATTTCACCGTCACCGCCGCCGCCGCCACCGCCGCCGCCACCCGGATTGCCTATAATTCGACATATACAGTTTGGAGGACCACTGCATTCATATCCGTCTGGACATGCTGCACCTTCGCAACAATTTCCTCCTCCGCCGGGATTTCCTCCTCCGCCGGGATTTGGACAGCAGTTGGGATCATTTACAGCATCGCAATTGCATCCCTTTTCATCATCTACTGGGGAATATCCCTCTGGACACTCATCAATTACAGAGAATGAAACAAAAGAGCAATTTACATCACTATCTTCTTCTGTTGTTTCGGGAACGCAGCGACAACCGCAGCAAAGCACTTCAGGAGGACATGGGGGATTTGGAGGTTCACCGCACCGACATCCATCTTCATCAGGGGGGAATCCGTCAGGGCAAACTCCACATAACTCATTAGAACACTCTACTCCCTCACCGGCAAAGGCACCATTTTCCAGTGCATCACAGACTGATTGCAAAACTTCTGAACACACCACTTGACCAGTTGGAAGTGTAACACAGCAAGCACCCTTTATAGGACAATCTTCTTCAGAGCAATTAGGTTCTCCGTTTGCAACATCTCTCCAAATATCATTGTCGTCTTGACATTCTGTTAGTGGAACATTGTCATTGCATTCATATTGACCTTCTTCCATTATCCATTTACAGCAAGAACCGTTTGGTGGAGTTGGACATGGATCTGAAGAACATGCCGTGTTATCAAACCAAAGACCAGTGCATTGTTCTTCGTATGTTTCATTGCATTGATAAGAACCATCCGAAAGTTGTGTGCAACATGCGAATTTGTCATTGATACTAGGACATGGATTATCTGCACAGACAACTGGTGCGTTTTCTGAATTAAAACCTTGCCATTGTCCACCTTGAGCCAAACACTCTTCTTCTGATTTTCCGTCTTCACAAGTATAACTGTCGGTGCCAAAATTGTAAGTACAGCAAGCCGCTCTTTCATCTAAATCATTAATGCAACAATCAATATTTGCACATTGTGTTGCATGGCCCATGAAGACACCACCTCTGGCGTGACAATCATAAACATAAACTGAATCTTCGCAATATTGCTCTTGTCCTTCTGCTCCAGTAAAACCAAAGCAGCAAGCACCTTCATATTTAATGGCTTCGCAGCAATTAACATAACCACATCCTGCTGGAGATCCCGGCGGAGGAGAGATTGAAACGCCACCTAAAATTTCTTCGCATTGAATTTGGGAATAATCACCCAGACATTCGCCGTTTCTACAACATGCTAAAGGTGCTTTACATGGATCGTAACAGAATCTATCTCTGTTAGATGCATCGGGATCATTTGGATATGTCGGAGTGTTATCTTCTTCTGTGTCTCCACCCTCTCCGGGGTTATCAATGTCTGGACCATCAAATCCTAAGTTTAAGCCTGGATTTTCGGTTTCCTCTTCTCCGCAGGCTACACCAACCCAGTAAGTTCCGTTATAGAATTCACACTCTTCAGGACTTACATCACCGTTACACTCACCCTGAGAGCAACAAACTCCCTTTCTTTCGCCACAACCATTTGCACATGACTGGAATGCAGAATACTCTCCACCCAACTCTTGAGTGCAGGTGAATTGATCAACAAAGTCAATACATTCAAATCCGGTATCTGATGAACTTAAGCAGCAGGAACCAAAAGATCCAGAATTTTGACAACTAGTAACTCCATATCCCCTTGCCGCAAATGTAGCAAACCATTTATATGGTTGATTGAGTGCGGTGAAGTCTTTTATTGCAGTGAAGTTAACAATATCTGACCCACAACTAAAGTAGTCTTCTCCTTCTTCGAAGAATACATGATCAGGGAATTTCCAGAAATAATTTCCATTCACAACAGCGGTGAAACTAATAACTTGTTCATAATCATCATCGAGTTGATATCCAGTGAATCCTTGAATACCAACTCCTGGCCAGTTTGCGTTAATATTAATCATTGTCCCGGCAGAAACATCCAAGAAAATACCTTCACCGGGTTGAGCATCACCTTGTCCTGTTGCGATTGATCCAGTAATTCCGATTACATCTGTTGCAGAAAAAGGTCCGACTGATTGTGTTTTGTCGTATGTTTTTAGTGCCGATCCAGTATCACTGGTAGATCCCATAAAGTCCAAAGCATTTCTTTTTCTGTTTGGATTTATAACCGAAGGAGATTGTATTGATAAATTATCAGCGGTTGTTGAGTGAACTACATTTTCTTGAAAAAGATACGCAATTCCGCTTGCACCACTGAACCCAATTGCAATTTCGGATGCCGATAAAGTTGCTCCAATGATTACTGAGGTTCCATCTCCAGTGACCTCTATAATACCGTCACCAGTAATGGAAACAAACTCAAAGGTATTTCCTTTAGTAGTTCCATCAGGTCCACTAAGAAATAGTTTAGATCCGGTAGTTGTTAAATTTTCCCCGGTAACTTCACCTGACCAAACAGAAAAATCACCAGTCAATCCATCAATTGTAATTTCTGTATCATCGGTGAGAACGAGTACAAGTCTACCATCACTCGCATACTTACTGCTTATAACAGATGGACCACTGGCTCCTGTCTCACCAGTTCCTCCAGTGGGTCCAGTATTTCCAGTTGGTCCAATAGGTCCTGTTGGTCCGTCTGGTCCTGTGTTACCAGTAATAGCACTTACTGCATTTATAGAACTACTTCCTCTGCTCATAGTAAAACATCTCCTCCGCACGCGCAAGGACCAGATCTATCATTACAGTCCAAAATAATCGGATATGATTGTGGGTTGTAGCAAAGTGGGCTTGCAACATAAATTGGTATTCTCTTGATAAGTCTCACCTTTGCCGTTTCATTTGTCTTGTGCTTACTATATATGTCACCAATCGCGCCAGATTGAGAAAATTCTTGAGCGAAGGAATAGTAACCACTTGCCGCTTTATATGCAAGATATGGATCACTCAACCAAGGAGATGAAGCGTAATCTGTCTCGGTTTCTGCACCCAACCATTCTGAGGGTCTTCCGTATGGGAATTCTGAATTAGACTGTTTAATCTTTCCTGATGTCGAAGACCAATAAGTTCCGGACATGTTTAAGTTAATGCCTTTAAATTGCTGAACATATAGCAGATGATTTAATTCAGTAATACTTGGAACATACCATTGGCCATTTACGGTTCCCATCGCAGTTCCTACATTCTGAGCGTCCCACATTTGTTCGTAGAAAGTTCTAAATTGTTCCGGTAGATTTTCGATTTCTGTTTCTGTCGCATCACTCGGCCAAGGATTAAATGTTTCATCCACCCATCTATTGTATGCTTCCGGATCAAACCCAAATACATTATCCCAGAACCATAAATTTGTATTTTCGTGTAACCGAGGATCTCCGTGCAATCTGGAATTTAAGTAACCGTCTGTCGGAGATGTTGCCCAATTTTTCAGAGGATCTTGAAGAATTCCCAAACCAATTCTATTCGCCGGGCCCCAACTAAATTCAGAACCACCACCATCCAATTGTTCGTCCTGATCCTTAACAAGAATTGCCCATCTTCTATCGACATTATATCCAGATCCATATATTTCTGTTGCTAATTCGTTATACTTTGCTCCGTCATCTGGATCATAAAATTCTGTCGTATCATCAAAAGGATTGTTTAGAAGCAACCCAATTTCAGAAAGATGTCCGCGCTTGTAGTTTAATTCAACTGATTGTCCGGAACCGCTACCCATATTTCGAACATGAATTGCAGGTAAGTGATCACATGGAGAGACTGTATTATATCGACCCACAGTTGGTTGATAAGAAATTCCAGGTCTACTGCTCCCGAGAACTGCAAGTTCCCGAATTGTTCTACCATAAGCCCCTATCGGATAATCTTCTCCGGCGCACTCGTTTGCCGGATACCCAAAGTAACCAGCATATTTTTCATTTGGATTTATTTCCGCTCCAAGTTCATATGAGTGACACGGATTAAGACTTACTTGGCATTGTTCATTTAAGGTATCAAGACATTCGGGATCTAATTCTCCAGTTAGAGGATCTGTACAGGGATCTGTACAGCATCTTCGAAGTATTGCATCTCCATTATCACTATATCCAACAAGAACTAAATCACCTACATCGGAATCGTCATTACTGTCATAGCAAGAACTTCCTGCACCTTGATAATGTCCACCTGCTTGATAGCATTGAAGTGCGGTATAGTTATCATAACAATTGGTTCCGGGAACCCCACCTTCTTCTGAACTAATGCAGCAGGCACCGGGGAACGAATCAAGACAGCAATTATATCCGTTAGGATTGTCTATTGGATCATAGGGCTGACAATTTTTCCCTGCATGGAAAATTCCATTCACTAGAGCGCAATTTTCTTCGTTAAACGAGTAGCAAACTCCATTGATACAACAAGCACCATCTTCTCCGGGACAAATATCTGGACATTGACCTAGAGCAGCACATGTTACCAGGTCAGGGAAAGCGATGCCGTTAAACTTGTCACATTTTTCTAGACTTGTATCAACGCAATTTCCATTCACACAACAGGGAACCGTATCTTGACATTCCGGTCCTTCATCTCTAACCGCACATGCAGTGGTTCCAAATGTTCCTAAAAGATTATCACAATAAGACTTTGTTACATAATCTAAACATTGAGTGCCATATTGTCCGGTTACAATATCCGGAGAAGAGCAGAAACAACAAGAACCGACTGTATCGTTAAACGAAGACATGGTAATACCGTGTGGTTTATGTCTTGCAAATTCAAAAGTTATTGGAGTGTCATCCCCTCCAGTTCCTATATCAATAAATGGTTTTAATTCAAAATTGCCATAGATTGTCGAAAATCTTGTTTGTGCTGCATTTTCATACAAATCGTTTTTTGGTAAAACAAAGCCCTGAACATTATCTCCTGTTACTGCTTTGCTTTGATTTATACCTGCATATTCGTTGTAGTTGGATACACCGGGTAAAACATCAAAGTTTGCAGGGAAGATCCAGTTATTTGCGTAGGATTGATCCCACCCAAAAAACTCAGCGTAAATATCACTAGCAATTCCTCTCTCGATGAGTCGAGAAACTACAGCGGAAAAAGTGTTACCCAAAAATGCATTTAATTGATCAGTGGATGCAGATCCACTATTTCCTCCATTTGTATAGAGAAGTTGTCCTATTTCTCCGATTCTGCCGGGAAGAGTGATTCCTTCGAGAATGAGCATTTCATTGGCATCACCACGAACATTTACTCTATTACCTTGAACATTTAAAGTTCTAAATTGCGCTGTTTTCGGAACTAATCCTGTACCAACTCCAACAGAATCTACGAAACCTCTAAATATTTTAGCATGATCTAATAGATCTGAGTTTTCGTTGAATATAGAATATTTAGCATTAACGAGAACCCCATCGGAGGTTTCTCCAGTAAATCCAATCAATTCAAAGGTTGTCCCATCAACGAGAGTAAAAGTAATTCCTTTTATAACTCCACTCTCGAAAGAAACGGCACCAGAAATACCAACTCCAGTTGCTCCGGTCGGCCCAGTTGCACCTGTATCTCCAGTGTTGCCGGTAGGACCAGTTGGACCAGTTGGACCAATTGGACCTTGATCTCCTTTAATTACTCTTAAAAGTCTGCTGCTTCCTCTGAATGGCATTAGATATCTCTCAGTACTGGCGGAACTAGCCAGGATTTGTCTAGTTGAAGATCGGGCGAAGATCCGGTTGTTCCATAAAGACCATCACACCTTATTAGCCTGATAGGTCTTACCTTGTATTTATTATTAGTTCTATGTTTCCTTGCAGATTTAAAATCTGTCAAAGCACCAGATTCAGGGAACTTCATTGCCCATGCAACACTACCAGGTCCATCAACGGTTCCACTGAATGCCGCTTTACCTTCACCCGCAGTATTACCGTTAAACGAACCCGTGGAAGACCAATACCATCCGAGGAAAGGTGTTCCTCCATTCATCAATAGTTCACTGTTTAAATCAAAACTATACGGCGAGTTTCCGTCTCTCAAACAATGCGAAGCAAGGAATCCTAATTCATCATGACTAGGAAGATACCAAGGAGAAACAGTTTCTGGATTTGCAGTTATCCCCTGCATTTCTGATGTTAATCCGTCAGGCAAGAGTCTAACTGCACGGGCAGAGGTGTAATCTCCACCTGTGATTGATGGGCCGAATATAGTAGAATCAAAGTTTCCTCTTGAATTGAAATTAATATATTCTGCGTTGTCCGCGTTGACCATTCGAATGGTGTTGAACAGTCCCCAATTTCTTCTCCAAAAACCATTTGGACTTCTTGGAGGTATGGATGCGATTCTCAGATTCCAATCTGATCCGAGTGATCTTGCATATGCACACGAAGAAACCAAACCTTGTTCTAGCACACATGCTGCACCACCAACGGCAATAGATGATGTCCAGAACCCCTCTAGATATCTTCCAATGTCTGAGTATTCTTCATCATAAATTCCATAATTCTGCGCTCTTGGATTTTGTAAGTTTATTGTTGGACCCCACGAAGAGCCGTAATTTGACCACACAAAATTCTGCGTGACTCCCCGACCCGGTGTGACCAAATCTCCGTTTCCATCCACTGCAACTGGATCCAAAGAGACAACCATAAGGTATGAATCAGGTCTGCTTTCATTTTCCCCGGGCATCGTATTGGAATTTATATCTGCACAAGAAACTTGTTGTTCACCTGATGCTCCGAAACCATAACCATGATGATCATATGGTGTTCTATAAATATCCGCAGTAATTTCAGACATGCTCATATATTGGCCGGTAGTACCACATTCATTCGTGTATGTTGTACTTTGACCTACAAATTGTTTTTCTGCACCCGCAACTTTTGCATAGTAAGGATTGAATATTCCCACAACCAATCCACCTGCAAATAAATCTCCAGGCTTCACTAATTGATTATCAACAATACCAAAGCATGAAACACTGTTTACATTTGGACATACTAATTCTGCACATGTTGAACCATTCCCCGCATAAAGTCCACCTGCATCCAAACAGTCGTCAAATTGTTGACCATCTATACAAGAATTTTTACCCAAGCAGCAGGAACCAGTTCCAGTAGAACAAATGTTTTCATCAAAATAGTCTAAGCAAGATATTCCAACACCTCGGAAAAAACCACCATCTTTGATGCAGTTAACTTCATTCTTTTGTTCGCAAACGCCCAGTCCATTACAACACGCTCCAATACCAACCGCAGCAGAGGGGCATGAAATATCATTACAAGACTTACCATTTCCTCCGAATGTAGTTTTGATTCCGTCTTGACTGTTTAGAGTTAAGCACTCGTCGCATGTTAATAAATTACATTGTGTTGAATTGTAGATTTCATTGTATATGCAACAAGGTCCTCTTTGATTGCAAATTCCCTCTCCAGTGTTTCCTGTGTTACCACAAGTTGTTCCGACTCCATGAAAAAATCCAATGCAACCACTAATCGAAGACTCGATGCATATACCATTTCCTTCGCAGCAGGCACCCGTTGCTTCGACTGCTCCCTGTTGACCTGGATTAAAAGGATTGTTTGTTCCCGAAGAAAATGGTTCCAAATTATTGCAACCGAAAGCAGTGTTGCCGGTTTCAGTATTATCACCCCACTTAACTAAGTTTCCATACCATTGATTCGGAATCCAGAAGAAGTTAAATATGTCAGTGGATCCACTAAAACATGGTTCTTTATCAAAGGGGAAAGATACATTAGATGAAAATCTTTGTGTTAGAGGCGTTGTTCCTGTTGCCCCTTTTACGATAAGAGTAAAAGAATTTCCATATTGGGCATTTGCTGGTGATTCTATATTGAAAAGAACAGGACAACTGGGATCACAACCCTTTGCATTTAAATCTATCTTAAAAAGTTTTGCTTCTTCTGGATTGATACTAAAACTGTAAGCATCTAAACCTTCAACTTGGTTTCCTCCGTCCAAAGTTATTCCAGATAAGGTAATTTCTCTTGCTGTTTCTCTATAGTCCTTCACCGTGAAAGAAAGAGTTTTGGTGCTTGGATCATAGTTGGTATTATCGATGGATACAGGATTTCCACCTGCACCAGAAGAAGTAAATGTGATTAGAGAATTTTGTGATGTTACTCCTGTTAAGTTTAAGTAACCAGTTTCCAACTCACCAAAATCATCTACAGTAACAACAATTTCTTTATCTGTTTGGGTTACATCAACTAGATCACCGCTGGTTAAAGTGTTACCTTTAATGCTTCGAAGAGTTAATCCAGAATAATCAACACCAGCGGATGAAAGAAGGGTAATCCCGGTTCCCTTATTATCACCCGTAATTCCTATTCGTGCAGTGCCAGTAGGTCCTTTTATAACAAAAGAACTGAGTACAAAAGTTCCATCACTGAATGTCGTACCAAGAATACCCGCATTATTTAAATTGTCTATCGAAGTTATATCTATTCCGGTATTACCCGTTGGACCGACTACTCCTGAACCCGTGTTACCAGTCGGTCCAGTAGGTCCGGTGTTTCCAGTGGGTCCAGTTGCAGCGGTAGCACCTAATATGGATATTCTACTGCTACCGTAAATCACTAAGATGCTCCGTTAATAGTATTTTCCAATGTTTCTATTCTAGAAATTATATTGTCTAATGTTGATGAAACATTAGAATATGTATTACCTAAAATTAATTCAGATAAAACAGTCATGTCTTCTACTGTAACATTTCTTGGAATACTAACTCCAACAACATCCCTCACTTTAACTAATGTTTTGAAAGGAGGAGTTATATCAGTGTTAAATATATTGAAAACAATTGGACTGTTATCAACAACAGTTGGAACCATAACTGAAGTTATTGTTGATGATCTGATTGTTCCGGTTAGTGGTTGGCCGGGCGAAGAAAGAACTACTGAAACGGGATAAGTGGTATCAGATATAAATTCTTGCGCATTTATCGACATTTGAACTTTAACTGAACTGCCGCCTTGGACTGATTTAATAATTCCAGTTGTATAAACTATACCCTGCGGTGTTTTTTGTGTTATGGTTGCCCCGACAAGCGTAGATGTGACTGTGATTCCTGTTAATTGCAGAGTTTGTATAAAACCAAAAGATTTACCTGCAAACGCATAATAATCAGGATATAATATTACATCTAAATCTAATGGGGTGCTTGTGGATGTTGAGGTTTCCACCCATCCATTTGGCACTATAGATGATCTTGGAACTTTTATGAAGGATCCAATAGGTAAGGCACTCTGTGTCTCTGCAACTAAATCTCCACCTATTTGATATCCGATATAATTTAAAACTTGGAAGTTATAAGATCCAGCAGAGTCTGATATTCTTTGTAGTACTGGTTTTGCGATCGTTCCAGGCTCTGTTGGTGCTAGATTCATAAATCCACCAGAAACTCCATCACTTAGGAAGAAAATATCATTCCCACCAGATGCGCCTAAAGTAGATCCAAAACTATCCTGATTGTATTCGAAATTAGTTTGGGGGTGGTTTATGGTTCCACGAAGAACAACAGTCAAATTTCCATTAGTATCAATTGCTTCAACTACACCAACTACTTCAGCATTTTCGTTGTTATTTCCTTGAGATCTTCGATATGTTCCAGTTGTTCCAAATGGAGTAGGCTGAAATCTAATCGCATCTCCGTTTGTAATACCTGCATCCAGAGTGTAAAAATCGGAAGTAGCATCTAAATTTAAAACTAGTCTAGAAGGAATACCGTTTGGGTTTTGAGTAACACTGTTACCCTGTAAATTGGAACTTGCGCTACAGCTCATTCTTATGTCCTCTTAAAGTTCTTGTTAATATCTGCATCTGCAACATAATGAACTGCAATCTTATCGCCCTCTAGTACACCACCAAGAAGATCTAAAACGAATCCATCTTTAGATACTTCACTTGATATAGTTGGATTTCCTGTAATTGCAGTTCGAGTATTTCCTTTAACATTTTTACTACCAGATGTTTTTCTTAGATCAAGTGCTTCATACGAATTAGTTGCGCTTAAGTTTAGTGCATCTCCAAGAGTTCCAGAACTAGGAGAGAAGAATTGAACAGATGGAACTTTTCTTGTGCTAACATCAAACTTTTGGTAGTGAGTGTTTGTTACATCATTTTGGAAAACGACGGGAGTAATATCAGATCGAAGAGGATTGGTCATTGTTGCAGTTTGGGGCGCAACCTCCACATCGTATGATTTTTGATATCTTCTCTTTAGTCGATTTAACTCTGTGTTATAATCAATTGCTGTTGGTTTGCTCGCATAATTACCCTTTTCAAGTATAACTTGCGCAAGATCAACAAACCCAGAAGCTTCAATCAGATCAAATCCAATTGATGCATAATGATCACCTTGAACCTTAGTGCCTCCCGGTTCAACACCCTGAAGTGCCACTTTATATCTTTGCCAGGAAGTTCCAAGAGAAATTGTTCCTAATTTCTTTTCATTAAACGCAGTGCCTGTTCTTGATCCATCAAGGAAGTATTGATTATAACTTATATTGATGGGAGTTGATGAGTTTTGGGCCTTTGCGTAGAAACTTAAAATATACGGAGTGTTCGATGCAACTTGAGAATCAGGTATTACATTTTCTAATCGCAAGAAATCAGAATCAGGGCCAGTTGATCCAGTTGAACCTCCTGTGGCTCCACCAGTTGTACCAGTCACTCCACTTAAAGTAGATGTATATCGAGTATAATACTCGGGCGAACCAAGAACTTCGGTTTGTGCCAAATCGAATTCTTTTCTTTCAATTCTGAATGTTCCTGTTGCAGAACTATTCGTTGGTCGAATACCATTCATTACTTTCCATGAGTCAGCAAAATACCACCCATCATCTGCTGTATTTGCAGTTTTATCTAAAACTCCTCTTTGCCAGAATGTCATCGCTCCATTCTCTGCTTCGTTAAAGGAGGGACCATCTTGGCCAAATTCACCGCGAGGATCTGAGCCATCACCGGAGTCATTTCCGGGTCTGTCAACACGAGACAGATTTGTAGAAAGCAAAACTGGATCTCCGGGGAACGAGCCTGATAGAGGGATCCCAACTTGAAATGATGTTTGCAATCTTGTGATTTGCCCTGCACTGTCTTTATATGCAACAGGACCGAACACCGGATCTGAGGTGGGAGCAACATAATAATTTGATGGGGTGACATAAATGGCGGCGTTAGCGCCATTGCCGGGATTAGTATTTACTCCAGTTATAATTCCAGCCATATTACCATCTTGTGGATAAAATACTCCAGATAAAGTGATTTCTACTAATGTACCATCTTCACCGCCAGGGAAACTTTTAATGAAACCGACGAAATCATTTATAGAAGGTTTCCATGAGTTTGCACTATTCTTAAAGTCTGGAGGACTCATAGGAGGAATGTCAGGATCGTTTGCAGATGTTAGATAGTATCCTCCATATATTTCACGAACTGCGGCTGTAGCACTTGGCGCTAGATTACTTGCAACAAAAGTCGATGGATCTGTATATTCTGTGTCCATTACATCGAGTCGATTTGGAGTAATAGCCGTTGATCGTGTTTTTGATATTGCTGATCCCACTCTTAACTGTGTTGTACCTAGAGTAAATCCATCAAGTCCGTATGACAAATCAATGATTGCGCTGTTAACTGCAATAGCACCAGCACTCGCACCAGACACCCCAGAACTTTCTCCTAAGAGTTGTCCTCTATAATGAAGAACACTTCCTCGATCACCCGATAGTCCGAGCAAAACAGGCTTTGAAACAAGTCCTGCGATATTTGGTTCTGTTTTTGTTATTTTTCCTTTCGTCGTAGAAAGGAAGTAAACGCAGTTTGTAAGAGTATTTCCAGTGTCGAGAGATCCGCTCCAGTCACTTAATTCCAAGTTACCATTAACAATAACATCAACATAATTTGATCCAACAGAGGAAACTAGACCAACAACTTCCGCATTTGTACCACTAGAAGAATCTGCAAGAGTTAAACCAATTCCATATGTTCCTCCGGGGACATTTCCGTCGAATGGAATAGATCTAACCGCATTACCGAAAGTAAAGCCAGCAGTTCCACCACTTTCTCCTGCATACATTCTTAAACCAGTCGGAAGATTGAGCGCGGATGTGTAGTTTAGAATCCCATTTATAGTTACATCACCCTGAAAGGTTACACCTTTGCTTATAGAATCACTAATAGAAACTAAAATATCTCCAGCAGAAGCACCTTCTCCTGACGCTGTAGTACCAACTAGAACATCAATACCATCACCAGAAAGACCATCAAAAACTTTGATGTTGTTCAATTTAGCAATTATTTCATTATTGGTTTTATTAAACCAATCATAAAAGGTATCACCTTGATCCAAAGAACTTATTTGAAATAAATTGTCTTCTACGCCCATTGTTTGTTTCCTCTAGTTCTATGTATTACGATCAAAAAAGTAATCCATTCATAAATCGATAAGTATTTGAAGAATCTACGGTAAACAGAGGAGCAAATTCATCTGTTGATTGTGCTTCTCCTCCATTAATTGTTCCTTCAGAAAAAGTCGCAGACCATCCAAGAACAGCGACTATATATCTGTCCGCTCCCTCTGCGTTAAAATCAGAATCTCCGGAAGAATTATCATATAAATTTGGATCAGAATTTGGACCAACTTTTAAAGTTGTTACATTAAATCCTACAGTTCCCGTAGTATCTGCTGGTATATTCAGAGGAGGAATAAGCGGTATATAAACCCAATGTTTTAGATTGGTGTTTGGTTCTCGTACAAGATACCATCCCGGATTGGCAGTAATTTGATTATTGTTTCTTGTAATCAAATCAGGAGAGAGAGGTGTAGCACCATCCCACCCTGGTCCATTAACTTGAATTCCCTCTGGTGGGTTCATCGTATTAGAATTTATCCAATTTGAAATCATTGTAGTTGTCAGAGTGCTATGAACATACATCATTTCTTGTATTTCATTTAATTCTGATGCTTGAAGAGCATAACCAGGCTTAAAAGCAACTCCAACATAGTTTCTAAGAAGTGTAGTATTGCTGCTGAAATACTCAGAGAATAATCTACTATAATATGGAGACTCAGTGAATGGTAAATTTTGATTTTCGTCGAATGGGCTGAATGACAATTGATTTCTCCTATTGATCTAGCAAAAATATAAATCTAAAGTTTCTAGTTGGACGATTACTGCTTGCATCTGTTGGTATATCTATTTGGGCAGAATTACTAAAAAGAAGACTTCCGCTGTTTGGTTTAATTACTGGAAGTGTTGCATTCGTTATCAAGAATGTCTCAGTACCTCCACCCGCTGTTGTGACAGTAAAACTGCTACCGACTGTAAATGAATTTGGGTTTGGTGTTGCGATCGAAACATCTGCTCGGTTGGTGAAACTTGCATCTCTTTCGAACGAAGTAACGGTTCCTTTTACAGCACCAGTGGATGTTGCAAATACACTATTAGCGACTGGAATAAATTCATCGGTTGTAATAGTAGTATTATCTTTCTTTCTTATTCTAATTGAAGTAAGATTTGAATTTGTACTCTTCTCGGAAATATTTTTGGTTTTCGCAAAAATCGTTTCGTCAGTGTTTAGAACATTCTTAATTATACCATATCGGGTAAATGATTTTTGATCAATAACAGAACTGATTTCAGAATCTTTTATCGCAATATTGAATAAAAGTTTAGATACATTCAATAATTTTCTTGGATCGTCTTCAATATTATCTTCAACATCGTCCAAACTTAAATCAATTGCATTTGTAAGTAAAGTTTCTATGGTATTTGTTGCTGCATCAGGAATACTTAAAACATAATCTTCGCTGTAGTTTTTACCTCTATTTTTAATTTCTATGCCGTCGGCGTAATATTTCTTATCCGAACCAAGATAAGTGATCAGGTTAATATCTGCGTTATATCCGGTTTCACTTCCAACTACAACTTTGGCCGATGGAACTTTTACCTCACGATTGCTGAGAGAAATTCCACTAAAATCTATGAATGCGGAAACAATTTGTCCATTATTTCTTGATCCATCTTCTTTAATTTTAACCTGATAATTATCATTTGTGTTTACATTTGGATTAGAGTTTTTAATTTTTGTTGTATTATCTAAAACTGTAATGGAGGAAGCACATCCACTGCAACCTCCCGTACCGGCAATAAACACCACATCTCGATTTAGTTTTTCGCCATAAATTTGACAGGTAAAACAATTGGGAACATCACAAATACAATCTACAAAATCACCAACTGCATATGTTCCATTGTTTGGCCATTTTTGTTCTTTTTCTTTTGCATATGTGCAACAAGATCCAGTTCCACCAGAGGCACCTGATAAGCCACATATAGAATCATATCTATTTTCAAGACCAACTGTATTACTAAACTCTTGATAATCGATCGTTGCGTTTGCAACTGGAATATAAGATTCTGTCACGAATCTTGCAATTTTATCATCTATTTTATAAAGAGGAAGCCAGGTATATCCATCACTGTATGTTCTATACCCCTCAGTGTGAACGGGTGTTTTTGTAGAATTACTCTGTCTGAATAAATCTTTTCTGTTTTTTGCGTTACTAGAGATACAAAGATAAACAAATCCATTCTGGTTATTATAGACATAATATTGATCGTCTGCTGCATTTCCGCTTGCTAAAAATGGATCATATACCTTTCCGGTTTCGTAATTTATTCTCTCGGTGACAGGATGAACCTCATCCCTTCCTATATTTCTAATTAAAGAGACATCGCCCCAAATTCTTTTACCTGCTATGGTATTATTTTCTGTGCTGGTAGATGTTCCTCCTATAAAGAAAGAATAAACATCTTTTTTATCGGCATTAGAAAACTCAGAGTAAAATCTTTCTAGATTACTATTCTTAAAACTAACTAAACTTTTTGTCGGTACAGGAGTGCTTACCGAATTTGCTGTTTTATAACTTACCATATATTTCCTATTCTATTCCTCTTATGTATCAAACACCTAAACAGATGAATCCAGCGGCACCGCAAGCAGATATACCGTCATTTGGATTAATTGTCAATCCAGAAAATGTCGGTGATAACTCTAAAAACTGCCAAACATTCAAGTCACCAAATTCGGGTGTTATTCCACTCGGAACTCTCAATGCCCATGCTGGATGCTTATGTGATGGTGCGTTGTATGTATATCCTGTACCGAAGTGAAGTGCAGTCAAAGCTCCCCCCGAACACCCGATACAAGCATCAATATCAACAGTTGTTCCTATATAATATGCAAAATAGTTTTCTAAAACTGGAAGTGTTGCATAAGGATCGAAATCTGATGTCGCACCCTCGATTGGTACATAATCATCAATTGTTTTCTCGAAAAATGGTTTAAGTCCAGCCGGATGTAAAATATTCAATAGAATATCGGAGTATTGACTATCATCTCTGCCCGCCTTGATCAAGTAAGAATAGTCTTGATACCACCAACCATCTCTTAGCACCGAATTGTTAAGATATGATCCACCCAGAGATGATATTTCTTCATATGATCCGGTAGATCCATTCTCTGCTGCTCTAAACCCAGAGAATCTACCACCGTTCAATCTCATGATGTATTTTTTAGGATAATCTATTCCGATATTTTCGCCAGAAACACCAAAGCCTGTTACCCCATATAGAGTCTTAAAGAAATATTTAAAGGAATTTTCATTACCTTTTCTATGATAAAATTCAGTTCGTATATTTCGAACAAAATTTCTAAACCTCTCCGCATCTTGTGATATGTCACCTCTATTTTCTATTTTTCCTTCTGGAAAACCAGCAACATATGCTAAAGTTATTTTTTTAAGAAATTCTAATTCGGTGCTGTCCAATGCATACAAAGATTGAAATTCTTCAAGATCTGTATAGTAGCCGGCTCCTTGATCGCTATTTTTACAATACAACCAGTCATAGTAGTTTACTGCTAGTTCTACAAAATTAGCGGGTAAATCTGAATCTCTTTCTAAAATCCACTTCGGTATTATATGTGTAATGTCAAAATTATTCACACACTTTGTGGAATCGAAAGAAAACACCAAATCGTTTTCAACTTGTTGATCATCGCCCTCTTCCCCGTCCGGCCGAAAGTTTCCGGGAGGATCAGTAGGCCTTGGTGGTACACCAACACCAAAATCAGAATCTTTGGTTTTATCTACTAGCCCTGCAATTGCAAAAAGTTCGGCACCCTCAGATCCCGGTTTATTCTGTGTACCCGTGGTTGGTTTTGGTCCGAGCATTAGTTAGGCAATTCCTTTTGTACATTAACTACAAATTCAAAATTACTTAATAATTCTTGCTTGGCCTCAAAGGATATTTTTTTCGGTTTAACAGACAATGTAAACTCGCCAGTCAAAACACCCTGATCTATAATAATAATTCCTCTCTCGTAATTCACTTTACCCACATTAGATTTTACTAGAACCAGAGAATTATTGTTTTCCGTGTATGCATCGAGTTTACCATAACCAGTGTCACTATTATAATCGGAGGGATTTACTGAGTTTCTTATTTGAATATTTTCACCCAAATTGCTTTGGGTTGGTGTGCTAGAGACAGAAAATGCGGTTGACTGTAATATTGGATTTTTAACAAGAATCTGTCTACCATTATTTGTCACTTTTTGTTTTACTTCTAAAGTTGTGCTAATTTCTGATGGATCTACATTTAAACTAGAATCTACTGAAGAAACTCCTGTCACAAGTTGAGACAAGTCTAAAGATTTATTAAATGCTCTTTGAGTTGTTTGATATGTGTTATTTAAGTATGTCGAAATCTTTGATTTCAATTGCTCTTCATTTAGATTTGTTTGATTTTCATCATATGTTACTGTCATACCTATTCGGAGAATAGAAGAAACTGGACCAATATATTCTGGAAGAATTGAAATTGTTAATCTTTCTCTTAAATTGGACAAAGCAGTTTGAACATCAGTTATATCTGGTTCGATTCCATCAGAGTTTTCATCACTGTTAATAAGAGAAACAAATACTCTTCCATAATAGGGTGGATCTTGCTCCTCACCTCCCCATACAGTGAATTTATAATCGGAGTTTTCTACACCCTCTCCGACTGGACTGTTTCCAATTATTGCAATTGCATCTTGTTTTGTAACTGCCCTATCCTGAGCGGCAAAAAACTTGGGTGCAAAGAATTTAATCGATTCAATATTTGGATCAGTTGCACCATTTTCACTTAAACTTTTTGTCTCTACAATTGTATTATTGTTTAGTGTTGTTGCGGAAAAATCAGAAATGAAATTACCAACACCATTCCCTACTTCACCAGAACTTGTAACATAACTCAATCTGACTCTAGTTCCCTCTGGAAGAGCAAGTCCTGCTTGTCTGTCAACATCAGTTGCATAGTTTCCACCGAACACAACAAAGAATCCAGCATCAGTTCTTTCTAAAAAGTAAATTCTAGAATTTTCATCTACATTTTGATTTATGCTACCGGAAGAGATCCATTCAATAAAATCCGTGTCATCTGGTGTTTGAACCTCAACCACTAAAGAATTAATATCGATGTTTACAGTTGAAATAAATGTCTTTGTTCTGTCTAAATTAAGAACTGCCGATATTTTATCGAACAATCTGCTTCCTTGGTGAACTTCAATTAAAGCATCACCGTTTTCGTCTGTTACATATGGTTGAAATGTATAAAAGGTAAAGGATCCACCAGACTCATCTCGACCTGTAAATCGATGATATCTGTTCAGTGTTTGACCAATTCCTGCTGCACGGAGTAGCACTGTGCTTTTTGCAGACTTTGCACCAGGCACCGTATATCCTAGAGGTTTTGCCAATGAAATGAGACTTGACAGTTTTTGCGCAGTGTCAAAAAACATCTCGTTTGCGATCATATTAGAATAAAAGGCATAATAAGTGGTATTATACGCCAGAATATCTAAAAGAGTTGATGCAGCAGAACCCTCGAAGTTATAGTCAGAAAAAACATCTTGGGTTTGAAGATACTGTTTGATGCTATCTTTGATATCATCAAACTCTAAATTTCCGATTTGAATTTGAGGATTTGCCATTATCTAACCTTTGTTATCTTTAAGTTGATTGTTTGTGGAACTGGTTCATCTGTGATCGTATTGACAATATAGTTTAATGTAATATCTAGGAAAAATGGCACACTGTCGTCTATTTTCACACTTTCAAATGTAACCCTAGGCTCATATATTTCTAATTGCTTTTGCATCGAATTGCCAAGTATTGCAACATCTGCATCGGTTAAAATTTCAAAAAGAAGATTATAAATACCAACACCAAATCCCGGTTTAAACGGTTTCTCTCCCGGACTAGTTAATATGATCGAAAGCACTGATTGCTGAATTGCTTGAAGATTTCTGGCAATCGATAGGTCTTTAGTGAATTTGTTTTTACCAAAATCTATGTCAATATCAGAGTATCTTGATTTAGTTTTCATGCCTTATATAGGTTCCTATTGGGGTAGACTTTCATAATCTTCCAAGTTAGTATATGAAGAATCTCTCGTCAACGAAACCTGCATATTATGAGTATTTGTTCCTATCAGGTGGGATACGGATTCTACGAGCCATTTACCGCTAGCAGATTTATCGAACTCATTTTGATTAAAATCAATTTCTTTTATTGAAATTTCAACTAAATTACCCGGCTTCAATGTAAAATCTCCGGGAAGTGACATCTGCGCTTTCATTGCATTGATAAGCGTCATTTGTGCGCTTCGTAGAAGTGGAGTCTTCTTTGGTGTATCCCAGAAGGTAGAATATGTTGACATGTATTCTTTGAATTTAGGATAGTCTTCTCCTACGCACGGACAATTACAACTGCTAGGATGATCGGGATTATCCCAGTCACATCCCATCCAACTCTCGCCAAGAGAGTTTTCTATTGAACCGCAGAATCCGTCTTTCAGTTCAGTCAGCAATTCTTCCAATTCATCGTCAGTCGGTTCTTCTGAAACGGGAAGATCTGCAATGTATTCTTTTGCTTCTTCGTATGATAAAAATGCATCTAGAGTCTCGAACGCAGAATTTACTACAACATATACACTGTCTTCTGGAGATGCGTTAAGACTCTCTACGGCATTTCCTATTGTTGTCCATATCAATTCAAATGGATTGAGCAATCCAAATATAGCGTCCCCTGCAATCGACCAATAATCAATCTGTTCTGATGCACTTGAACTTATTATGAATGCATCTCGTGGCTGAAGTTCTTTACATGGACAATTGCAGTGGGGATCACTTTCTGGACAAAGAGTGTTGTCAACTGGACCTTCGGGATTAGCACACTTGTAGTATCGCTTCTCTTCTTGGGTGATTGGTATTTCGTTCTTGTACCAAACCTCTTTGTGATTTTTCGTTAATTCTAAAAGTTCATTTGGTTCAATCATTGAACCCTCCTTCGCCCTGATCTAGAGGTGGTAATTGATCGCTCGCAGGGAATTTAATTCCACATTGACTTGCAGGGATTTCTCCGTTCTCTGGATCATTTAATCCACAGGAAATACCTTGATGCTCGCCGATCACGAATTGATTTACTGGTTGAGGAGACTCGAAGAGATAAATGTATTCATCATCTTGGTCGCGTGGAGATATATGCACCAAAGAAGATTTTTCTACGCGGAACAATCTAACAATAGTTCCCTTCAGAAGTTTTGTTTCCCCTAGTCGATCGTAGTTTCCATCTGCATCAAATTCGAATCCACCGGATGTAATGCTCTCGTATCTCATGCAATCGAATGTAGCACCTCCGGTAATCGAAGGAAGACTTCCCACTGGTCCAATTACAGTATCTTCTTTATATCGATCAAACTGACGGAAGTAGTCTATTGTTAATCCACCGAAACCTTCGAAGCAACATTCTTGGTCTTCACCATCAGGTGGACATGGAGCAGTCTCTGCTGTGCAACGACTGCATGGATCATCCTCTGGATTATTTTCATCTGCGTAAATAACTTCTCCTCCACCGTCAATACATTGCTGCTCTAATTCCCCTGTTCCTTCGCCCTCAACATCAGATTCGAAATATGTTGTACAGGTTGGCAAACCAAAGGATGTACATTTACAGCATCCAAAAACAGGAAGATCGGGTTCTGCGTCTTCACAATTTTCACAAATACCGAAAGCACCAAAATTACCATTAACTGATGCACAATAAGATGCGGTAACATTTTCTTCGCATTCAGTATATGATCCATCTTCTATGGTTTCCTCTGTTGGACAGCAAGCTCCGAGCATTGGTTCTCCACAATATCCATCTGGACACTCGGTCAAATCAGTTTCATTTATTGGTGTGCATAATGGATCACAGCAGCAAGAACATATTGGTTCAATACTACACTCAACACTATCTCGGGTTTCTCTACATGCTAGAACTTGTGGTTCGGGTTCTGGACCACAACATTGACCATCCGACCCAACTCCACCCTCTATCCAACTACCCCCATCACATTGCCAGCATCGAACATCAGTTCCACCCCACCCACAACTATAGTTTTCATCAAATGGATCGCACACCGGAACTACACACCCGGCCGATCCAGATTCCGGAGGTAAAACTATGACACATCCACCACCTTCTCCGCCACCTTCGTCTGTGTCATCATTAAATGCCAACTGCTCAGGTTCGTCTAAAGTGCAATCTACTTCCTCTGGTATAATTGAGTGTGGATAATATTTTTCATAGAAATCGGTTAAACGAATTCCGTTAGACTTTCCTTTAGGACCATTAAATATTTCTGTTATATTAAATGCATCTACCGTTTGAACTCTTGAATCTGGTCCGGAACCACCAGTGATACTTTGTGCTACGACTAAGAAATTTTCATCTTGGAAATTTCCTGTGTTTAAAATTCTTTCTGCCTCTGCGGTCCCACCTATCCAAATTTCAACGGGTGCAACTTTATAATAATATGAATTATTATCTGGAGTGGTATAACCAACAATCATCCCCAGTCCAATTTCTTCTTTTTCGGGTGTCGGTTGATCTTCGCAACAGATAGAATACTTGTAAACATTCCACTTCTCTTTGAGAAGTCGTTTGGAAGCGTACTGATTAATTAGATCCAGATTGTCCGCACTAAACACATCAGTCTTTATAGTATTTAATGGATCAATTTGCAAATCAGTTTGATCGAACATTGTTTGCCACGATGGAAATGAATTCTTGTCCGTGGTAGATGTGGTGTAATCAAACTTCGTCGGAGATGGATCATTGTATTCATTGATATTGAAAAACCCATAGAAAGAATCAAAGATTTCAGGTCCTCTGGTACTTTCATTTTTTAGTTTTTCTGGAAGAAGTTGATATTCTTCTAAGTGACTCCAGTTATCATAGTCCTTGAAATAATCATATGAAACTGTTGTCCGAATCAGTTTATCTTTTGTTGTCATATACTCTGCATATGAATCATAATATGCAGGTGAAATATGATGATAATAAGATTTATATGCTGGTGAATTTAGAAGTTCTTTTTGATTAATTTTTTTCGTGAAAGTAAAACTAGTAATTGTGTTTTTTTCATCGAATGCGATTGGATTGACTTTATATTGTTTAGGATCACCATCTTTAATAAGACTGTCGATTGATCTAAAATGCCACTGATCTAAATCCTGCCAGAAAAGATAGTTTGCTGCATTTACATTATCTTTCGAGATAGCGTTCTCTGTAAGATAATTCATGTACTGCATTAAGTGAGGTTTGCTTGTAAATTTACTGTAGGGATAACCGGCTTGTTCTTTTTTGTTCCAAATGGAATTTAGAGTTGGCTCGATGTCCATTTCTTTTCTTGTAGAAGAAAACTCTGTTGACTCCGGAGAAAAATATCGTAACGCTAAGTTATTAACAAGTCCCCTTCCTTCATCGTCTGCAATTTTTCCTATGAAAGAAGAACCTTCAGGAATGGCTTCCTCGGTGTTGAAATATTCAACTTCAAATGGTTGGAGTTCTATCGTGTAAACTGTCGAGGGTCCACCAAAGCCGTCAATTGTTGTGCTTGCACTATCTGAAATTTCACTAACTTCGCCCACATGAAATTTAAAATCTTGAGATGTTTCTTCATCGAAACTTTTTGTAGTCATTTCTAGGATTTCGTACCCAGTAATGTTAAAAAGTTCTCCAAATGAGTTTTTGTCCTCTATGAATAATTTACCCGTAACCGAAGGTTCGAACAAACTCTCATTAAAAACTACCCCCCGAAATGGAGGTGTACCGTTTTCTTCAGAAAGAAGATCCATACTAACAGAACCATCCATTTTGACAAGAACTGCTTTTTCGATTGTAATCTGTGTGGGTAATTTATTATCGGTCATTGTATAGTTTCAGTATTTGTCGATCCTGCAAACACTATTCCTCTAATATTTTTTTCTCCCCCTGCGTTTCCGTTTTTAAGGAGTTCTTCTGTATTTGAAGTTATTTCGGAAACAAAATTAACAGGGGGAACTTTTAAATTTCTTTTTTCTGTAATAGTTTCGTTGTATTTTTGACTCACTGTTTTTGCAAAGTACCCCTCATTCAAAGATTCATTTCTTATGAATAAATCTAGAAGACAGTTAGTATTGGTAATATCTTCTGTCGTCGGAGAAATAAATGTGTTTGTCGAAGGAACATAATATGGAGAGATATCACCGTCTCTAGTATAAAATCCATAAAGTCCATTTCCAAAAGATCCAACTTTATACACATTCACGGTTCGCACAGGAGCAGAACCATTTTGGGTTTTTCTTGCATGAAGTACGGTTGTACTAGAACTCCAGTTGTAAATATTTCTATTTGTGCAAAATACAACTCGGTTAACGGAATCATATCTTTCAACTTGTTGATACTGAATAATCTGACTAGATGGATCGAAAAGTGCAAAATAATCACCTGTTACTGGTCGATTCTCAGAATTTACATTAGGAAGATAGAATGACATTTTTTGATCATATGCTTCTTGGGTTTTTTGCACTTCGATGTAAGAAGGGGGTGCTTCTGATCTAGTGCAAATATTATTCATCATCATAATTTGCCAATATGCAGATGGATCGTTATACTGTTCTAACGCAACATCATCAACTGTTTGAGTTGAATTTGCGTTGACTGTTTTCCAGTTCTGTGGGTTTTCTCTAGTTTCTTGAGAGAAAGCAACTCTTCTAAAAATATCACTTACTTCGATATTTCTATTACCCAGTGTGTAATTCATTTTTGGTAAGTATTTTAGATATGTCATAGGATGCTTCCTTGTGCTGCCCTTATTTCAGATCTAGATTGAAGTTCTCCAATAACTCCACCGTCCTTTCTGAGAAGAGGATCGATTTCCGTAAGACCAATACTCAAAGCGAATGATGTAGGAAGTTTATAATTACCAGGCACATTCATTAAAGCACTGGTGTCTCTGTCAACCGATACATTCGTTAAAAAGCATGTTTTTGGATTTTGGAGAAATGCAGTTTTTGCGAATGAATTATTAGAATAAGTTCCGTTACTTCCAGTTGAAACTTCTATAGTCCACATGGGTGGCATAATCATTCTTGTTGAACCACCAAATCCACCAGTTCCGGCGGTAGAAGGGAGAGAAAAACTTGTTAGCAAATTACATATCTTAACCATTTCCGCTGATTGTTCGAAGGAAATGGAAGTAAATACCCAATTGAAAGAATATCGTCTTTTCTCTGCCTTATTCAAACTAAGTTCGGTGACATCCATCGGTCTTCTTCCCAAATCAACACCGCTAAGAGATTGGAATTGATCTCCAATTATTCTTCCGGGAAGATTCAACAAGTTAGATCCAAGATTTCCCGTTTCGGTGAAGAGTTTAGCGACAATCCCTTGCTCCTTTGCCAATTCTTCGTTATATGATATATTTAGAGCAGTTGGTGCAGATTCGGGGAAAGGTAAAATAAATTCGTGCAACTTCGCACCTCCATTTGCTCTGACACTTGGAGTATTGCTAAATTCGTGACACCGCAATATAAGAAAAAGAGGAACTGAGGTCTTACCCACAGCATCTTCCTGTGTTCCTGATGTGTTTACTTCATCGTTTTCTGGAAGCAGTCTAAATGTTCCCATTGCTTTGTTTTCCCTATATACTTTGATATGGCATATAAAACTAAATTTTACCCTAACAATGCTTCCAAGTATATAGGCAATCCAGTAAAAATTATTTGCAGATCTTTATGGGAAAGAAAAGTCTGTAAATGGATGGACAGCAACAAAAATATACTGCGTTGGGGCAGCGAAGAGATTGCAATTCCATATCTTTCACCAAAAGACAATAAAGTACACAAATATTACCCAGATTTCATAGCAGAACATAAAAAAGACAATGGTGAGATAGAAACCCTCGTCATCGAAGTAAAACCCGACAAACAGACAAAACCACCAAAGCCAAGAAAAAAAACCAAGGCTTTCTTGGGAGAATGCCTCACTTATGAAATAAATAAATCAAAGTGGGAAGCAGCAGAAAAGGTGTGTAAAGACAAGAACTGGAGATTTGTCATTTTAACAGAGAAACAAATTTTCCCGGAGAAAAAAAATGGCAGATCCTAGAGTAGATTCGCTTGTAAATAGAATTACAGAAAACCCTCCTGTCAAATCGCATCAATTTGATGCTTTTATCACCATACCCGATGGAACTCAATATGATGTTAACACTGCATTCAGTCAGCCTGTTGTGAGTTTTACCACAGGGACTAGATCAGTTCTTACAAAAGAGTATGCTTACTATGGAGTAAAAAGAAAAATACCATACAAAAGAAATTATGGAGATTTATCAATTACTTTTAAATTAGATGAATTTGGATCTATTCAAGA